>JAEEGG010026235.1_pt1 | contig 11142 bp, 7 predicted proteins | sample 9134161 | NCBI WGS metagenome assembly JAEEGG01 (sample SAMN16246543, study PRJNA631951) | gut metagenome | biome: gut microbiome; feature: rumen; material: CR-attached | host: Bos | place: Iran: Karaj | collected 2018-10
CAATAAGCCATAACAATAAAGAGAACATCAATACACAATACCATCAAATAGCTTGTTTATAATGATAGTATTCAAATACTGTTAACTCTTCTTTGCCCGAAAAAAAGAACAACCCTACTAAAAGGTAGGCAACTATTGCTCTTTTTCTTTCGGACGAACTAGGTAAGTAGATATTTTCTTCCATAGTATTATTTAAGAAGAGATACAAATAAGATCCTTATTATAATAGGATTGTTTTTAATACAAAATCAAGTGCTTGATAACTATTGATATTTGTTGTAACAATTTCATCTTCTGGCCAATATCTTGAGAAGTTAGTTCCAGCAACAACGATTGCTTCTAACTTACCTTTCAAGTTTTCTACTTCATCGATTAAAGTAGAAAGCATATTTCCATCAACAATAATTACAAGTTCAGGTCTTTTCTTGAGTTTTGTAACTCCTTTATAGACTTTATTTGCTCTATCAAAATTTCTTTTGTACACAAGTTGCTCTTTTTTAGTTAATGAAGTATAAGCTTCACTATCCATAAATTTTACCATTTCGTTGATAGAATCAATTCTCTTTTTATAAGTATCGAAGTTTGTTAAGAAACCTCCAGAAACTTTGTAGTTAAGAAATGATACACCAGCTTTTTCAGCAAGAGCTTCAAGTTCTGATGCATACATTTTCTTTTCACATACTACCAAGATTTCTTTACCAGCAGCTTTAGCTTCTGCAACCTTTTTCTTAGCGTTTTCAAGTTGTTCAGCTATAACTTCAGGATTGATTACTACAAGTCCATTAGTAACTTCTGACCAGTATTTACTAGTCTTAGGATGAGCTTCATTCTTAAGTGTACCAATATGAGCTTGTGCAGCCACAATATCTTGAACAGATACAGACATCCGTAGTGATAACATTAAAATAAAAGAATCAAAATTTAATTTTGATTAAATGTAACTTTTTAGAATACTATTTAAAAGTTACAGTTGCTCCAGCTTCTGTAAGTTTAGCCTTAAGAGCTTCAGCTTCATCAGACTTAGCATTTTCTTTAATGATTACAGGAGCTTTTTCTACTAATTCTTTAGCAGATTTAAGATCTAATCCAAGAGCTTCTTTTACAACTTTAATCACAGCGATTTTTTGTGCTCCAGCTTCTGTAAGTTCAATATTCATAGCATCAGAAGCAGCAGCTCCAGCGTCTGCACCAGCAGCAGCTCCAGCACCACCAGCTACAACCATTGCAGCAGCAGTTACTCCAAATTCTTCTTCTAAAGCTTTTACAAGCCCGTTAAGTTCAACAGCATTCATTTCTTTTACAAGATCGATAACTTGTTGTTGATTTTTAGTTAATTCCATGTTTTAAGTTAACATAATAAATAAAAGGAATCTCGAATAGAAAAAAGTCTATTCAGCTTTTTTTGCAATTTGGTCAATCACACATGCAACTGACTGTAAAGGATAATTGAATAGGTATGCCAATTTTGAGAGAAGTTCTTCTCTTGATGGAATGTTTGCAAGTTCGTTAACGTATTCAGCGTTATGCCACTTTTTATCATACCATCATCCTAAGAATTTAACGCTAGCATTACTTTCTTTATCTGCAGCAAATTCTTTTGCATACTTATTAACAACCTTCATAGGGGCGTATTCTTCTCCATTTGCATAGAGAACAACTACAGATCCCTCAAGTTCGCCTTCAGCTACGTTTTCGTAACCAGCTTCTTTTAGAGCAAGCATAAACAAGTTCTTTCTGATAACAACATACTTACCTTCAGCAGCAAGAACGTCTTTTCTCATCTGAGTTGAAGTCACTACAGGAATTCAACTTTGTCAAAGAATTACAACGTTTTTAGCGTTCTGTAAGTCTTGAACGTACTGTTTAACTAACTCTATTTTTTTCTCTTTTGAGATTGTCATGAGTAGTGTAACACCTGGAAATAAAAAATAACTCATTGCCAGAGTTATTCACTAATAGAGAATATGTTACTATTCACATTAACATAAGAATAACCTCGGTAGGGACAGTTTATATCCATTACTGGACGACCTACGGTCTACGGCAAAGATGGATGTAATATAGTAATTGATTCCAAAAATTCAAGAGGAAATTCAGAAAAAATTCTCTTTTTGATGAGATTTCTTATTTAAGCTCTTAGAATTCTCATTCATTCCTTTAGTTCTCTCACTGTATATCAGACACAATTATGTTTTGGTAGTTTTTTACCATCAGCTGTATATTTGTTAATAGGATTAGAAATTCATGATGCTCAAAGTGTAACTAATTTTCAATCTTGAGTTTTTCATATTACAATTTCTACGTGACCTATATCTCTTTTAACATCTGGATCATAATGCCATGGCCACATTAATAAATCTCATGGATTAGCATCATCCATTGGAACTTCATTTCCTTTATATTTAGCATCTAATGATCGAGTATTTTCATGTTCCCGATCTGGTAATCACATTGTATAAGCAACAAAGTGTGAACAATCTATACCCTTTGTACGGTCAGTTGACCCTAATGTTCATCATAGATGATATTCTGTTCAAACTAATTTTTCTCATTTCTTAATCATAGATTCAACTATTTTTTTTCTTTCAGGAGAAACTTTAGTTTCCCAAGTACTTAATGCTATATTAATAGAAACTAATTCATTTAAAATATTAAGATCATCTCTTGTCTTTTCTATTACAAAATCTTCTGGTTTTTTAATATATTCTGGCACTTTTTCTCCTGGCATTGCTAATTATGTTGTAATAAAGATACTTATTTTATAGTAAAATTTTTTTTGTTTTCAATTGGTATTTCTACTCTACTTAATGTATTTTTTCTTGCATTTTTTCACTTTTTGTATATGATATTCATATAATTATTTTTTAATATGTCAATATGTTAAATACTATCATTAACTTATTTCTAATCCTATTATATTCTCTTTGTGTGAATGGATTTTGAGGTGAAAGTATGATAGAGAATAATACTGTTCCTGGGGAGTATATTATTATGTATAATAACTCTCATTTTCTTAATGATAAAAATTCCTTGTGAGATATAGAAAAATACAGTTTAGCTTTATTAAAAAATAATAATGTAGACATTAAAGATGGTATTTGAAAAGATCAATGATGAATAGCTTTAGTTACATTAGATACTAGTAAGAATATAGCAGATACTCTTTCAGCATTAAAAACTGATCCAAATATTGATATTATTGAACCAAACTATCTTTATAAGCCAGCCTCTATTGGTAGTGTATCCACTAATGATTTCTTCTGAGGTGAACAATGGTGACTTACTTATATATCATGGGATGATGCATATAATACTTATAAATCAAAATTAGCTAGTTGACCGGAAATTGCAGTTTGAGTTATTGACGCCTGAGTTAACTATAACCATGTAGATTTAAAGGATTCTATGTGGAATAAAAGTTCTTGTAAATTAAATTGAAAATCTATTGGATGTAACCACTGATATGATTTCTTTTCTAGTTCTTCAACTTCTCTACCAGTATGAGATAACCACTGAACACATATTGCAGGAATTATAGCAGCATCAATTAATAACTGAAAAGGTATGGTAGGAGTTAATCCTTATGCTAAGATTGCATCTTTAAAAGTAACCGATGATTATAAAGGTATTACAAATAGTTTTGATGATTTTAGTATTTTAAAGGCTATTGATTTCTCAATAGAAAACTGAATCAAAATTATCAATGCAAGTTATTGAGGATATGGTTATTCTGAAGTTATGAAAGCTAAGATTAAAGAATTCTGAGACAATTGATGACTCTTTGTTACAACAGCTATGAATGATTGAATAGATATGGATAATTGAAGTAAAGTGTATCCTTGTGCTTATGATTTAGATAATATTATTTGTGTTACTGCTTTTTCAAAAAACTGAGCAAGACCAAGTTTTGCTAATGTAGGAAGATATAGTGTTGATATTGCAGCACCTGGTGAAGATGTTGTATGAACAGTTTCTGATGAAAATAATATCTATGATTATTATGAGAACTTTAATATGTGTTCATCTTATGGCTGGAGTAGATGATACTGCACTTATGAATGAGAATATCAATTTGGTGAATGAGTAAGTTCTCCTAGCATCAGCCTTAAAGGATACTGAGAACATATTTTAAAATTTAATGTTAAGTGTAACTGAAGCTCTTCTCTTACTGTTAGTTTATTCTGAGATTCATGATTCATCACTTCTTATGATATTAATGTAGGATATTCATCTAATGAATATAAGATTATAATACCTAATTATCTTTCAAGATTTTCATTTAATCTTGAACAAGAATGAGATGGATCTTGTTATTTAGATAATGTAGGAGCTTATCAAGTTAAGTACTATTGAGATGAAAGTGATTCTTATGATATTTGGTGGTGAACTTCTATGGCTACTCCATTTGTTTCATGATTAGCATCTCTTATTAGATCTCTTAATCCAAGTCTTAGTCCTCTTCAAGTTAAAAATCTTATCTTAAATAATTGAGATGACAACAGTAACTTTAAATGAAATACCGTTTCTTGAAAAACTATTAATGTTAAAAGGACATTAGATGCTGTAACTATTAGTGCTAATAGAAATTCTTATTCTCAAAACGACAATAATAACGGTTATTCAAAAGATGATATCTATAACTACTTAGTTAATAACGGTTATGAGAATTTAATTAATGGTCATACCCAAGAAGAGAATGATGCTTTTGATTTTGCTAAGAAATATAATCTAACTACTGCAAGTTCTATTAATACTGCTGATATGGATTGATATTTAAACAGAATATCTATGGCTAAGATTATTTCTCAATTTGCTATTAATGTTATGTGATTACAACCTGATACCTCAAAATATACCACTTATTATGATGTACCAACAAGTCTTTCTCAAGACTTCTGAGATGCTCAACTATTAGCTTATCAACTATGAATCATGTGAGTTAATGTAAATAATTTTAGGCCTTATGATATTGTTACAAGGGCTGAATTTGCTACAATCATCTCTAGATTAGTATACAAAATTAATGATTGAACTTACTGAATGGATTATTATGAACCACATTTGAACAAATTAAGAAACGATTGAATACTAACTAACGCAGATCCTTTTAGATATGAAAAAAGAGGGCTTGCTTTTCTAATCCTTATGAGGATTGCTCAGCAAAATAATTTCATTCACTAATAAATTGATTCTCATTTAATTATTATTATATTCTGCGTGTTTAATTCATAATCATTTTATGAGTAGTTTTAGAACACTTGCCGAAATACCTCTTTGAGTAAAATGGATTTCCGTATCCTTATTTCTTTGCATATTATGACTTTGAACATGAGATACTTTCTATTCTCTTTATATAGAGGATATAGTTAAGTTTTCATTTGGTATAAGTATCTTTTGAGCATTATATTCTTTTACTAAACTATTAATTGTTATTCCTATTGGAATATTGAATGATCAAGGTAAAACTGATGATTTGCTTTCATTAGGGAAGCTTTCTTGGATGATTTCATGAATCCTTTACTATTTAGCATGACATTATAGTTCTTGGATTTTACTCCTCTTATGAACATTATTTAGCTGACTCGCTTGAGCTATCATTTATCCTTGATATTGGACACTTTATAAAAAAAATTGAACAAAAAGAAATCACTGACTTATTTTTTGACTCTACTATGCTAGTATAAACTTAGCTTATTGTGCTTGAGCATTAATAAGTGCTTATGCTATCCTTTATCTAGATCTTCATGAGATATTCCTTTTTATGGTATTCTTCATTCTTCTATCTATTATTTGGGATGGAAGAATTTGATTCTTTAGCAAAATATTATCACCTAAAGAAAAACCTATTGTTCTTTCTTTTAAAAGAAATGGATTACTTCCTCTTTTATGGAAGAATATACTGTCACGAAAACCTTGGCAAGAGATTTACCATATTCTAAAAGATTATCAATGATCTATGTATAGTGCTTTATGAGCACAAGCACTTATTTCTCTTATGGAATATGTGGGATTCTTATTCATTCCTATCATAGCTGTTGATAACGATCTGAGCCTATCTCAAGTTGCTATTATTTCTGCAATAATGCGGTTTCCTAGTATCCTAAATATGTTTGTTTGAAGTTTAGGAGATAAATATAATAAGAAACTATTGATAGGTATATTGTTACTTATCTGATGATTCCTTTATATTATGCTTTGAAATGCTTCATCATTCTTAACAATGATGGGAACTACTTTTGGAATCTTTTTTGTTATTGCCTTTGTGTTCCCATTAGTATCTGCGCTTATTTCTGATTGAGTTAAGAGTAAGGAAGAAGGAACTATAGCTTGAGTTAAAGAATTTATTTGAACAAGTTGAGAAATATTAGGATCCTTATGATTTGGAGTATTAATAACTACTATAGGTATTCATACAGCGTTTGTATTGTTTTGATATGCATTGATTATGCTTGCAACGTATATTATTTGTAAGAAAGTGTATGAGATATTTATCAAAAAAAAGTAGAATGAAAATCATTCTACTTTTTATAATATTTTTTATTTATCTAATTAAAGATATTTTTAATACTCATAAATACGTTATATACTGTTCCAAACACTACTCATTCATCATCTCATTCTAATTTCTTTAGTGCTTCTTTGATAGTTGATAGATCTTTTTCGTTATAATTAGCTACTACTCTATCCATAACTGTTGCAAATTCTCAATTAGACGCTTTTTGTTTTATTAAAAATTCATCTAATGGTTCTTTATTTTCATTATGGATTCACATGATAGATAACTTACAGAGTCTTGTAATAGCTTTCTTTTCATCTTTAGTGAAGTCTTGTTCATCTACATAGTTTTCACAAGCTTCTGATACTTCGTTTAATTCTCTTTTTTCTGTCAATTGTGGATAAACATCTAGAAGAATATTTGTCATTACTGCCACTTCTCATCTTGATAACGCTTTTCATTCTATCTTCTTAACTTTTTGTTCTACAGATTCGCTTACTTTTTGATTATTACTTTTCTCTTTAACAGTTATTTCTTCTATAGCAGCTGAATCATGTTCTTCTTCTATTACTTTTGTTTCTTGTTTTATAGGTCTTCATACTCATCTGGATGACTGTGGAATAGTCAGTTCTGTGCTTTCAGTATATGCTATAAATGTTGATGCTGAACATGTATATATTGTTGCATATCTTTCTCCATTACTATACACCACTTTTACACCTTCTCAATTATATCTATCTTCTACAGCTTCTCACATTTCACAATAATTCTCTGAATTTAATGTTAATCACTTATAACCATAAGTTTCATCACCTTCATGCTTTACTTTTACTTTTACATATTCAGTATTTGCATTACTTACAGGAACTTTTACCGCAATTGGAACTGAAAACTTTGCTGTTTCATTTACTACTTCTGTTTTATTATCTTTTTTAACTTCAAAATATACTTCAACTCAACCTTGATACTCTACAGTTTTATTTACATCAACATCTAATTCTTGATTGATAGTTGAATTTCATCCTGTATCAACAAAGATACTTGATTGTTTTACATCATTATTTGACTTCAATTGTATTGTATCTGTTGAATCCTCTATATTAACATTTTCTGCAGCACCATAAATTGTTACATTAGTATGTTTCAAGAATACTACAGATTCTTCTTTATTTGTTTCTGCAACTTTTTCTTGAATACTCTTCCACTTTGCAGTAAATGTTTTGTTTGAATTAATTTTATTACCATCAAAGTTGAATAAACTATCAACTCAATCCTCTGCCCATCATTCTAATTCGTATCATGTTTTATAAGGAGTATATGGAAGAACATAATCAGATCACTTTGCAAATAATGCTGAATAATAAAGACTTCATTCGTTCATAAAATTAATTCTATATCCTTGTACGACATTAACATTCTTATCTTGTAATTCAGCTATCTGAGCTTCAGTTAAAGATGAAATATCGGCCTCTACAACTACATTTACATTGTTTGTATAACTAAATGCATTATCTCACATTAATGCTAATGTATCAAGAATAACTGTATATGCGTCATTATTTGTTGTCTTAGCAAATGCAGCATTTCAAATTTCTTTAATATTTCCAAGAGTTAAACTAGTTAATGCATTTCATAAGAAAGCTTGGTCTCAGATTACTGTTCCATCAGCTGGTGCTGTAGATCCAGAAATATTTACTGAAGTTAATTGTCATGCACTAGCAAAAGCTTGAGTACCTATATATGATACTGATCATAAATTAAGTGTTTGTAAATTTCTAGCGTGATGAAAAGCTTGTTCTCAAATTTTTGTTCAAGATGGAGCTCAGTCTATTCTAATAGATGTTACACCATCTAAAGCCTCAAATGCTTGCTTTTCAATTTCTGTTACTCATGTTCACAAATGAATTGAGGTAATACTATCAGCATTACGGAAAGCTCAGTTATCGATAACACAACCATTCTTTGATCAATCAATATCAACATCAGTAATTGCTGTTCATTGGAAGGCCTGTTTACCAATATAACTTACTCATCAATCAATTTCTAATGAAGTTAATGTTTTAATATTCATGAAAGCATTTTCTTGTATTTGAGTTCATTCTTCTGATCCTCCAATATATACACTTTCTAGTGATGTTCCGACGAAAGCTCATTTTCAGATAACTTCTACTCCTTCAGAAATTGTAACACCAGTTAATGTTTTAACTCAAACAAAAGAATATTCTGGAATTACATCTACTGTTGAAGGAATTGTTATTTCAGTAATTCTTGTATTCATAAAAGCATATTCACCAAGTTCTGTAACTCACTCTCATAATGTTACTGATTTTACAGTACCTAAACCATCTGCTTGTCTTTGTGTTGCTTGAAATGCATTTTTACCAATTGTTGTTCCATATTCTTCAGATCATTCAATTACCACAGTTTCTACAGTTGATCCAACAAATTGATGGTCTCATACCTTTGTTACTCAAGTTCAAAATGTTGCATTTTTTAATGAAGTAGTTCATTGTAATGCACGTTCTTCTACTGCTGTACCACAATTTTTTGAACTATCACTCTCACAACTATTATTCCATGTTGCTCATTCAATATTAATACTGGTTACTTTTGAATCTTGGAATGCTCATGCTCAAATATAAGTTACTTTATCTCAAATATTAATTACTGTTTCTTTACCTTCGATTGTAGCTTTTGGAGAAGATTCAAATACTTGTTCTCTGATTACTGCTCATCCTACATATCAATTAACATTAGCCAATTCAAGACCTGATATATTAAAGAAAGCTTGATGTTTTAATTCTTTTGCATTTGTTAACTCTAATGATATTAAATCAGCATCTTGAAATGCTCTTTCTCCTATTATTAATCAGTCATCATTTGAACCAGTAATTACAACTGTATTAAGATTTTTAGAGTTATAAAAACTTTGATCTCATAATGTTTTCACATTATTTAACTCAATTTTTCAGTCATCCCCAGTAAATGAAATATTATAAAAAGCACGAGGTCCTATAGATGTTGCAGGCCACCATCAATTTACAAACAATGAATACACTCAAGAGACATTCATAAATACTTCATCTCAAAGAGTACTAATATTATTAATTGATATATTTCAAATTGAAGATTTCCAAAACGAACGTGCATCAAGTAATGATTCTGATCAAGTTCATTGGATACCTAGGTATCATCAAATACTATTGTTTTGAAAAGCTTGTTGTTCAACTTTAGCTACATTAGTTAATATTGTATTCCATGATTTTGCATTTGTAAATGCTTGATTACCAATAACGGTTCCACTTATTGGACCTGTAATTTCAATATCTCCAACCCACCATAAATTCTCAAAAGACTGTTGGCCAATTTCACTTACATTTGTAATCTTAATTTTAGATAATGTAGATTGTAAATTACTAAATGCCATCATTGATATTTTAGAGTCATCAGATCATGTAATTACTAATCCAGACATAGCAGCTTGTTCAAAAGATTGTTGACCTATATTTTTAATATTAGCAATATTCAATCAAGACATATGAGCTCATTTAAATGCTAATAATGCAATATCAGAATTATCTGTTCAATTAATATTTACATCTCACATTTTAGTTCATAAGAATGCTTGTTGTCAAATATGTTGAATATTTTTCAATGTTACATTTCCTAATGTTTCTGATTTAAGATTTTGAAATGCCATATCACCTATTGTTGTCAAATTATCATGAAATTCTACTCCACTTAACTTACTTCATGCAAAAGCTCATTGAGATATTGATGTTAAATTCTTTAAATTAATATATTTCAAATTACTATCTGCAAACGCCCATGATCATACGTATTCTATTTTTTCCGAATTGATCACCATTTCTGCTGAACATTTTTGGAATGCATTATCTCAGATACTTCTTAAATTATCTGAGAATGTAATATTAGTTAGATTTTCAGTACTATTAAATACTCAGTTTTCAATAACGTCTATCATACTCACATCAGCACTTGTAATTCATGCTCCTTGGAATGCCCAAGCTCATATTCATTGTAATGTATTTGGGAAATTTATATTTGTCATATTTACGGTCTTTTGAAATGCTCCTTGTCAAATGTATAAGAAGCCACCTGGTAATACAACTTCTGTAATACCTGACTTTATTAAGTCAATTTCTTTATTTACAGCTTTTTCTTCATCTGTTTTCCCTACAGTGTAAGGCCAAGCATTATCTTCAATTCTTGTTATTGATGATGGAATTTCAACAATTCCCTCAAAACATCCCTCTACTTCATAATTAAATCTTATTATTGATGTTCATTCTACTTCATAACACCCATTATAAGAACTTAAAGCTCTTGGTACAGTATTTCTTGATGAAACAGGCTCTACAACTGTATTTACTTCTGTCTCTACAGTTGTTTGTTCATCTTGATTAGTAGCTGGCTCTGATACTGATTCTTCTGTTGATATATTTACTGGATCAGCAGTTGATTGATCATCTTGATCAGTTGTTGGTTCTGATACTGGTTCTTCTGTTGGTGTATTTACTGGATCAGCAGTTGATTGATCATCTTGATCAGTTGTTGGTTCTGATACTGGTTCTTCTATTGGTGTATTTACTGGATCAGCAGTTGATTGATCATCTTGATCAGTT
>JAEEGG010026237.1_pt1 | contig 11142 bp, 13 predicted proteins | sample 9134161 | NCBI WGS metagenome assembly JAEEGG01 (sample SAMN16246543, study PRJNA631951) | gut metagenome | biome: gut microbiome; feature: rumen; material: CR-attached | host: Bos | place: Iran: Karaj | collected 2018-10
GCGAAGACCGAAACGCCGATTACGCTGGAAAGCAACCCCCGGTCTTTCTCGCTTTATGTGTCGATTCCGTTTTGTCCGAGCCGTTGCAGCTACTGCTCGTTTGTCTCTCATTCCAACGAGCAGGCGAAAAAGCTGATTCCGCGCTATATTGACCTGCTTTGCCGCGAGCTGGAGGCAACCGCCGCGCTTGCAAAGCAGCGCGATCTGCACCTCGAAACGGTCTATATCGGCGGCGGCACGCCCACCGCGCTTTCCGCCGGTGCGCTGGGCACGGTGACCGACGCGATCCGCGCGAACTTCGACTTGACGCCGCAGACCGAGTTTACCATCGAGGCCGGCCGGCCGGATTCCGTGTCGGACGAAAAATTTGACGTGATCACGGCAGCCGGCGCCACACGCATCAGCATCAATCCGCAGACGTTCTCTGACGATGTGCTGCGCACGATCGGCCGCCGCCACACAAGCGCACAGACCGAAGAAGCGCTGCGCATGGCCCGCCGCCACGGCTTTTGCAATATCAACATGGATCTGATTGCGGGCCTGCCGACCGACACGCCCGACTCGTTCCGCCGGACGCTGGAAAAAACGCTCTCGTTTTCGCCCGAAAACATCACCGTCCACACCCTCGCGCATAAACGCGCCTCCACACTGGTGACAAAGCAGCTCGAGACCGGCTCGGTCGAAGCGGCGGGGGAGATGCTCTCCTACGCGATGCGGCGGCTGACGGAAGAGGGCTACGTTCCGTACTACATGTACCGCCAGAGCAACTGCCTGGGGAACCTCGAAAACGTGGGCTGGGCAAAGCCCGGCTTCGCCTGCCGCTATAACATCTTCATGATGGAGGAAACCCATACGGTGCTCGCCGTGGGCGCGGGGGCGGTCACCAAGCTGCGTTCGCCGTTTTCGGTGGATCTGGAACGCATTTTCAACCACAAATATCCGTATGAATATATTGACCGGTTCGACGAACTGATCGAACGCAAACGGCGCATTCTCACGTTCTATGATGAGGTCTTCGCCGGGGAAGGAGCAGAACGGCTTGAAACGCTTTTTTGACGCTTCCGCAGTCACCGCGGCGGCGCTTTCCGATCCGCAGGGCTATATTGCCTTTTGCGAAACGGCGTTCCATGACCAGGTGCGCCGGGCGGCTGAGACGGTGCTCCTGCAAAAGGGCGTGCGGCTCGTGATGCTGGCCGGGCCGAGTTCCTCCGGCAAGACCACCACGGCAAGGCTTCTGCGGGCCGCCTTTGCGGCGCACGGCGTTTGCGCCCACACGATTTCGCTGGACGACTTTTATCTTGATCCGAGCGAACCGCTGCTGTTTGAAGACGGCACGCCGGATTATGAAACCGTCCACTCGCTCGATCTGCCCTTGCTGGAGCAAAGCCTCGGCGACCTGATTCGCGAAAGCCGCTGTCTGCTGCCGCATTTCAGCTTTGAAAAACGCCGCCGCGAGGACGCGCTTGTGCCGCTGACGGCGGGACAGGACGATCTTGTGATTGTGGAGGGTCTGCACGCGCTGAATCCGCTGATCTGCGACCCGCTGGATCAGACGGCGCTTTTCAAGCTCTATGTCAGCGTGTCGTCGCGGATGACGCACGACGGCAGTATCCTGTTCACAAAGCGCGACCTGCGCTTTATCCGCCGTCTCGTGCGCGACTATCAGTTCCGCGCGTCTCCGGTGGAGCATACGTTCTATCTTTGGAACGGCGTGCGGAAGGGGGAGGATCGCTATCTTTTCCCGTTCAGTGACCGCGCCGACCTGCGGATCGATTCCATCCACCCCTACGAGCCCTGCGTGTTCAAAGACGAGGCGCTTTCGCTGCTGCGGCAGCTCCCGCCCGGTACGCCCTATGAAGAGGACGCGGCGCTGCTGCGCGAAAAGCTGAACATTTTTCCGGCGATCGACCCGGCGCTGGTGCCCGCCGATTCGCTGCTGCATGAATTTTTGGGATAAGGAGATATCATTATGGCTGAACGAAAAAAGCAGTCGCTTCTGACCGGCGCCGGCGTGCTGGCCATCGCCACCGTCCTGGTCAAGATTATCGGCGCGCTGTATAAGATTCCGCTGGTCAATCTGATTACGGCGGAGGGCTACGGCTATTTCCAGGGCGCTTATGCGATCTATAACCCGCTGTATGCCATCTCCATGGCAGGTCTGCCGATCGCGGTTTCCAAGCTGGTGAGCCAGAACGTGGAGGCCGGTCGGATGCGAGACGCAAAGGCAATCTTCCGCGTGTCGCGCAAGCTGTTCTTCCTTGTGGGCGGCGTGGGCACGCTGCTGCTGATGCTGCTGGCAGTGCCGTATTCCTACGCGGTCAAGGCGCCGATGAACTACGTCAGCGTGCTGGTCGTGGCCCCGTGCATCCTGTTCTGCTGCATGATGTCGTCGTTCCGCGGCTACTATGAGGGCCTGCGGAATATGACGCCGACCGGTGTGTCGCAGGTGATTGAAGCGGGGATCAAGATGGTCGTCGGCCTTGCCGCCACCACGGTCTATTTCAAGCACCAGCTGGCCCGCTACCATGCCGGCAATGTGGACGGCCTGTTCCATGCTTTCGGTCAGGACGTCCATTCCGAAGCGGAGTTTCTGGCCGCCATGTATCCCTATGCCGCCGCGGTGGCGATTTCGGGCGTTACGATCGGCTCCATGATCGGGCTTTGCTATCTCTTCCTGCACGCCAAGCGCCACGGCCTCGGCTTCACGCGCGAGGAGCTGGTCAATTCGCCGCAGCCGCGCAGCGACTACGATCTGCGCAGACAGATCATCCGCATCGCCGCGCCGATTGCGCTGACCTCGCTGATTCTGAACCTTTCCAATCTGATCGACGACTTCACCATCCGCAACCGTCTGGCCCACGCCGTGGAGGTCGGCATGGACGTCATCAAGGGCATGTACGGCGCGTCCATCACCGCCGCCGGCACGCTGAACGAGAACATTCCCAACTATATCTACGGGGCCCACGGCTCCGTGCTGAACCTGCGCAACCTGATTCCGACCATCACGCTGACGCTCGGCATCAGCGCCATTCCGGTGCTTTCCGCCGCCTGGCACCGCAAGGACCGCGGCGAAATCAAGGTGACGATCGAATCCGCGCTGCGCATCTGTATGCTGGTCGCGCTGCCGGCCGGCTTCGGCATGGCGGCGCTGGCGGAGCCGATCCTCAAGCTGCTGTATCCCAGCGAAGCGCACACCGCGCCGATCTCGGCGCCGCTGCTGGTGGTCTACGGCTTGGGCATGTTCCTGTTTTCCACCACGTCGCCGATCACCAACATGCTGCAGGCGGTGGGCCGGATGGATATCCCGGTCAAAACGATCGCGATCGGCTCGGTCATCAAGATTGTGATGAACTTCATCCTGATCGGCAACCCGAAGATCAACATTCACGGCGCGCCGGTGAGCACGGTCGTCATGTATACCGTGATGCTGGCGATCAACCTGACGGCGCTGCTGCGCGTGACGAAGGTGAAGCCGAACTTCGTTTCCGTCTTCCTCAAGCCGCTGCTTGCCGCGGGGGCCTGCGGCGCTTGTGCGTTCCTTGCCTACAAGCTTCTGGCGGTGGCGATGCAGCTCAACGCCAAGGTGTCAACGGTGCTTGCAATCCTTGTGGGCGGCGGGATTTATGTCATTGTGCTGTTTGCCGTCCGGGGAATTGCCAAGGATGATGTGGAAATGTTACCAAAAGGAGAAAAAATTGCTAAAGTCCTTGCAAAATTCAGATTATTGGGGTAGAATAGATGCAATGAGGTAAGGCAATATGACAGACTATCAACAGAAGGAAACCTACGGGTTTTCCGACCTTTGCGAGATCATGGCGATCCTGCGCGCGCCGGGCGGCTGCCCGTGGGACGCCGAACAGACCCACGCGAGCATCAAGCGTTCTCTGATCGAAGAGACCTATGAAGTGATCGAAGCGATCAACAAGGACGACAAGGACCTGCTTTGCGAAGAGCTCGGCGACGTGCTGCTGCAGGTGGTCTTCCACGCGCAGATGGAAGCGGAGCAGGGGACGTTCGACATCGGCGCCGTCTGCGACGGTATCTGCAAAAAGCTGATTGAGCGCCATCCGCACGTGTTCGGCACGGTGCAGGTGGATTCCACCGAACAGGTGCTCGACAACTGGGACGCCATCAAGCGCAAAAGCAAAAAGCAGAAGACGCAGGGCGAAGCCATGCAGAAGGTGCCGTTGGAGCTGCCCGCCCTCATGCGTGCCGAAAAGATTCAGAAAAAAGCAAAGAAGGCCGGCTTCGACTGGCCGACCGTCGACGGCGCGTGGGAAGCGCTGCACAGCGAACTGGAAGAGCTCAGGGCAGCCCAGAGCGGCGGCGACCCCGCGCAGATCGAAAACGAGCTGGGCGACGTGCTGTTCTCGGTCGTCAACGTGGCGCGCTTTCTGAAGGTCGACCCGGAGCAGGCGCTGACCGCCGCGAGCAACAAGTTCCTTTCGCGTTACCTCAGGGTCGAGGACCTCGCTTCGCAGCGCGGGATCGATATGCCTTCCACCCCGATTGAAGAGCTGGACAAGCTCTGGGCCGAGGCAAAGAAACAGGAATCCAATTAAGGGTGCGCATGACTGCAAGGCGCATTCTTATGGAAAATATATTTTATGGAGGAACAACCATGAATAAAGTTGAATTGATCAATGCAGTCGCAGCAAAAGCCGAGCTTTCCAAGAAGGACGCCGACAAGGCCGTCGCCGCCGTGCTTGCTTCCATTACGGACGCGCTCAAAGCCGGTGAAAAAGTCCAGCTGATCGGCTTCGGTACCTTTGAAGTGAAGGAAAGAGCGGCAAGAACCGGTCACAACCCGAAGACCGGCGCGGCGATCAAAATTGCAGCGGCGAAGGCCCCCGCTTTCAAGGCCGGCGCAGCGCTCAAGAACGCTGTGAAATAAGCATGACCCTCAGAGGCCGCCGCAGGGCGGCCTCATTTCGTCCCGGAAGAGGGGAAAGGAGAAGCCATGAGACTCGACAAATACCTCAAGGTCTCGCGCATCATCAAGCGGCGCACGATTGCCAACGAGGTCTGCGACGCGAAAAAGGTTTCGGTCAACGGCAAGATCGCCCGCGCCTCCTATGACGTGAAGGAGGGCGACGTGCTCGAAATCCAGATGGGGGAGCGGCTGCTGCGCGCAAAGGTGCTGCAGGTCAGCGAATACGCCACAAAGAACGACGCGTCCTCCATGTATCAGATCCTGCCCTGACGCATATCCGGTTTCTCCCTGTCATAGGATGCACAGGGAGGTTTTTTTATGACGGAAGAACTCAAGACGCTGCAGCACCACAACCTGCTGCTGGAGGACCGCAAGCGGCTGAAGCTGACCGGCGTGACCGACGTCGATTCGTTTGACGACGGCGCCGCAACCGCCTATACCGTGGAGGGAGAGCTGCAGATTGCCGGCGAAGGGCTGCGCGTGCTCTCGTTCAACAACGACCTGGGCGAGCTGCTGCTGGAAGGGACGTTTCGTTCGTTCTGCTATCTGGACAACGCGCCGAAGAAGGCGGGCCTGTTTGCAAGACTGCTGCGATGAGATACAGCGAACCGCTTCTGACTCAGGTCCGGACGTTCCTTTCGTTCGGCGGCGTCGGCTTTCTGCTCGGCGCGCTCTATCTCGCGTTCGGCTTTCTGCGCGCGCTCTTCGGCGACGGCCGGCGCGCAACGGCGGTCTGCGATCTGCTGTTTTGCTTTTGCGCGTTCGGGGCTCTGTTTGCCGCCTGCCTCGGCTATACCGACGGCATGTGGCGGCTGCCGGAGCTGCTGGCGGCTACCGGCGGGTTTCTGCTGTTCCTGCGGGGCGTCGGGCCGCTGCTTCAAAAGCCGCTGCTGTGTGCGGCGTCGGCTCTGCGCCGATTTTGCGCCGGGGCGTTTCGTCCCGTGGGGGCGCTGGCGGACCGTCTGGCGCAGCGGTCCGCGGACCGGGTAGCGCGTCTGCGGACCGCCGTTTCGGCCCGCCGGGAGCGGCGCAAAGCAGCGCGCGCCGACAAAGCCCGGCCGCGCGGAAAAAAGTGGCGGAAAAACGAAAAAAATCGCAAAAAAGCCCTTGCAAAACCGCGCAGGATTCAGTATAATGATAGTTAATAAACTATGGGCTTTTCGTGAGCGCTTTTTTGAAAGGAGTTGCCGGTTTTGCAAAAGAATGCCGCTAAACAATCGGGCAGGGTCAAGCCGAAGCACAGCATCCTGCTGCTTTTGCTGATTCTGGCGTTCGTCGGCGTCATCGCCGTCGGCTGCATCATGAACTACGTGCAGGCCGCGAACAACAACAGGCAGGCGACCGAGCTGCAAAGCGAGGTCAGCGAACTGAAAAAAGAAAACGAAGAGCTGCAGCGTTTTCTGGAAGACGAAAACCACGATGAATACTATGAAAAGATCGCCCGCGAGGAGTATAACTACGCCAAGCCCGGCGAGCGCGTGTTCTACGATTCATCGTTTGGCAACAAGAAATAAGGAAGGTTCGCGTCTGTATGCTTGAAGTCGGTCAAATCCTGGAAGGAAAAGTCACGGGTCTCACGGGGTTCGGCGCCTTTGTCGCGCTCCCGGAGGGCAAAAGCGGCATGGTCCACATCTCGGAGGTCTCCAACGTCTTTGTCAAGGAGATCAAGGATCATCTCACCGAAGGGCAGGACGTCCGCGTGAAGATCATCGCCATCGGCGACGACGGCAAGATCAGCCTTTCCATCAAAAAGGCCGCCGAAGCCGAGCAGCCCGCGCCGCCGCGTCAGCGGCCGCGGCCCCAGCGCCGCAGCGCGCCGAACGTCTGGCAGGGCCAGGCCAAAAAGGCGCCGACGGAAAACATGTCTTTTGAAGATATGATGGCGCGTTTCAAGCAGACCAGCGACGAAAAAATGGCCGATCTCCGCCACGCGGGCGACCAGAAGCACGGCGGGTATTCCCGCCGCGGCAGAGGCGGCAACTGAATCACGCACGAAGCAGTCGTTGATCCGGCTGCTTTCTTTTTTGCAAACTTGTGACAAAAGTGTCAAAGATTATGGAAAGGCGAGGTTTTTTCGTCTTTTTTCTTTACAAGAGATCATAACTCTGTTATAATCAACAAGATATTTATTCAAATGGGGGAGTTTGTAATGAACCGTTTGTTCAAAAAAAGCTGTGCGTGGCTGCTCGTGCTGACGCTGCTGGTTTCTCTGTTCGCGCTGACCGCGTCCGCCGCCGGCCGCACCAAAGTGCCCACGGTCTATCTCGGCGGCTACGGCGGACAGATCCTTGCCGACCGGACCGATTATCAATCGGAGCAGTTGTTCCCGGCCAACATTCCGGAGGACTTTGCTTCCACGGTGGTCGACCGGATCAAGGTGCCGCTGCTCAAGGGCGCAACGCTCAATCAGTGGGATGACTTCCACCGCGAGGTGATCGACCTGACGGTCGGCATCTACGGCAGCTTTGCGCTGGACAACAACGGCGAAGCCTCCGACGGCTCCGGCCACCCGGCCTATGAGCATACCTATCCGCTGGCTGAAAACAAGGCGGACAGCTATGACCTTTATTCCTACTGGTTCGAATACGACTGGCGGCTCGACCCGTTTGAAAACGCAAAGCTGCTCAGCGAATACATCGACGCCGTCTGCGCCGCCACCGGCCATGAGAAGGTCAACCTGATCGGCCGCTGCCTCGGCGTGAACGTCATTCTGGCCTATGTGCAGACCTACGGCTATGACAAGGTGGATCAGCTCGTTTGCAGCGCCGCCGGCTTTGACGGCTTTGAAAGCATCGGGCCGCTGTTCTCGGGCGACATGGATTTTGACCCCGACGCGATCCCCGATTATCTGGACAACGTCGGCAGAATGCAGCTCGTCGGTCCCGACGGCAACCCGACGTTCGATCTGGTCATCACGCTGCTGGAGGTGCTCAACGCCGCCAAAACGCTCAACATTGTCGAATCGGTGTTCGATCACTATCTGCTTCCCGAATTCAAGCAGTACATCCTGCCCGAGGTGATGCGCAAGTCCTTCGCAACGCTGCCGGGCTTCTGGAGCTTCATCGGCGAGGAGCACTATGAAGAAGCAAAAAAAGTCATCTTCGGCGGTTATGAGGATCAGTACGCCGGCATCATCGAAAAGGCGGATCGCTATCATTACAACGTCATGCTGAAGGCGAAGGAGCTCATTCTGAACGGCATTGAAGCGGGCGTGGAGACCTATATCATCGCCAAATACGGCTCCCGCATGGTGCCGATCATCAAGGAAGCCGAGACGCAGAGCGATTCCACCGTCTTCACCTCCAACAGCTCGCTGGGCGCCACCACCGCGCCGCTTTACGGCGCCTTCTCCGATGAGTTCGTCCGCGGCGTCATGACGGCCAACGGCGGCAAGTATCTTTCGCCCGACCGCCAGATCGACGCGTCCACCTGCCTGCTGCCCGATCATACCTGGTTCATCAAGAATCTCTATCACCACGAAGTGCCCGACGCCATGGAAGCGATGATGGCGGCAATTCTGGACTTCGACGGCTATACCACGATCTATGATCTGGAGGACTATCCGCAATACCTTGTGTTTGATCACGAAACCGGCCGGATCACGCCGATGCAGCAGGACGAGCCGCCCCTGCAGGCGCCGAAGTATTCCTTCTTCAAAAAGCTGATCGAACTGTTCAAGCTGATCTTCCGGATGCTGAAAAACCGTTGAATCCCTGTTTCAGAGCAACCGAACCTGCCGGCAGCGGCAGGTTCTTTTTCGATGAATATGAACATTCTGTAAACAATCGGCCGGACGTTTGACTTTAGCATGCTAATGTGTTAACATAACAAAGTACAAAATCGAACAAAGGGGGCTTTCCCGGGTGTCACCGTATCATAACCCCGCCATGAAGCGGCTGTATGAAGCGATTCTTTCGCTGCAGAATGAAGACGAATGCGCGCGGTTTTTTGAGGATCTGTGCACGATCCGCGAGCTCATGGACATGGCGCAGCGGCTGGAAGCGGCCGCGCTGCTGGATCAGAAGATGAGCTATCAGTCTATCGCGCAGCAGGTGAAGATCAGCACGGCCACCATCGGCCGCGTGAGCAAGTGCCTCAACTACGGCGCGGGCGGCTACCGCCTTGCGCTGGACCGGCGCAAAGAAAAGGAAGAACAGTCATGAGTCAGACCAGAAAAGGGGCGGCCGCCGTGTCGGACGCGCTGTGCGCCCTCTATGAAAACAACGGCTACACGCAGTACGTGATGAGCAAATTCGAAGCGTATGACCTCTATGTGCGCAACAAGGATTTTCTGATCTCCGACAGCGTGATTACCTTCACCGACCTGGGCGGGCGGCTGCTGGCGCTCAAGCCCGACGTGACGCTGTCCATCGTCAAGAACAGCAAGGACATCCCGCACTACGTGCAGAAGGTCTATTATCAGGAGAACGTCTACCGCATCTCCAAGGGCACGCGCAGCTTCCGCGAACTGCCGCAGACCGGCCTTGAGTGCATGGGCGAAATCGACGCCTACTGCCTGTTCGACGTGATCCGCCTTGCGTGCCTGAGCCTTGCGGCCATCTGCGACGACTATGTGCTCGATCTGTCGCATCTGGCTCCGGTCAGCGCCTTGTTCGCGCGGCTCGATTTGCCGAAGCCGTCGCGAGACGCCATGCTCAAATGCATCGGCGAAAAGAACCTGCACGAGCTGCGCGCGCTTTGCAAAGAGGCCGGTCTCGACGAGACCGCCGCCGCGCAGCTGGCCCTGCTCGCTTCCTGCGCCGGCCCCGCCGGGCAGGTGCTGCCGGCGCTCAGGGCGGCGTTCACGGACGCGGGGAGCCGGGCGGCCTTTGCCGAATTGGAAACGGTGCTCTCGGCGCTGGCGGACGCCGGTCTCGGTGAACGGATCCGGCTCGATTTTTCCGTCATCAGCGACATGAAGTATTACAACGGCTTTGTGTTCAAGGGCTTCGTGCGCGGCGTGCCGAACAGCGTGCTCTCGGGCGGGCAGTACGACCCGCTGATGCGCCGCATGGGCCGCGCGGACGGCGCGGTCGGCTTTGCGGTCTATTTTGACGAGGTGGCGCGCCTGTTTGCCGACGACGCGCCGTTCGATCTGGACACGCTGCTGCTCTATGACGACAGCGTGCCGCTGCAGACGCTGGAACGCACGCTGCAGCAGCTGCGGGCCGACGGCACGCAGGTGGGCGCTCAGCGCAGCTGTCCCGATTTCCTGCGCTGCCGGCGTATTCTGAAACTGGAAAACGGCGAGGTGAAAACGGTCTATGAACATGCTTAACGTTGCGCTGCCCAAGGGCCGCCTCGGCGAAAAGGCCTACGCCATGCTGGAACGGGCCGGGTTTCCCTGTCCGTCGATCAAAGAGCCCAACCGCAAGCTGATTTTTGAAAACGAAGCGGCGGGTGTGCGCTATTTCTGGGTCAAGCCCTCCGACGTCGCCATCTACGTGGAGCGCGGCGCGGCCGACCTCGGCATCGTGGGCAAGGACATCCTGCTGGAGCAGGAGCCGGACGTTTATGAGCTGCTCGACCTCGGCATGGGCAAATGCCGCATGGCCGTGGCGGCCAGACGCGGCTTCCGCGACGACCGGCGCCGTACGCTGATCGTGGCGACGAAATTCACCAACATCGCCTCGCGCTACTACGCGTCGCTGGGGCGCGACATCGACATCATCCACCTGAACGGCTCCATTGAGCTGGCGCCGATTCTGGGGCTCTCCGACGTGATCGTGGACATTGTGGAAACGGGCACGACGCTCAGAGAAAACGATCTGACGGAGCGCGAAACGATCGTGCCGATCAGCGCGCGCCTGATCGCCAATAAGGCGAGCTATAAATTCCAAAACGCCGCGATCAGCCAGATCGTGCGCAGCATGGAAACCCAACTGGAGGAAACGACATGATCCGCATTCTGAAATACGGCGAAGTTGCCGCCGACGAGGTGTTTGCCCGCGTGCAGCCCACCGTGGACGTCAGCGCCGTGGTGCGCGACATTCTGCAAAACGTGAAGGAAAACGGCGACAAGGCGCTGTTTGACTATTGCGAAAAGTTCGATCACGCCGTTCTCAGCGAGCTGCAGGTGACGAAGGCGGAGATCGACGAGGCGCTGACGCTCGTGGAGCCGCGCTTCCTGGACATTCTGGAAAAGGCGGCGGCGAACATCCGCAGATTTCACCAGCGCCAGGTGCGCAACTCGTTCATCCTCAACGACA
>JAEEGG010026238.1_pt1 | contig 11142 bp, 9 predicted proteins | sample 9134161 | NCBI WGS metagenome assembly JAEEGG01 (sample SAMN16246543, study PRJNA631951) | gut metagenome | biome: gut microbiome; feature: rumen; material: CR-attached | host: Bos | place: Iran: Karaj | collected 2018-10
TTCCTTGTCTCTGATTAGATCCCAGTATCCCCCCGCATAAGCCGGACCGGAAAGTTCCTCATTGAAAGTGTGCAGACCGAAGCCATTATGGATGCACTGCTGCAGGATGCCGCCGTATTCGCTTTCCCTCTCCACGACCAGGATATCTCTCAGACCATTCTCATACGCCCCTAAGGCAGCTGCTATACCGGCAGAACCGCCGCCGACGATGACGAGCTGATGTCTTTCCATCACAGATCCTCCTTTGCGCCTGCAACAGCGACATTGGAACCTTCCTTGTCCAGAAGGATCTCCGTATTCTTCTTGTGCAGTTCCTCAGCCAGTATCCTCATGACCTCCGGCTCACAGAAACCGCCCTGACAGCGTCCCATTCCCGGACGGCAGCGCATCTTGACGCCTTTGATCGTCGTGGCACCACATTTGCGCCTGATGACATCCCTGATCACGCCCTCTGGTATCTTCTCACAGCGGCAGACGAGCTTTCCGAAAGAAGGATCCTTTCTGATGAGCTCATCAAGCTCTTCATCGCTCATCCTGGACACATCGATGAAAGGCTTCCGGCGCTGATATTCTTTTTTCTCGTGGTATTCAAACTTCGGCAGAACGATATCATGGACGACATCCCTTGCGATCGCCGGTGCAGCTGAAAGACCCGGCGATTCGATGCCCGCCACATGCACGAAACCCTCGATCCGTTCATCTTCCTGTATATAGAAATCCCTCAGATCGATGTTCGGACGCAACCCGGCAAATGTATGGATCATCTTGTGATACGGAATGTTCTTCATCGTCTTGGTGATCTCATTCCTGATATAATCCAGGCCATCTCCCGTCGAATCATCCTCTTTGTCCTCGGTGAACTCCGAGTTCGGACCCAGCAGCACGTTGCCATGCACCGTAGGAACAGCCAGGACGCCCTTGCCTTTCTCGGTAGGAACCGGATAGATGACATGATTGACAAAAGTCCCGTTGAGATGATCCAGGACAAAATACTCGCCCTTCTTGGCCTTGGCCTTATAAGGCGACGGTCTCAGCATCTTCGTGATCTCGTCACAGTGCACACCGGCACAGTTGATGAGGACCTTCGTCTCTATCTCATCATTGATCAGGAAATGATCCTCTATCTTCTCTATCTTTTTGACTTCATAGCCGAGTTTCAGTTCTGTACCATTCAGCATCGCTTCTTCCATCGCAGCGATCGCGACCTCCCAAGGCGCGACGATTCCGGTCGTCGGCAGAGAGAGGACCTTGCTGATGCGATCAGCGAGATTCGGCTCGGCCTTCCTGGCCTCGTCTCCGCTCAGGACCTCGTAAGGCACGCCTCTTTCGATACACTGCGAGATCAGAACATCGAGCTTCTCTTCCTCTTCAGGTGAACCGGCCGCTACAAAAGCACCGATCGGCACATAAGAGACTTTGAGTTCTTTACAGAGCTCAGGATACATCCTGTTGCCCAGCAGATTGTATTTGCATTTTAAAGTACCCGGTTTTGGATCATGACCAGAGTGCACCATGGCCGAATTGGCCCCGGTAGCACCTTCAGCTACATCATTCTCCTTTTCCAGAACCAAAACCGAACGATCAAATTTGCTCAATTCATGAGCGATCAAAGAACCGGTTATACCCGCTCCGATTATCGTTATATCTACCATCAATTCAATTATAAAATAGATTTTCGGAAGAAAATGCCCATCTTGTCTGAATGTTTTCTTTTGGTACAGAAAAGACCTTATGGTAGAATGAAACTGAAGATAAAAAGGAGTCAATATCATGCAGAAATTCCGTTGTATCGTCAAAAATCCGATCGGCATCCACGCCAGACCGGCAGCCAAGATCGCACAGCTCTGTGTCGGCTTGAAAAGTTCCGTCACGATCTACCGCGATGAAAAGAAAGCCAACGGCAAGGATGTCCTTCAGATCCTTTCTTTGAACGCGAAGAAAGACGACGTCCTCGATATCGAAGTTGAAGGACCGAACGAAGCCGAAGATGTCCTCAAAGTGAAAGATGTGATCTATGAAAGTGAATGCAAAGAAGAAGACGCATCCGACATCCTCAAGATCGCTTTCTTCGGAACGAAAGACTATGACCGCATCTTTTTCACCGAACTGGAAAAAGAAAAAGGACCGGGCACATACAACGTCGATATCGACTATCTGGAATCCAGACTGACGAAAGAGACAGCGACTCTGGCCAGGGGCCACGATGCGATCTGCATCTTCGTCAACGATGAAGCACCGAAGGAAGTCATCGACATCCTGAACGAGGAAGGCATCCGCCTCATCCTTCTGCGCTGCGCCGGCTTCAACAACGTCGACCTCCAAGCCTGCAAGGAATACGGCATCAAAGTTGCCAGAGTACCGGCCTATTCGCCATACGCTGTCGCTGAACACGCCATGGCCATCGTCCAGGAAGCCAACAGAAGGCTGCACAGAGCTGACAGGAAAGTCAGAGAAAACAACTTCGCCCTCTCAGGACTGCTGGGTGTAGACCTGCACAACAAGATCTGCGGCGTCATGGGCACAGGCAAGATCGGTGAATGTTTCGCCCGCATCGCCAAAGGCTATGGCATGACCGTCATCGGCTGGGATGCCTATCCGAACAAAAGACTTGAAGAAGAAGGTCTGCTCACCTACGTCAGCAAAGATGAACTCCTGGCAAAAGCCGACCTGATCTCTCTGCACGCACCACTCATCATGGGAGACAACGGCACCTACCATCTGATCGATGAGAAAGCGATCGCCAAGATGAAAGATACGGTCATGCTGGTGAACACGGCAAGAGGACCGCTCATCGATGCAGAAGCCCTCATCTCCGCTCTCAAAGCCGGCAAGTTCCAGGCTGTCGCTCTGGATGTCTACGAAGGTGAAGACGAGAACGTCTATACCGACAGATCCGATGAAGCGATGCCGCATTCGATCACGGCCCGTCTGCAGATGTTCCCGCAGCTCGTCCTGACCTCCCATCAGGCATTCTTTACCAGGGAAGCCATGCAGGCCATCGCCGTACAGACGATGGAGAACGCAAAGAACTTCAACGAAGGACTCGACCTGGGCTTCGCTGAAGTCAAAGCGCAGTAACGATCCTGACAGTACAACAAAAGCATGACCGCTACAGTCATGCTTTTTTTGATGCTCAGTTTTTTCAGCCGATCATACAGGAATAGCACTCTTCAGATACCCGGGTGAATCCTGCCGCCTGAAAGGCCCTTTGGCTCTGGGTGTTGAAAGAGTAGATCTTCGCCTTCACCTCTTTCATGCCCTTTTCTTTCGCCAGCTCAAGCATATCCCTGATACATCTTCTCCCGATATGCAGGTCCTGATATTCCTTGCAGACGACGATGCAGATCTCTCCATCATCGCGAAGACAGACATCTCCGACAAGATCGCCAAGATAGCAGATGTAGTAACAGTCGCCATGCGCACACAGATAGCTGTACATCCGATCCAGCATCTCAAGCGTATACACGTGATCGATATTGTCGACCTGCTTGCACACATCGGGATCCTGATACCACGCCAGAGCGACATCGGGGTTTGGATAATACGGGATCAGACTGATCTGCCCGTCTACGATCCTTTTTTCCATCTGACCTCCATCAAACGATATCCTCAGGATCTGAAAGTCTCACCTTCAGATGACCTTGCCCGGATTGAGGATGCCGTAAGGGTCAAAAGCCTTCTTGATCCCTCTCATCAGCTCGATCTGCCTCTCACCGGCCTGCTTGTAAAGGTATTCTTTTTTCGCGTAACCGATGCCGTGTTCTCCTGAGACCATGCCGCCATATTCCCTGGCTCTGGCATAGAGGAGCTCAAAGGCATCTTCCGCCTTCTTCTTCCAGACCTCCTCTTCCATGCCATCTTTGCACAGGTAGATGTGCAGGTTCCCGTCTCCGGCGTGCCCGAAAGAAGGGATGCGCAGTCCGACCTTTTCAGCAACTTCGTGGGTGTATTTGATGAAGTCGGCGATCCTTGACTTAGGAACGACGACATCGCATTCATCCATCAGATCGGTGGACGCCTTGATCGCCTCCAGGAAGGCTCCCCGGGCATTCCAGACTGACTTCTTCCTCTCGTCCGTATCTACGAAATAGCCATCGATAGCCCCCATCGATATGCACAACTGGGCGACCATCATATATTCATCCTCGATCTCATCCATATTGTTGCCATCAAAAGTCAGAAGGATGTAAGCGGCATAATTGGTATCCGGAAACTTCTTACCAAGGAAATCCTCTGCCGAAAGGATCGTGTCCAGTGACATGTATTCGATCGCCGTCAGAGAAGCCTTGCTGCGGATGATCTCCGGAACGGCCTCGATCGCCTTCTCCATCGTCGTGAACGGCAGCAGCATCGAGATCGAATACAGAGGCTTTGGAATGATCTTCAGGATCGCTTCCGTGATCACGCACAGTGTCCCTTCGGAACCGATCACCAGATCCTTGAGATCATAGCCGGAAGAATTCTTCACGACCTTGCCACCCAGGTGTTCGATGCTTCCATCCGGCAACACGACCGTCAGACCGCGGACATAATCGCGGGTCACGCCATACTTGACCGCCCTCATGCCCCCGGCATTCGTGGAGATGTTGCCGCCTATCGTCGCTGACTTCTCACCCGGATCAGGCGGATAGAAGAAATCTCTTTCCTCCACATAAGCCTGCAGATCCATCAGCAGGACACCGGGTTCGACCGTGACCGTCAGGTCGTTCTCATCCAGATCCAGGATGTGATTCATCAGTTTGGTGCAGATCATGATGCCGCCCTTGAGAGCGACAGCTGCGCCGACGAGGTCCGTTCCGGAACCTCTTGCCGTCACAGCGATCTTCTTTTCATATGCATAGCTCATGATCTTCGAGACCTCTTCAGTACTCAAAACAAAGATCAGGACATCAGGTCTGACTTCTATGCCGCCCAGTTCATCGTGAGAATAATCGGACGAGATCTCCTCTTTCACAAAGACCCTGCCTTCAGGGATGAAACTCTTGAGATATCCGATATCTTTCGGATCGATTTCCTTATACATCATCTTCCCTCCCTGATCATCCCGATCAGCTTCGGAACGATCTCATACATGTCACCGACGATCCCGTAATTGGCCACATCGAAGATCCTCGCAGCAGGGTCTGAGTTGACGGCAATGATGCACTCGGAGCCATTCATTCCGGCTGTGAACTGTATCGCGCCGGAAATGCCAAGCGTGATGATCAGTTTCGGCTTGACCGTCTTTCCGCTCAGACCGATCTGATGTCTCGCATCGAAAGTGTTGTTCTCGACCATAGGCCTTGAACAGGCGATCACGGCACCGAGAAGATCGGCCAGTTCCTCGACCATCTTCAGATCATCGGCGGAACGAAGACCTCTTCCCACCGCCACGATGACATCGGCTTCAGAGATATCTTCCTCTTTCGGTCTTTCTCTGACTTCCAGGATCCTGGTCCCGCTGACCAGCCATTCCGCTTTCACTTCCCTGCGTTCGACCTCAAAAGCAGGATTCTCGCATTTTTCCGGCGCATCGAATATCTTGTAACGCACCGTGCAGAACTGCGGACGATTGTTCGGATTGACGATGCGGGCCATGATATTGCCGCCGAAAGCAGGTCTGATCTGCACCAGATCTGTATTCGGTTTCATCTCCAGCTTTGTGCAATCGGCAGTCAGCCCGGTATGAAAGCGGGCAGCGACCCTTGGCGCCAGGCAGCGACCCACATTGGTCGCGCCGACCAGTATGCTGGAAGGCTTCACTCGCCTGATGAAGTCTTCAAAACAGTTCGCATACTTCTCAACATCGAAATCATCGAGATCCGGATGATCGTAGACGAAGACCTTATCGACTCCGTACTCTCTGATCTCTTCAATGTTCCTATCCAGATCGTGTCCTATCAGCAGGACATAGACAGGATGCGAGACGACCGCAGCCAGTTCCCTGGCCTTGCCGATCAGCTCAAAAGTCACCTTGTGGATCTGTCCATGGTCAGCGTTGCCATAGACGCAGATCCCTCTGTACTCGTCTTTATCGATCTTTGGAGCAGTCTCTTCTTCAAACGTGATGACGCCTTTAGGCCCCTTGTTCACACAGGCCTTGCAGAGGCGGCAGCCTGCAGAGATGTTCAGTTCTCCATTTTCATAAGAGATCGCTCCAAAAGGACACAAGTCAGCCAGCTGTCTGCCGGTCTCAGAATTCAGCAGTTTCTTATCTATCTTTAATCCCATAGGTCACCTCTAGATGAATTTCCTGTCCTTCAGGATCTCATACAGCTTTTCAGAAAGATCACCATCAGAAAAGATCTCCTTTTCCGCATTCTTATCCGGTTCGAAGATCTTCTCGACCTGCGTCGGAGAACCCTTGAGACCGTAATGGCTCTCATCCTGATCTTCGATATCCGCAAAAGTGATCACTTTGATCAGATCTTCGCAATCGCCGAACTCGACCTTCCTTTTGAATGAAGGCAGTCTCGGCGTATTGATCTCTCCATCTGCACAGATCAGGCACGGCATCCTGATGCTGCCGCGAAGGATCTTGTTGTCGAGGTTCGATTCAAAAAGCAGTCTGTCGTCCTCGGCTTTCACCTCTTTCACATATGCCACATGCGGAATGCCGAGATGTTCCGCCAGCTCGCTTCCGACCTGTGCGGTATCGCCATCCGTCGTCTGCTTGCCGGTGATGATCAGATCATATCCGCCGACCGCTTTGATGCCGCTGCACAAGGTGTAGGATGTCGCCAGCACATCGGCACCGCCGAACTTCCTGTCGGAGATCAGGACACCACCGTCAGCCCCCATGTAGATCGCCTCTCTGATGACGTAAAGTGCACTGTTGGGACCCATGGAGACCACCTTGATCGTTCCGCCTTGACTCTCTTTCAGTTTCAGAGCCATCTCCAGGGCATAGAGATCATACGGATTCATCTTGGCCGATGAACCATCCCTGATCAGCGTCCCTGTCTCCGGATCGATATTGACATTGGTCGTACCGGGTACCTGTTTGATACAGACGATTATATTCATAGATCTTTCCTCTTTCCCTCATTATACATTGTCTGTAAGCATATTTCCCAATTGAAAGACAGCTCCGATGAGCTGTCTTTCTGAACTAAAGTCTTTTGCTTAAAGCGTCGTAGTTGACGCAGGATAGCAGCGCCTCCTGCTTCGAGATCCTTCCCGCTTTGCACAGATCATAGAGATAGGAATCCATCGTGAACATGCCCTCCGCAGCCGAAGACTGCATGACGGAATTGAGCTGATGGAGCTTGTCCTCTCTGATCATGTTCTGAACGGCTGAATTCATCTTCAGGACCTCGAAAGCCGGGATCAGTTCGCCGTTGACTCCTGTGATCAGCCACTTCCTTGTCAAAGACGGAAACCGCGAATTCAGGGACTTCATACCTCACCCCGCTGTCCGTCTCCTCTTCTTGCGCAACAGGGGGTTCCGTACTTGCTTCAGCCTCGTTTCCGCAGCCGCAAAGGCTGCACAAAAGGACCCCGATCATCGCAAGGATCCATATCTTTGCCAAAAAGCGATCATTGCGACCGCTTCTCTTTACGACCTTTGCCGTTTCCCTGTTTTCAGAAACTATGATCTCGATCTAACTGTTCTCCTCTTTCAGAAGTCTGAGACCTTCCTTGAGATACTCACCGGAAGTCTCATATCGATATTCGCTCAGACGCTCTCTGATCCCGGCCAGTTCACCGCTCTTGTAGCCGAGCTGTTTCATGGCCTCGATCGCGTCCTCGACCATTTCATTCGCCTTTACCACCGATTCCATATCATATGGCCTGACAGCCTTGAAGTTATAGGCTGATGACATGTTGATCCTGTTCTCAAACTGCAGGATGAACGCATAAAGATCATCGACCTTCGCCAGATCGAGACCCTCAAATGCATCTCTGAGATATTTCACCGAATACAGATACTGATCGACCAGATCCCCGTTCTTATCCCTTACGGAAGTGAAACCGGACATGACGACCTCATCGATGAAAGAAGAGATATTGAAATAGTTGGCCGTCAGAAAGACACCGAGACTCATGACCAGTCTGGCATATTCCTCTCTCAAAGCGGCATTCGTCTTTTTCTTGTAGACGAGCTTGCCGTTGTTGGTATAGGAAGGATACTCTCTTTCCAGATCCTCGATCTCCGGAAGATCCAGATCCGCATAAAGGACATTGTCTTCCAGCTCGTAATTGACGCGGACATCATAGGCAAGCTCCAGATTGTTCATGAAAGATGAGACCATGTTCTCGATAGTATCCTCATCTCCTTCGATGCCATACTCGCACAACTCTCTCATGGCAGCCGATTCCAGTGAATCCACGTGTTCGCGGTACTCTTTCTTGGTCATGACCGGAGCCGTATATTTGTGTATGTTGGTGATCGCCTCGAGATCATTGCCGTACTGCTCGACCACATCGATCTTTTCTTCTTCAAAGACCTCTTCCTGTTCTACAGGAAGCTTTTCGATCTCTTCGATCGTCTCTTTTTTCTTCAGAGCGGATTCCCTTGCTTCAGCCGCAGAGATATAAGTCTTTTTCTTCTTGGCAGTCGTCTTGGAACTGCTCTTCTTTTTCTTGGAACCCAGACCGCCTGCGATCTTCTGGCGATAGGAAAGACCGGTACCGCCAATGCCGACAGCGGCCGGACTCAGATTCAGATAGGCACCTTTCTTGCCGATATTGACAGAAGCACCTTTCTTGCCCACTGTGGCAGAAATGCCGTTCTTGTTGAAATTTATCCTGAGATAATTTCCGATCTTGATCGATTTCGCAAACCTGATCCCCATAACTGTTCTCCCTGTCACCTATGATCCGTTTGAATCGTTGTTCTATATTTCCATTTTACGATAATTGACTCTAAAGTGAAAACAGATATCCGCCAAAACCCAAGCCCGGATGCCTGTTCCAATTTAATCTAGTGCCCCTCTTCCAGGACCAGGACCTGATACGGTCTGAACGTGATGTCCAGGCCATCAGCCTTCATTTCATCATAGTTGTTCAACAGGACCTTATACTCTTTCAACCACTCCGGCAGGACATATCTGCTCTCTTTCTTTGAGAAGTTGCTTACGACGAACACCCTTCTGCCCTCATATTCACGGCTGTAGGCGACGATCCTTCTGTTGTCATGATCGTATTCTTCCGTCTTTCCATAGATGAAGACATCTTCGTTTCTCTTTAAAGACAGAACGCTCTGATAGAAACGATAGACGGAACGTTTGGATCCAAGATCTTTTCTGGCATTGACCTCTTTATAGTTCTGATTGACACACTGCCAGGTCTTCTGTCCTTTATTGAAACCGCCATTGACTGTATCATCCCACATCATCGGGACCCTGCTGTGGTCTCTTGCCCCGTATCTGATGAACGAGAAAGCAAGTTTCTTTGGCATGCCATAGGAAGTCATCAGATCATAGACGAAATGCGAGACCGGATCCTTCATCTCATCGATATCCTTGAAATCGCAGTTGACAGCACCAAACTCCTGGCCCATGTAGATGAAAGGCGTACCGAAACCCAGATACGTCATCCCCGCCAGCATCGTCGCCGCCTCATAACGATAGCGCTTCGTATCGATCGAAAACCTGTTCACACAGCGTGGATTGTCATGATTCTCCAGGACCAGCGTGTTCCACCCTTCGCCGAAGCTATCGATCTGCGGCCTGAAGAGACCGTCTTTGAACTGAAGGATATCGAACGGCTTTCTGAAGAACTTGGCACCGCCGAAGTTATCCGAATCCAGATGCGCGAAATCGAAGATGCTGTCAAGTTCGTGATTCTCTTCCCTGACATATTCCCTTGCCGCCTCGGGACTTGGATGATAGGACTCTCCCACTGTGAAACAGTCATAATGAGACAGGGACTTCTCATTGAGTTCCTTCAGGAACTCGTGCATCCTCGGTCCATCGATAAAATATGGAGAACCTTTCTGGAAACTCTTTCCCTCATCATCGCGCAACGGATAGACCTTGGAGAACATGTTGAACACATCGAAACGGAAACCGTCGACGCCCTTGTCGAGCCAGAAGTTCAATATATCGATGATCTCCTTTCTGACAGCGGGATTCTCCCAGTTGAGATCGGCCTGTTCCTTGCAGAAAAGATGCAGATAGAATTCATCACTGTCCCCTATCCTCTCCCAGGCCGGACCGGTAAAAGTCGACGACCAGTTCGTCGGCGGCAGAAGCTTCTTTCCCTTGTATCTGCCTTTGCGGATGATGAAATAATCCCGGTACTTCGAAGAAGGATCTCCGATCGCCTTCAGAAACCACGGGTGTTCGATCGAACAGTGGTTGATGACCATATCCATGATGACCTTCAGGCCTCTGTCATGGCATTCCTTCAGCAGGCGATCGAAGTCTTTCATCGTACCGAACTTCTCATCGATATCCCTGTAATCGCTGATGTCATAGCCGTAGTCATAGTCAGGCGACTTGTAAAGAGGCGAGAACCAGATCGCTGTCGCACCCAGATCCCTGATGTGATCAAGCTTTGAAATGATCCCCTCGATATCGCCCCATCCGTCATTATCGGAATCCATAAAACTGAATGGATAGATCTGATAGATGACCGCATTTTTATACCATTTTGTTTTCATGATGAACCCCTTTTATCAGTGCTTCTGATTCTATTATAGCGAAATCAAAAACGGTCTTTCGACCGTTTGATCAGATGAATCTCTCCATCAGTCTTTCAACTCTGTCTCTTGCTTCCTGAATGACATCTTCATCATCGATATGGTGGGCGACCAGGGAAATGATCCGGGCGACCTCGATGAACTCCTCTTCCTTGAAGCCCCTCGTCGTCATGGCCGGTGTGCCTACCCGGATACCGCTGGTATAGGCAGGTTTCTCCTCATCGAATGGGATGGCATTCTTGTTGACGGTGATGTTCACCTCATCGAGCCTCGTCTCAAGCTCTTTGCCGGTGATGCCCAGCGGATCCTTCACATCCACCAGGACCATATGATTATCCGTATCGCCGGAAACGATCCTGAAACCTTCCTCTTTTAAGGTTTGCGCCATCGCTTTGGCATTCCTGATGACCTGCTTCTGATACTCGATGAAATCAGGCTGCATAGCCTCATAGAAACAGATGGCCTTGCCCGCGATCACGTGACACAAAGGACCGCCCTGTATGCCAGGGAAGACC
>JAEEGG010026241.1_pt1 | contig 11141 bp, 9 predicted proteins | sample 9134161 | NCBI WGS metagenome assembly JAEEGG01 (sample SAMN16246543, study PRJNA631951) | gut metagenome | biome: gut microbiome; feature: rumen; material: CR-attached | host: Bos | place: Iran: Karaj | collected 2018-10
TACGATCTCGTTGGCTTCCCGTGAGCTGGAAGTTGTCACCAGCGACGTCGAGCGGGTTGTCGCCGAGGTCGAGCGTGCCGTGGACAATGTGGACTGGTTTGTCCAGCAACACCGTAGTGAGGAACCGCTCATGTACCAGGCCACGCGGGAACTGGTCGAAGCCAATCCGAACATCATCGGCAGTGCCGTCGCTTTCGCGCCCGGCTATTTCCACGGCCGACACTGGTTTGCCCCCTACACCTACATCGACGCGCATACGAACCGGATCCAGTCCATCCAGATGGGAAACGAATCGTACGACTATCCCAATCTCGACTGGTATCGCATTCCGATGACACAGGGCAGGGCGGTATGGAGCGAACCTTATTTCGACGCGGGTGGCGGCAACCGGCGGATGGCTACCTATTCTACGCCGATGCAGGATGAATCGGGCAATCTGTTCGCCGTCCTCACTTCCGACATCTCGCTTGAGTGGCTTTCGCAGAGAATGGCCGAGTCCACCCTCTTCAATGGCTCTTATGCGGTGATGATCAGTGAGCGGGGCATGTATATCGCTCATCCCGACAGTTCCAAGATTCTCAACCAGTCGATTTTTGATGTGGCTTCGGCCATGCCCGACACGATGGGGTTGGCCATCGCCCGCAACATGGTCACCGGGATGAAGGGGACGGGGCGGTTCATCGATGTCAACGGCTTGGATTCCTTTGCCGTTTACGGCCCGCTGAGCAATGGTTGGTCGATTATGCTGGTGAGCCCTTACACCCTCACCTTCTCCAATATCTATATCTTCAACATCATCCTGATCGTCCTGCTGCTCATCGGGCTGATAGCCATGTATTTCGGTTGCCGCCGACTGATCCGCCGCAAGACCATGCCCATCGTGGAATTCAGCAATGCGGCCATGACCATGGCCAAGGGCAATTTCAATGCCCATATCCCCGAGGTGAAGACCCGCGATGAACTGATGACGCTGCGCAATTCGATTGAATACATGCAGCGCTCCATCAATGAATATCTCGCAGAATTGAAGGTGACTACGGCCGCCAACGAACGCTTTGAGAGCGAACTGACGATTGCCCGCGGCATCCAGAATGCGATGCTTCCCCAGGACTTCCCCGTAGATGACCGGTTCGATCTCCACGCAATGGTCCAGCCTGCAAAAGAGGTAGGTGGCGACCTGTACGATTTCGTGCTTGTCGGGGATGTGCTGTTCTTCATGGTGGGCGACGTGTCCGGGAAAGGCGTGCCGGCTTCCATCTACATGGCTATCGTCCGTGCAGCCTTCCGCTTCATCGGATCGCTGGGCATGCCGATCCAGGACGTGGTGCGCCAAGTGAACAACTGCCTCAATGACGGCAACAAGAACTGCTTGTTCGTCACGTTCTTTGCGGGTTGTCTCCATCTCTCCACCGGCGAGCTGGAATTCTGCAATGCCGGCCACAATCCCATCGTCCAGGTCAAGCCGGACGGTTCGGCATCTTTCTTGCGTGCCAAGCCCAACCTGGCTGCGGGACTCATCCGTGACTTCCCTTACGAGGGTGAAGTTCTGCACCTGGAACCCGGTTCACGCTTGGTCCTCTACAGCGATGGTGTGACCGAGGCCGAGTGTGCCGACAAGACGCAGTTCGGCGAAGACCGGCTCCTGGAGTGGGCCGGCCATCTGCTTCCCGGGGTCTCGGCCAGTGCCGCGACACTCGACCTCTACTCCCGGGTGAGGAATTTCACCCACGGAGCCGAACAGAGCGATGACATTACGATTCTGTCACTGCATTATGGAAAACAATAATAAATCAAGCATACAAAGATGAACGTAACCATTACCGAAGAAGGCAACAAGGCGCTCGTCAGCCTCGAAGGCCGCCTCGACACCACCAACGCCGAGCAGTTCATGAAAGACATCACCCCGCTGATGAACGGTACCCACGAGGAGATTGAAATGGACTGCACCAATATGGAGTACACCAGCAGCCAGGGCCTGCGTATGTTCCTGATGCTGCAGAAGACGGTTTCCGCGCGCGGCGCAAAGCTCGTGCTGCGCAACATGAAGCCGCACGTGAAGGAAGTGTTCGACATTACGGGCTTCTCGCACATCATCACCATCTTGTAGCGGCGCCGGCGGCGGGCTGTTGATAATTGGTGGACAACTTGCCTCGCAGAGGCGTGGATTTTTTGCGGGCATAGCGTATCTTTGCAGAAAATCTGTTACTATGTCCAAAACCCAAAACCAATCGATCTACGACGCCCGTACGCTGGGTAAGCCCAGGATGACGCTCCTCGGATTGCAGCACTTGTTCGCAATGTTCGGAGCGACTGTCCTCGTCCCGGTCATTACAGGGTTGTCGGTGTCGGCAACCCTTCTTTTTGCCGGACTGGGAACCTTGATCTTCCACCTGTTGACCAAAATGAAGGTGCCCGCATTCCTCGGCTCCTCCTTCGCATTCCTGGGCGGCTACGCAGCCGTTACGCAGATGGGTGCCGAACGGGGCCTCTCACTGGCCGAGTCGCTGCCCTATGCCTGCATCGGTGTCGCCTGCGCCGGTCTGATGTATTTCATTCTGGCCGGCTTGTTCGCCGCTTTCGGTACGAAGAAAGTCATGCGTTTCTTCCCGCCTGTCGTCACCGGTCCGATCATCATCGCCATCGGTCTGACCCTCTCGGGTTCCGCCATCAGCAACTGCAGCACCAACTGGTGGATCGCCCTGCTGGCCATCGCCATCATCATCGTGTGCAACATCTGGGGCAAGGGCATGATCCGGATCGTGCCGATCCTGCTCGGTGTGCTGGGTTCTTACATCGTAGCGGCCTGCTGTGGTCTGTGTGATTTCAGCGGCGTGAAGGAAGCGGCCTGGCTCGGCCTTCCGTTCAAGATGCAGAACACGGCCTTCGCGGTCTTCAAGGCGCCCAACTGGGGCCTGGTCGTGGCCGCCATCATCGCCATCCTCCCGATTTCGCTGGCTACGATGGTCGAGCATATCGGCGACATGTGCGCCATCTCCTCGACCACGGGCGAAAACTATCTGGAGCATCCGGGTCTGCACCGCACCCTGATGGGCGACGGTCTGGCCACCATCCTGGCTTCGATCTTCGGCGCTCCGGCCAATACGACTTACGGTGAGAATACCGGTGTGCTCAACCTCACCCGCGTGTTTGACCCGCGTGTGATCCGCATTGCGGCTGTCTTCGCCATTATCCTGAGCTTCTGCCCGAAGTTCGCAGCGCTGATCGGCGCCATGCCCGCTTCCACCATCGGCGGCGTGAGCCTGGTTCTCTACGGTATGATCTCCGCCGTAGGCGTCCGCAATCTCGTGGACAACAAAGTCGACCTCACCATCTCCCGCAACCTCATCATCGCGGCCCTCATCCTGGTGCTGGCCATCGGCATCAAGTACGGTGCGAACGACTCCATCTCCATCGGCTTCACTTCGCTCAGCGGTCTGGCCGTCGCGGCACTGGTGGGCATCATCCTCAACGCCATCCTCCCGGGCAAGGACTATGAATTCGGTTCCAGCCTTCGCGGCGACATCACCGTCAACCTGGGCGGTTCCACCCGCAATCCCAACTGGCGCGAGGAGCATCCCGATCAGGCCAAACTGTAATACTTGTCTTTTATTAATCTAAACATAACCTTACAACAGCCATGAAAAAGAAACTCTTTTTCGCACTGGTGCTCAGCACCGCGTTCTTCGCAACGGCCAATGCGCAGACCAACCTCCAGGTTTTCTACGACTTTGGCAAGGACCGCCAGCAGATTACCACGACGCTGGAAGGATTCTACAATGACAATTGGGGCAATACCTTCTTCTTCATCGACCATGACTTCGCCTTGAAGAAGGCCCTGGGCAACACCGAGTATCCATCCGGCACGTATATGGAAGTGGCCCGCTGCCTCAACTTCTGGCAGAACAGCGCCCTTGCGCCGCTCAGCTTGCATGTCGAGTACAATGGCGGTGTGTACAAGGAGTACGGCATCAAACATGCTTTCCTGGCCGGCGTGGACTGGTTCATGCATAGCCAGGATTTTCGCAACACGCTCAATCTGAAATTACTCTACAAGGGAATCCTGAACACGGACCAGAAAGTGCCCATGCAGTTTACCGTTGTCTGGGGCATGCAGGACCTTTTTGGCGCGAAGGGCCTCCGTTTCAGCGGATTCGCCGATTTCTGGTGGGAGGATCATACGATCTGCCCGTGGCTGGAAAGTGCTGCAGCCGGTTATCGTGACTGGTCCAAGGCCGCGACGTCGCATGTGGTGTTCATCTCCGAGCCCCAGTTGTGGTACAACTTCGGTACGGAACACTTCAACCTCGGCGGTGAGATTGAGCTGAGCTACGATTTCGGTACGCTGAAAGGCTTCCGTGCCCGTCCCTGCCTGGGTATGAAGTGGGTCTTCTAAGTTGCTGACCATCATAAACTTTTCATTATACTATGAGTAATTTCCTGACCAAAGCTTTTGGCTTCGACGCGACGAAACACACGGTGCGCACCGAGCTCGTGGCGGGTCTGACGACGTTCCTGACGATGGCCTACATCCTGGCCGTCAACCCGAACATCTTCAGTGCCCTGCCGGGTATGCCTGCGGGCAGCGTCTTTACGGCGACGGCCCTGGCCGCCATCATCGCCACGCTGGTGATGGCCTTCTGGGCGAAGAAACCTTTCGCGCTGGCGCCGGGCATGGGCCTGAACGCCTTCTTCGTGTTCACGGTCTGCCTGACGATGGGCCACTCCTGGCAGTTTGCCCTGACGGCCGTCCTGATTGAGGGTCTCATTTTCGTCGTCCTCACGCTGACGAAAGTCCGTACCTGGATTCTCAACGCGATTCCGCTCTCGCTCAAACACGCCATCGGCGCCGGTATCGGCCTGTTCATCGCCTTCATCGGTCTGCAGAACGCCGGCCTGATCGTGAACAACGATTCCACGCTGGTCGCCCTGGGCGACGTTTGCCACGGCACCGGTCTGCTGGCGGTCATCGGTCTGGTGATCTCCTGCACGCTGGTCATGCTCCACGTCCGCGGTGGTATCCTGATCGGTATCCTGGTCACGGCCATCATCGGCCTGTTCATCAAGGACCCGGCAACGGGTGAAGCTATCACGCACTTCACGGGCGTGGTTTCCCTGCCGGATTCCGTCGCACCGATCGCATTCCAGTTCCAGTGGGGTGAGATTTTCACCTGGGATATGCTGGCCGTCGTCTTCACCTTCCTGTTCATCGATATGTTCGATACGATGGGTACGGTGATCGGCGTTTCGCAGAAAGCCGGCTTCGTGGATGAGAAGGGCAATATCCAGGATGCCGAGAAGGTGTTCCTGGCCGACTCCATCGGTACGATCGCCGGTGCCTGCCTCGGTACCTCCACGACTACGACCTATGTCGAGAGTTCCGCCGGTGTCGGCGCGGGCGGCCGCACGGGCCTGACGGCCTTCTCCGTGGCTGTGCTCTTCGCCGTTGCGTTGTTCTTCTCTCCGATTTTCCTGGGCATCCCGGGTGCCGCTACGGCTCCCGCCCTGATCATCGTCGGTATGATGATGATGAACCCGGTCCGCGAAATCGACTGGTCCAACTACCGCGAAGCCATCCCGGCCTTCCTGACGCTGATCCTCATGCCGCTGGCCTACAGCATCTCCGACGGTATCCTCATCGGTGTGATCTCCTACGTGGTCCTTTATGCCCTCACCGGCAAGGCCAAACAGATCACCCCGACGATGTGGGTCCTCGCCGTCCTGTTCATCCTGCGGTATATCTTCATATAGCGGCGATTACTTAAAAAAGAAGAGGGTGTATTCCTGAAAGTCAAGAATACACCCTCTTCTTTTGTCATATATCTATATCTTCGACTCGCAGTAGGCGCAGCGGACGATGCCTTCGTCGGTGCGTTTGAAGTAGGGGGTGACGGCTTCGTGGTTGCACATGCACTTGGGGTTGGTGCAGCGCAGGTTCGGGTCGGTGAAGATGTCTTTCTTCTCCGGCATCGGATGGTTCGGGTCGTCCTTCCAGTCGATGAGCGACTTGATGAGGGCCATACGGACGTATTTGCCGCAGGCGACCTGGCGGAAGTAGGCGGCGCGGGGATCCGCATCGACTTCGGTAAGGATCTCGTTGACGCGCGGCAGCGGGTGCAGCACGGCCATGTTCTTCTTGGCGAGTTTCATCTTCTCGGCGTTGAGGATGAAGTTGTCCTTGAGCCGGTCGAATTCGTCCTGGTCGAGGAAGCGCTCTTTCTGGACGCGGGTCATATAGAGGATGTCGAGATGAGGCATGGCCTCTTCGATGGAATCGACTTCCTCGTACGGGATGCCTTTGCGGTCGCAGACATCGTGACGGATGTATTCCGGAAGTTTGAGGGCGTCGGGCGCGATGAGATAGACCTTGATGCCTTCGTAAGCCGAGAGGGCCTTGATCAGCGAGTGGACGGTACGGCCGAAGCGGAGGTCGCCGCAGAAGCCGATGGTCAGGTTGTCGATGTGGCCGAGCTCGCGGTGGATGGTCAGCAGGTCGGTCAGGGTCTGGGTCGGGTGGCTGTGGCTGCCGTCACCGGCGTTGATGATGGGCACGGGCGAGACTTCCGAGGCGGCCAGCGGTGCACCTTCGATGGGGTGGCGCATGGCGATGATGTCGGCGAAGCAGGCAAGGACGCGGACGGTGTCCTGGACGGTTTCACCCTTGGAGACAGACGAACGGGCGGCGTCGGAGAAACCGAGGACCTGGCCGCCGAGCTCCTTCATGGCGGCGGTGAAACTCAGGCGCGTACGCGTACTGGGCTCATAGAAGAGGGTGGCGAGTTTCTTGTGGGCCATGGCCTCGTAATACTCCTCGGGGTGTTCGATGATCCGGTCGGCGAGGGCGATGATTTCGCTGATTTCGGCGCGGGTCAGGTCGGTAGGTTCGATCAGGTGTTTCATGGAAGTGATTATTGATTAATTAATTGTTGAGATTCATCCAGGATGCGTCAGCAGGGTTGTTGCGGAAAGCGAGGATGCGCTCCTTCCACTGCGGCGCGATGTAGTTCTGCTCCACGGCGACTTCGAGCAGGGCGTCGAGATTGCTCAGCGAGTGGTTCGTGGTGCCGGCGGCGGCGAGGCGGTCGAGGCCGCGCTGCATGCCGTAGGTGAAGATGCTCACGATACCCAGGACGTCTGCGCCGGCTTCCCGCAGAGCCTCTACCGTCTCGACGGCGCTGCCGGCCGTAGAGATCAGGTCTTCTACGACGACGGTCTTCGTTCCGGGGTCCAGCCGGCCTTCGATGCGGTTGGTGCGGCCATGGCTCTTGTTTTCGCCACGGACGTAACCCATCGGGAGACCCAGGATCTGGGCGGCGAGCGCGGCGTGGGCGATGCCGGCCGTCGAAGTGCCCATCAAGGTCTGGCAGTCAGGATAATACAGGCGGACCAGCGTGGCCAGGCCGGCTTCGACGCGGTCGCGGACCGCCGGTGCGGTGAGGATGAGCCGGTTGTCGCAGTAGATGGGACTCTGGATGCCGCTGGCCCAGGTAAAGGGCTGCTCCGGGCGGAGGAAGACGGCGCCGATGGAGAGCAGGCCGCGGGCAATGTCTTTTTCGAGGGTATCGTTCATGGGATTATGCGTTTTTCAAGGTTTCGGGACAGAATTCCGCCAGGCAGCGGTGCCAGGCGGCGAGCGGGTCGGCGGCGGCCGTAATGGGACGGCCGACGACGATGAAGTCGGAGCCGATTTCACGGGCGCGGGCGGGGGTGGTGATGCGGACCTGGTCGTCGGAAGCGGCATCGGCGAAGCGGATGCCGGGGGTGACGGCCAGGAACTCCGGACCGCCCGCGGCCTTGACCAGCGAAGCTTCCAGCGGTGAGCAGACCACACCGTCCAGCCCGGCTTCCCGGGCATTGCGGGCATAGTGGGCGATGGCCTCGTCGATGCTGGCATCGATGAGCAGTTCCTGCTGCATCCTTTCTTCGCTGGTGGAGGTGAGCTGCGTCACGGCGATCAGCAGCGGACGGGTGCCGTCGGGGCGGGTGAGCCCTTCCCGGGCGGCGCGCATCATCTCGACGGTGCCGGCCGCGTGGACATTGGTCATGTCGATGTCAAGGTTCGAAAGGACCCGCATCGTGCGCCGCACGGTATTGGGAATGTCGTGGAGCTTGAGGTCCAGGAAGATCGGGTGGCCGCGCCGCTTCAGCTGGCGGACCATCTCCGGCCCTTCGGCATAGTAGAGCTCCATGCCGATCTTCAGGAACGGCTTCCGGTCTTCTGAGGCAAACAAGTCGAGGAACGCAAAGGTCTCTCGGGCGCTGCTGAAGTCGCAGGCGATGATGACGTCGTTTTTCATACGATTCCGATGATATCTTTTAAATGCTCGATACCCAGTTGTTCCATGACATTCGGGAGTTGGTCAATGATTGCGGGGCAGGCGAGGGGGTCGTGGAGGGAGGCGGAGCCGACCTGCACAGCCGTGGCGCCTGCCATCATCATTTCGATGACGTCTTCGGCGCTTGCCACGCCGCCGCAGCCGATCAGGGGGATGCGGCAGGCTTTCGCCACCTGGTTGACGAAACGCAGGGCGATGGGCAGCAACGCGGGGCCGGAAAAGCCGCCCGTCCGGTTGGCCAGGACGGGGCGCCGCCGGCGGATGTCGATGCGCATCCCGAGCAGCGTATTGATCAGCGTCAGTCCGTCGGCGCCTTCCTCTTCACAGGCGCGGGCGATGGGGACGATATCCGTTACGTTGGGGCTGAGTTTGATGAAGAGTGGCTTGCTCGTGGCTTTCCGGGCTCGGCGCGTCACGGCCGCGGCCGCTTTCGGATCGGTTCCGAACACCATGCCGCCCTGGTGGACATTGGGGCAGGAGATGTTGACCTCCACGATGTCGAGGGCCTCGCACTGGTCGGCCTTCTCGCAGCAGATCCCATACTCATCGAGCGAGAAGCCGCTGATGTTGGCGATCAGGGGCGTTTTGCAGAGGGCGCGGACCCGGGGCGCAATATCGCTGACGAGGGCGTCGATGCCGGGATTCTGGAGGCCGACGGCGTTGAGCAGGCCGCCGCTGCATTCGGCGATACGGGGTGTGGGATTCCCGAACCGGGGCTCCAGGGTCGTGCCTTTCAATGAAATGGCGCCCAGGTGGTTGAGGTCGAAGCATCCGGCCATCTCAAAGCCGAAGCCGAAGGTTCCGCTGGCCGGAATGACCGGATTCTGCAGGCGGATACCGGCGAGCGTGACGGAAGTATCGTTTACCATGGCAGGAGATTCTTTTTGAAAACAGGTCCTTCGTGACAGATGCGGCGGGGGCCTTCCGTGGTCTGGATGGTGCAGCCGAAGCAAAGCCCCGTGCCGCAGCCCATCCTTTCTTCGAGGGAGAATTCCGAGGTCTCGGGCAGCAGCGGATAGAGGGCGCGCATCATAGGCATCGGGCCGCAGATGTAGGCATAGTCGAAAGTGGGACGGACCTGCTGCAGCGCGTCGGTTACCAGACCGCGAATGCCTTCTGAACCGTCGGCTGTAGCCACGTGGACCGTGGCGCCGAGCGCTTCGAGTTCATCGCGCAGCAGGATTTCGGAGGCGGTGTTGAACCCCAGCAGGACGGTGACTTGCCGTCCTGCGGCGCGCAGGTCGCGGCACAGCTGGTGGAGCGGCGCCGCACCGATGCCGCCGCCGATCAGCAGGGCCGCGTTACGGCAGGCTTCGATGTCGAAACCGTTGCCCAAGCCGGTCAGCAGATCAAGGCCGGCGCCCGGCTGCAGGGAGGCGAGTGCGGCTGTTCCGCCGCCGACCACCTTGTAGAGCAGCGTCAGTTGGTCCGCCTGAGAAAGGCTGACCGAAAGGGGACGGCGCAGGAATTTCTCCGGTACGGCCACTTCGACAAACTGTCCGCAGCGATGCCGCAGGTCCTGGTTCGAGACGAGCGTCATCCGGTACACACCGGGTGCGACCGGGCTGTTGCTTTCAAGGGTGCAATATCTTTTTTCCATCAGGCAAGATCGTTCCAGACCAAGCGGCCGGCAAACCAGGTGGCGCGGACGGCGCCCTGGACGGGCATTCCGTCGAAAGGCGTAGCGTGTCCCTTCGACAAGAAGTTGCGGCTGTCAATGGTGTAAGCAGTTTTGAGGTCGATAGCGGTCAGGTCGGCCCGCTCGCCCTCGCACAGGGCGCCGCCGAGGCGGAAGATCCGGCGCGGGGTGGTGGAGAGGGCGTCGAGCAGCCGCGCAAGCGAGAGTTTACCGGTCTGTACCAGTGCGGTGTTCAGTACGGGGAAAGCGGTTTCCAGTCCTACGATGCCCATGGCACTGCCGACGAGTCCGCGGGATTTCTCTTCCGCAGTATGGGGGGCGTGGTCCGTGGCGATGACGTCGATGGTGCCGTCCTGCAGTCCTTCGAGCAGGGCGGCGCGGTCTTCCGCACTGCGGAGCGGCGGATTCATCTTGAAGCGGCCGTCTTCCTGCAGGTCATCTTCGCACAGGACCAGGTAGTGCGGTGCCGTCTCACAAGTGACGCGGACGCCGCTCCGCTTGGCCTCCCGCACCAGTGCGACACTTTCTTTCGTGGAAACGTGGCAGATATGGTAGCGGCAGCCCGTCCGCGCGGCCAGTTCCAGGTCGCGCGCAATCGGGCCCCATTCGCTTTCGGAGCAGATGCCTTTGTGACCGTGTGCCTTGCACCAGCGGCCGTCGTGGATGTAGCCGCCGTGCAGCAGTGTATTGTCTTCGCAGTGCGCAGCCAGGATGCAGTCCAACTCCGCGGCACGGCGCATCGCCTCCAGCATCACCTCGTCTTTCTGAACACCGCTGCCGTCGTCGGAAAAGGCCACGCAGCGGCCTTTCAGCGCTCCGAAATCCACCGGTTCCAGGCCCTTGCGCTCCAGGGTGATGGTGGCGTAGGGGAGTACCTCGATGCAGGCATCCCGGTCGATGATAACCTGCTCGACGGCGATCGCTTCCGGGCTATCAGGTGCCGGATTCAGGTTGGGCATGGCGCAGACTGTCGTGTAGCCGCCGCGGGCGGCAGCCTGCGAGCCGGTCCGGATGGTCTCTTTCTGCGGGGCACCGGGTTCCCGGAAATGGACGTGCAGGTCGGCAAACCCGTAGCTGAGCAGCATCCCGGAAAGATCGACCACTTCCGTTCCTGCGCCGGCGGGGGCAGGGATGAACTCCTGGATTTCCTGAATCCTGCCGTTGGCGAT
>JAEEGG010026242.1_pt1 | contig 11141 bp, 7 predicted proteins | sample 9134161 | NCBI WGS metagenome assembly JAEEGG01 (sample SAMN16246543, study PRJNA631951) | gut metagenome | biome: gut microbiome; feature: rumen; material: CR-attached | host: Bos | place: Iran: Karaj | collected 2018-10
TATGTAAGAAATACAATATAAACGCAGCTTGGTTGTACACAGGCGAAGGCGACATGTTTCTTGCCGGCATAAAACCCTTTGAGCAACATGTAAGGTCTGAAAATGAAAGACTGTTTTACAACACAGATTTTGAATTATGTCTGAGCAATGATGGGCAGCCAATAACGACAGGTTGCGTAATACCAATATCATTACCGATGGCAGGTGACTTCGATTTCATGTGTATCAACAATGACAAATCACTTGCACCAATTATCATGCCTGGCGATGTCATCGCACTGAAGAAACTCGCAACATGGAAAACGTACATTCCCGGTGATTTCATCTGCGTCGTAGTTACTAGCGAATATAAAGTACTCCGTAAGGTGTCTGTCACTCAGCCAGACGAGCAAAGCATCAACTTCACACAGATAGTCGATAGTACTCCTGTAGAATCCAGCATCCCCAAGGACATCATCGTAGAGATCTACAAGGTCGTCGGCAACTACCGCCGTCAGTGAACCGGCCCGACCAAACGCGACATCCCCCGGCTCAGTTCACGAAAAGCTGAATCGGGGGATGCTCATATACTAACAGTGCTCAACGGCTCACCCGTTGAGATAGTCACCAAGCCCTGCACCTCTCCGCAGGGCCTATCGTCCTAATAATACCTCATTCTTATATTCAGCTCTTCCATCACCAATTCTACGGACACACCTTTCCCGTACCCAATGAACCCTCCAAACCCGAAGTCCATCAGATACCCAGCCATCCCAATATAGTTTGATGTATAGAGCCCTCTTCTCATTTTTGTATTATCTTCTTGTCTTGTATGCTGCTATGTCATAGCAGCTCTATCCATCATCTTCAGATTCTCGAAGACTTCATCAAACCAACGTGATTTTTTCAACTCATACCCAGCCCTTCTTGCTTCCTGAAATATGTATTTATTGAAAGGAAACACTTGATTTAACTCAGACTCATCCTTATACTCAATATAGCTATTTATCAGATAAGCTAAATCCAACTTCTCGTCAGCGAAGAAATTTTCCAGTCTCATCAACTGCTCAATATTTACCATCACTACATCCTTTACCTCGTAATCTGCTGAAACTTTCTTTTCTCCAATGATTCGTTGAAACTCTTTGTTCAGCAAATAGTTCGGGCCTTCCACATCAAAACAATCATCAAAATACACTATCACGGGATAGATAAATAGCACACTATTGGGGGCTGACTTATCAACTTCGCTCAATATACTTGGCATCTTTTCGACAATCACATTTGCCAACTGTCCAATCCCTTTCGCATGCCCCTTGGAATTTGTGACATACTTTTCAAATATTGCTTTTTTTATCGTCTCATAATCACCGCTTAACTTCTTTTTCGCAGCCATCTGAACATCCTTACATTCAAACACGAATATCCTATTTCGACGTCTCAGATAATAGTCTGGCATTCCCTTCCCCAAAGCCTTTTCCAACTCTTCTCCACAATAATTCACATAATTCAGACCAAAACATTTTTTCATCAAGGAATAAAAGAAGAACCGTTCGGAGAAGGCTTCACCTAATAATGACCGAAGATTAGCATACCCCATTGCGCTATCCAATACACCCCTCTTAACTAAAGCATCCTTCATATCAAAAAGTAGTCCGCTATACGCTTTATCCAGAAACATCTTCATGAACATGAAGTTGTAAATATTGGGGCCCGTCTTTATCAGAGGTTTCTCCTTCATCATCAAAAAATCCATGTCATGCTGATAATGCGATGGATTTAAGGTCAACGAATCATAGAAGCGACAAGCATCTTTCTGATTATCACCAATGGCCATTCTGCAATTGGAAAGATCCTCTTTTCCCATTTCCAAGAAAGTCAGGAATATCTCATCCAAATAATACTTAGCAGTTGGTATATCCCTTTCTTTACAGAATTCATCAACATATTGTGCAAACTGAGTATTATGCTTTGGAAATTCTATCAAGAGCATATAGCACTTTATCATCAACAGCCGATAGTCTCTTGGTGCTTCAATGTTGTCACTCTTCAAGCAATCTGGCATATAAGACTCGACGAACTCTTCTGCCCTCATATTGTTGTTGGGCAGCTTCTTATTCAATGCCAGACGCTCATCGCAACAGAGCATATATGCCAGGAACAGGTTCGACAAATCATCCTCTGTCAACTCACCATTTCTCCCATTATAACAAGTCAACAGTCTGCTTATAAGCAGAAGCATGGCATATTTGTCTATAAGAGCATAGTTCCCAAGGTTATACTGCAAAGCATACTGGCCAACAGGGTTCTTTACATCATCTCGCGTATTCATCATCCATGGTGCCCAAATGTCGAAGTCATGCTCACCAACAAACTGATTCACCTTCTTCGAGAGATTATATGAAATAAGTTCTATGGCAGTGTTTGACGGAATATTAGCCAACAAATCCTCTATCTTATCGTGGCGGTCTGGATAGACCACACTATAAGACAACAGCCGCTGTGTTTGTAATTTCATCTTCTCCATCATATCAGCTCTAACTCCGTTGCAATAGTAACGAATGACCTGCTTCTCATGTTATTTCCTTCTACTTCACTTCGTCAGCAAATCCCGTGTAAATTTCTCAAAGCAGCGTCCTTTCCCACGTAGGTAGTTCATGTTGAAGATGTCCTCCTCAACCTCTTTCTCCCTATACCCAAGCAGTTTTGCAATCTTCTTGATATTACTCTTTGGATAACGTGCTTTCAGACTCTTCAGTCTCTCTGCCTCAGGCTTATGAAAGCTATAACGCTCATTCAATTTAAAGAAGTCAACATACTGCCTGTAGGGTCTTCTTGCTCTCAAATAGACGTACCTGCTAGATAATAGATATTTCCCCATTGGTCGCATCACCAACCTTACGGTAATATTATCATCAAACTTTGCCAAACTTGATGTCGGGCTTATCTGCTCATACTCATCAAAAGTTACATTTGGCATCTTATTCGACTTGATACGCGAGTTGCACACCTGACACGAAGGTACAAAATTATACAATGATAATCCCACACAAGGACATTTTGCTTTGGGTAGAAAATGATCCAAGTCGAATTGTCGTTTCTTAACAACAGCCCTTCCCTTTTTCTCTAATATCGAATAGGAGTTTACATACGACATCTCACAATAGTAACATGAACGTATCTCTAATTTCTCAGACCACCTAACAAAGAAATCGGCTATCTCACCATCAAATCCATTTGTATAGTTGAACACATTCTCCAAATCTGTTAGCACAGGATTCTTAACCAATGAATGACCTCCAAACACCTTTTCGGGAATCCCCAAAGCAAGAAATCTTTTATATACGTCAACAAGAGTATGGAAGTCAGCTAGCAATAAAGTTTCTACGGTTTCTGGTATGGTTCTTTTCTTGTCATGAACAAACTTCCATCCCATCCATCTATATTCCAGGAGAGCAAGAGCGGGTTTGAAGATAGCTTTATACTCATCCTCAAACTTCTTGTCTTCCCCTATGGTCTTCAGCAACTCATACCTTATTCTCTTCATGCCTCTTGTCTTTTGGTGTAAAACTCATCAAGTTCACCCAACATTCCTTTGAGTTCACCCTGTAGGTACTCGTCGCCGACAATTCTTGCAAGATATTCATATTTCGGCCTTTTCGACTTCAGTTCTTCAAACAAGTCTTGGTCTAGCAGCCTTTCTACGCCTTGTTCGTCTGCATTGCGCCATTTTCTCGCATGCCTGTCATACAAGTTAACAAGTTCGAGTATTTCTTTCTTAGCCAGTTCTCCTATAGTGCCAAGCAATATAAATCTGTTATTAAACAAATCATGTATATTCGCCGCAAACGTATTACCAAACGGCTTTTCTTCTTCGTCATCACTTGATAAACAGAGCATATTCGTGGCAGGTATATCACTGAGTACAAATGGTGAGTGAGTCACTAGCTGAATATTCACACCTTCAATATGCTGAAGGTCCAAATTCCGCAAAGCGTCAAGAAGATATTTCACGAAACGCCGCTGTAGGTCAGGATGGAAGTACAACTCCACCTCGTCAAATATAACATTCACATGCTTATATCTGAAAAGGAAACGTTTATCCTCCGTACTAATACCATTTCCTATTTTACCAATCAACTTCAAATTCTTATCTTCCCACACCGAATCTATATTAGCCAAATGATAGGCAAAGTTACTGACCGCGCCTGCTATTTGTCTTTCTCCAGAACTAAGTCCACTCATGGGGAAAGCGTCTTCCATATTGAACTTCACATCCTCGCTAATATTATCCTTTTCTATCAGCATCAGTTCCATATCAAATATTGGTGGAGGCAATATCTCTTGCTCTCCAGGATACCTCGCCATAATACTTCCATCGTCCATATAAATAACAGGAATAGGATGTTCATTGCTATCATTGTATGTTATACTTAGCATCCCTGTTTCTGGATTCACATTGAAATGAGGCATATCCTCTTTGCTATACCCGTCTGGTATATTGGCCGTCATATGCCCTGTCTCGTAATCCAGTTTCAAATTCATCTGTTTGAATAAATCCAACTGGTATTGGTATCTCTTATAGGCATCAAATAGCAGAATTATTTCCTCATAGTGTTCTCTAAACACCTTATACTTCAAGAAGTTCAGCGCCTGCCTCAATTTCAGTGTCACATGGCTGTTATCTCTAAACAGGGATCGCAGTTCTTCGCCTATTTTTTTCTCATCAACCTTCTCAAAATTTAAAATGGCTTTGGCCAGTGCATCAAACTTGTCGTATGTGCCTATTATTTTCAGCGTTTTATAAACCACATAATCCCATGCAAGTTTCTCATGTTCAGTTTCCTCATGATGGCCCATACACATCAGTTCGCTACATAATCTGCATATAATATCCCTTATCTCTTCAAAATGGCTTGCAAGGGGAGTATCTTCGTAGCCAAGAGTCGCTAACGTATTATCACGACTGAACTTGGCATTTTTCAACGGTCTCTGCCTGATGGCAACAACCTCCAGATGGTCATTAATATATCGAAATGGAAATTGTGGTTGACCACCATGACCTCCATCCTTATTTCCTTCAAAGAATAGCATATTCCGTACCCTCTCTTTGGCCAAGCCATTCTCTTTAGGCACATTAATGATCCCCTTTTCACGCATGGGATTCAGCACGATTGGCGTTTGATAGCCATCATTCTTATGGAACAGACCTGTCAGCCAGCATTGATCTTGCGTATATTCTCCTTCGAAGTCTTTACGTACTTCCTCGCTGTTTTCTATCCACCTGTTCTCCTTTGTTTTCTCCTCATAGTAGTCATGGAAGTTGAATGCATACATCGAATAATTGAAGATAGCCGTATAGAACAGATGGTTTAGCTCCATCTTTCCTATACCATTACCTTCAATAGGCCTATATTTGTTTTCTTTGTCAGGAAGTCCTAAAGCATCCAACATATTTTCACATTGATAACAACGATTGGTATAATCCCAATGGTAGGTCCCCATTTTCACCGACCTGCCATATACTTGTATCTGGAAATACTCATCGCCAATAACTGCTACAATACTTCCATACACATCCTCTATGTAAAACAGGTGTTCCGCTCCCAAATGGTTCTTCTTCTCACCCTTTGCTGCAACGGAAAAGTTGTTCAGGATCCTAATCATCAACTCCACAGCCGAACTCTTTCCGCTACCATTCTTACCTACTATGGCACTGATGCTGACAGCCATATTGGCAGTATCATATAACATACTGTCCTCATCTGGTTCCTGTGGTACCTTCAACTGGAAGCCAAAGAATGGCTGCATATCTTCATCACCAGCTACAGCATCAGGTATGTCGGTAAGTTTATACCCATCGAAAAAATACAGCCATTCCTTCCCAAACACCTTTTTCTGGATGCTCTTCACCCTTGCTATGGTTTCTTCATCCTTACCAACCGGTGTTATCGGTCTAAGTGCTATGATTCTGAACCTCGATTTCGTCATAACTTTCCTGTTAAACCTTTATTTTCACTCTATTAAACCCATACGTAGCCCAAAGCCTGCCAAAAGAGCATTGAGCCAACTCGTTTGGCGAAACATGCATCCAAGGCGACTCATCACAGTTCCTACTCATTGATGTTAAATCTGGTAGTTGCTGCTTTCTAAAGCTCTTCCTACACCATTCTTTAAGAGCACAAGGATAAGTAAAGAAATTAGCCCCTCTTATCTCCCTTATTGCTTCCCGAGAAAACAACACTTTATAGAAATCGTGTAAGCTCATAAACCAGTCCGGATCTGCCTGATTATCGCCCACGCCCCTTACAGGGAAATGATATACATCATTCGTATCTGTATAAATAGCCATACACCCCATATAACTAACAGCCTCCTGCAATGCCCAGTTCTGACATATCTTACCACCCCTCAAAACATCTATTATAAAAGCGGGACTCTTCAACCGGTATTCCAACGCCGCTTTTAGCGACAATCCTATCTCATCGGCAGTTTTACGCCAATGTCGGTGAATAAAATAATCATCCACCGTATCCCTTACCGTGGCATTCACATCTGTCAAGGAGTCTTTCCAAAATTTTGTATTACTCCACTTTGTCATCTCTGGGCCAAATCCGTACATATATATCAATGCGGGTGTGACGGGACCCTGATATTGATGTAACCATTCTATCAAATAGTAGAAAGCATATCCTGGGAATGAGTACATCAGGCATACATCGCAGATAGCCACCAAAATCTCATCAGTCTCGGCACGTTGGCATTTCCACCTTACCACATTTCTTACCACATTATATGGGAAGTCTGGTGCAGCTGGTAGCACACCTGGATATATATGCTGCTCTATGATATACGCCATCGATTCCGAGATAGCCATTTCACCTATATCATATTGGTGAACTACATCATTTTCGTCCTTAAAAGTCAATCTTGTGATGATCTTTACCCTGTTGTTACGTCCATCCTTAAACGGAGTACTATGTTCTATAATCTCAAAGTTCTCTGGTGATTGGTATCTTACGTCCGCATTCTGATATTTCTTTTTAAAATCACCCATTGACAGTTCTAAACAAGTTGCATTGGGGGTCATATTAAAAGCCCAAGTACTTTTGGGATTCAACGGAATAGTCAATTTATGGTGCTCTGTCCCAAGCATAACTGCCCATTTAATCTGATCCACTATGGTTTCAATACGTGCATAACCAGATACCGTGGTTATATCCTGCAGATAGTGTATGTACTCATGCAAGAAGAGAGCTTCCGCCCTTTCATCCATAGGCATCCTTAACATATTGCCAATGGCATTAGGTATATCCAAATCCATACAAAAAAAAGCTGGATAGTAGCTATTCTTATGTCTCTCTTTCCTTTCGTACATATTCTATCTAAGAACTATCTCATTCACTCAGCTCAACCGCCTAACTTATCCTTGAACCAACAATGGCCCATCCTTTCCACGGGAGAAAAGATAAGCCATAGTTATAACGCCTCAATAAACGAATAATTGTGTTCGCTTCATAATATTCACTCATATTGGTTCTTTCGTTTATAATGCTCACTCAACTCCAGCAACTCCTTAAACAACCCTAATCTCGGTTCTTTCAACTCCCCTGCATTCATAAGCTTTCGTCCCCTCTTCAGGAAATGAACAAGCAGCTTTTCCTCTGGAGCGTATTTTGAAGGATTTCTATGATTAACCTCTATAAAGCTAACCACTTCTTTATATCTCGTCAGCCATCGTTCTTCCTGTGTCATTTCGTCATTATTTTCAACCAGCCCTTCACCACAAAACATAGTCTCGACCAAAGGCATCTGTTATCGACTTCATCAATTCTCACAACATCCAACAACTTGCTACTCTCTTTTTGATTACAAAACAGCACGATGTCCTTTTCACCATCCAATGAACTATTGTAAATCATTCCATCAAGCTGAACTCCCTTGAACATGTAACGAAGGAACTCCGTAAATACTTGCGAAGGCACATACTCCGAATGTATCCTATTATCGCGCTTGATGGGACGTGTTATCTCTTTGTGGAATGCTTTTAGGAATGCTATTTCCTCAAAACCGTCCAACCAAAAAGTAATCGGTGACGGAAGTTCCGTCAAGTCTAATACATTTAGATTCCTTTTGGGGATAAAGTCACCCGTCAGGAACCACCCTTTTCCATCACCTTTATCGCTACCTTCCAGTAAAGGTGTTTTGTCGTCAAAAGCAGCATAGAACATCGAGATACCAGCGGGACTCATCCTGTTTTGCTTTGCTGCAGAATCGGGAGGGCATGTTATCTCTTTGAATTCATGTGCTACCTTCTCTGTCAGGGGCCTTGCTCGATACAAATGGGTGCTCTTATCTATTTTCTTACACAAACTATGCCTGACAATGATACCTTGCAGTTCCGTCAATATGTCAAAGAGGCCATTGTCTGTATGCTCAGGCTCACCATTAAACTCATCTCTTGAAAGGAAAGTAAACCTTTGTCGATGCATGACATCATTCGAGAATTGTTTCCATTTTAGGTTTAACTCATCGCCTAACGGTATTACAAACGGTTCCTTCTCTATCCACCAATGGTCACCCAGCGCTTCTATCAGGTCTGCGTTTAATTCTTCATTTTCAGTATACAAATCCAACTCTTCCAGCAATTCTGCGGTATCATCGAAGCATGCACAATCTTTGGGTACTAAATAAGGACCGAAACTGGTAAACTTGCTATCTTTGTCGTTTTCTTCGCCCTTATCGAGAAAACTGTTAGCCAAGTATAGGTCACATTGATCGGGGTCATCATAATACTTCAAGATGTATCGGTGTATATAGTCTGCCGCATCGTTCATCGGAACAACAACGCCTCCCTTTCCAGAATATGAGCATATCCCTGAATTTCCAAGCTTGGTGAGAGCTTTCACCAAATTAGAATCACTAAAACAATCTGGAGAAATATATTTGCCTGTAAAATCGGCACCTTGTTCCTCCATTTCCATCATAATGTTCTTGCAATGTCCCATTATTCCAATTTATCTTCTATACTGTTAGACTCATCATAGCCAAAAACTATCAATAAATGTTCTTACAAGCTACTATATCTCTTTTTTTGCAGCATTGAATATCTATCTGTTTTTTATCTATGCCATCCATCGTTCTTCCTTTGTCATCCCACCTAACTATTCTGTTACATTATTGAAACTGTATACCCATTGGGGCAGATTCGGAAATTCCGGCCCCATTCATTATAATATTTTTTAGGAATAAAATTTAAAGAACCTTTACGACGCAATTTTTCTATTTTAAAGAAAAGGGAAGTTCAAAACCCTTTATACACTTCACCATGAGGTTAATATTTATACATATGACAAAGAAACAATTCTTCGAGAAAGCTCTCAGGATACTGAGAATTCTCAATACGGTAATTGCTCTTATCAATTGGATTTTCTAATTCTGAGCAGAATCCTTGGTTTAGCCAAGATTAATGTGAATTGACCATTGCTCTTGATGAGCCTACTCACGCTCCTTGATGGATTGACTATCGAGGAGCCTTTCTTATAACCAACAAGCGGCCACGTCACTATCGGAGTTGCTCATGAACCGACAGGTCTGTGACCGGCTTGCCAGAATTCCTTATTAATATTAAGGATTATCCATAGAATTGTTTATACCTTTAGAGCCCCTCAAGTGAAGGGACGGCTTGTATGCAGGGTTTATCCATAGAAATCTTTATACCATTCCGCAAACTTCCTTAGCCCCTCTCTCAACGTTATCTTAGGTGTAAACCCAAAGTCACGCTCTAAGGCACTCGCATCGGCATACGTCGTAGGTACGTCGCCGGGTTGCATGGGCACAAGTTTCTTGTGTGCCTCGAAGTCGAAGTCTGCGGAAAGGACACCGGCTCGCACCAGTTCCTCTTGCAGGATGTTTACGAAATCCAGCAGGTTCTCTGGCTGACCACCACCGATGTTATATACTGCATAAGGAGGGATGGGCAAGCCATCTTCACCCTTCTTGTGCTCTGGAGCACCCTGCATCACGCGATATACACCCTCGACGATGTCATCAACATACGTAAAGTCACGACGGCAGTTGCCATAGTTGAATATCTGAATCGTCTCGCCCTTCAGTAGTTTGTTGGTAAACCCAAAGTACGCCATATCAGGACGACCAGCAGGTCCATATACAGTAAAGAAGCGTAAACCCGTAGTTGGAATGTCATACAACTTTGAATAGCAGTGAGCAAACAACTCGTTGCTCTTCTTGGTTGCTGCATACAACGACACAGGATTATCCACACGGTCATCGGTAGAGAATGGCACTTTCTTATTGCCGCCATATACAGAACTTGAAGAAGCATATACCAAATGCCCCACAGGATTGTGCCTACAAGCCTCTAAGATGTTATAGAAGCCTATCATATTACTCTGAATATACGCATCAGGATTGGTGATGCTATAACGTACACCAGCCTGTGCTGCCAGATTTACCACCACATCAAAGTGGTACTTCTCGAACAGGCCATCAATCAGAGCCTTGTCAGCTAAATCACCCTTGACGAACTCATATTCAATTCCTGCAGGCTTTGCCTTCTCAATCACACCGAGTCGATAATCTTTCAGTGTCGGATCATAATAATCATTCAGATTATCCAGTCCAACAATAGTTCCTTCCTGCATCTCTTTAAAAAGACGCAATACAAGGTTCGATCCTATAAATCCAGCACTTCCTGTAACTAATATGGTCTTCATTCTCTAATTCAAATTCTTGATTAGTCTCTCTTAAAAATGTCTCTTGTATAGACCTTCTCCTGTACATCATCCAATGCCTCGTCGTAGCGATTGGCAATAATGGCATCGCTCTGCTTCTTGAACTCATCGAGGTTGTTCACAATCTTCGATCCAAAGAACGTCTCGCCATCCTTCAGCGTAGGCTCATAGATGATGATATTAGCGCCCTTGGCCTTTACACGCTTCATGATGCCTTGGATGGCACTTTGACGGAAATTATCTGAATTCGATTTCATCGTCAGACGGAACACACCGATAGTCACTTCCTTCTCTGCGCTCTCACTCCAGTCACTATTAGCAGTATAGTAACCAGCTTTACGCAGCACTTCGTCTGCAATAAAGTCTTTACGAGTACGGTTACTCTCCACGCTAGCTGTCATCATGTTC
>JAEEGG010026245.1_pt1 | contig 11141 bp, 11 predicted proteins | sample 9134161 | NCBI WGS metagenome assembly JAEEGG01 (sample SAMN16246543, study PRJNA631951) | gut metagenome | biome: gut microbiome; feature: rumen; material: CR-attached | host: Bos | place: Iran: Karaj | collected 2018-10
GATTTCGCCAGTCACCTTGTCCTGCGGAACGTTGAAGTCAACACGGATGAACACGCGCTTGCCGGCGAGTTCGAGATCTTCGATAGAAAGCTTTGCCATTATAGCAATCCTCTTTTTAGGGTTAAAATTTTACGGGGGTAAATATAGTAACTTTTGCGTAGGGCGAACAAAGCGAAGCTGCTTGCAGATTCATTTTTGAGCCCAGCAAAAGACGCTCAAAGAGCGTCAAAGGCGAGTGCTGCGACAAAAGTGTGCAAAGCTAGAAAGCGCAAAAAACTTTTTTTGCATTTAGTAAATAGTAACCGAAAAAGGGTAGGGAGACGCCTCCCCCTCGCTTCCATCGCCATCCTCAGGAACATAGGTCCCTGAGCCTGTCGAAGGGCGCTACCCCTTCGAACGGGGCCTCAGGCGCCGGCCCCGTAACGCCCCGTCTGCAATTTTCCGTGATACTTGTAAATATTGTTTAACAAAAGAGAACGCATAATGAACAAAGTTTGTGTTTGTATGTTACAAATGCATTATGTTTGTGCAAATATTGCTTTTTTTTTATATATTTCCCGAAAAAATTAGACATTTTGGAGTGATAAATGAAACGTTCACTTTTGATGGTTCTCTGCCTTTCCGTAGTATCCGCCTTTGCCGGAGTCTATGATATCGAGGAATTCACCGCGAAGGACGCCGGTGCTCCCGATGACTATATCGTTGCCGAATTTGGTGGAACACTCAAGGTTGCTCCTGCAGACGAAGTTGAATCTCTCCAGGATGGCCGCCTGGTTGTCCGTCAAAAGTTCGAAGATCCGTTCGGCGAATCCGAAACTTCCTACCAGCTTTATCAGGGCGGTGCCGGCGACTTGAGCTCCATGACGGCCATGACTGCCGACGGTGTTGATTACTCCAAGCTGGTTTCCGCTAAGCTTTATGCCCGCCGCGGTATGCCGGCCGACGAAGATGTCGAAAAGGTTTACTTCGATGGCAAGGCAGTTTATGCCCCCGGTCTTACGACTGCGGTCGTCTTTATCGATGGTTCTCCGGTGACGCTCAAGGGCGATGCCCCTGCTGCTGAAGAAGAGGAAACCGTGGCTGCAGCCGAACCTGCCGTTGCCTCTAGCAAGGGTGAAGAATGTGACGAATACGATCCGGATTGCGAAGATGATGACGATGAAGATCTTTCCTCCTATAAGACTTCTGCTCCGGTAGACAACACCGCCGATGATCGCGACTACGCCGCAAGCGATGCAGCCCGCGATGTGGGTGACCGTTTCGGTATTGCTGACGAAGTTCGTTTCTGGACGGCTGTCGGTCTTTCCGCTCTCGCTGTTACGGGTGCCGTTATCGGTATCATGCAGCACAGCAAGGCTACCGAAGCTCAGGACGCTTACGACGACCTGAACGAGCTGAACGAGCTGATTCTGTCTGAATGTGCCGGAAATCCCTCTTGCGAAGCGATTATGCACGATAAGGCGCAGATGGAAGGTATGGACGGCATGTGGACCCTCGCCAATGTGCAGGAACGCATGGCCGAAAACAAGAAGACGCATGACTCCTATGCAACCGGCCGTAACATCTGGTTCGGTATTTCTGCCGCCGCTATCGCCGGTGCAGTCGTTCTCTTCGTATGGTAGTCGAGACGGGTAAAATCTCTATACGGGATTTGGAATTCAGCTGCATCATTGGAACGCTCCCTTTCGAACGTGAAAATGAGCAGCCGATCGTCATGAATATTTCCGTGTGGCTTGACTTTACCCTTGCCGCCCGTAACGAAGACCTAGCCCATTCCATTGATTATGTTCAACTGGCTGATGACGTACAGGACTTCGTTTGCAAGTCCCGTTTTCAGTTAGAAGAAACTTTGGTGCTGGAAACCGCCAAGCATATCTTGAACCACTACCCGAAGACCGTCGCGGCAGAAGTTTCTGTCCGCAAGCCCTTGGCAATCCCGCAAAGCGCCGGCGCCGAATCTAGCATCAAGGTAATCCGCTAGGTCCTAGCTCCTGAAGGCGCGGTAGCGCAGGGCTTCGGAGAGGTCTATTATTTCTACAGATTCGACATTACGGAGGTCGGCGATAGTGCGTCCGACCTTTAACAGTCTATAGTAGCCGCGGGCGCTCAGGTTCATTCGGTCGGCGGCGTTGATGGCGAATCTTTCGGTGGCAGGAGAGAGCTTGCAGCTTTCCTTGGCGAATTCGGATGACATTTCGGCGTTTGTCTTGAATCGGGTCCCCTTGAATCTTTTGCGCTGAATTTCGCGGGCGCTGCAGACACGCTTGCGGATATCTGCCGAGGATTCGGCCTGAGTGCGCTTTGCAAATTGAGATGCGTCGATGGGCGGTACGCTTACCTGGATGTCGATGCGGTCGAGGAGCGGTCCTGAAATTTTTTCCTGGTACCGTTTGCGGGCTTCGGGGAGGCAGGTGCAGCTGCGTTTAGGGTCCATCGCGTAGCCGCAGGGGCAGGGGTTCATGGCGGCACCCATCATAAAACGTGCGGGCCAGGTGACGGTGCCGCTTGCTCGGCTGACTGAAATGGCGCCTTCTTCCATCGGCTCGCGCAACGCCTCTAGGACGCTGCGGTTGAATTCCGGCAGTTCGTCCAGGAACAGCACACCGTTGTGCGCGAGGCTCGCTTCACCCGGCTTTAGCCGGGTGCCACCCCCCACCAACGAAACCATTGAAGCGCTGTGGTGGGGGGTGCGGAACGGGCGGATCATGACGGGCTTGAATTCTTCGGAATCTCCGGCGGTCCGTGCGCAAGAATGAATGCGTGTGGTCTCCAGGATTTCGCTCTCGGTCATTTCGGGTAAAATTCCCGGCAGGCACTTTGCGCACAAAGTCTTGCCCGCTCCGGGCGAACCTACGAGCAGAAAATTGTGGGCACCTGCGGCGGCCACTTCTAGCGCCCGCTTGACGCCCTCCATCCCGACGACATTTCTAAAGTCGGGAACATCCCGAATGGTGTTCGATAAACGTTTCTGATTCCTGAATCCTGCTGCCCATACGGCGTTGCTTGCAGCTCCGGATTCCATCTTTTCAATACACTCCTTAAGGGAATCGGCGCATACGTAACGGATTCCTTCGACAAGAGAAACTTCGCTTTCGTTCGCGTAGGGAATCACCAAGATATCCTTGCGCTTTTCGGATAAACTCATAGCAATGGAAAGGGCGCCCCGGATAGGTTTCAGCTGGCCGTCGAGTGAAAGTTCCCCGACAAAGACGAGGCTTTCCAACTCGGGGATTTCGATTTCGCCGGTAGCCGTCAATAACCCGATGGCGAGCGGTAAATCCAGGGCGCTTCCTTCTTTCCGCAAATCCGCGGGTGACAGGTTTACCGTGGTACGGAAACCTGTCACCACCTTGTCTACGGAGCGTATGGCTGAAATGACGCGCTCCCTAGATTCTCTTACCGCATTGTCGGGTAACCCTACCAAGGTGAACCCCGGCAGTCCCTGCGACGCATCGACTTCGACACTCACGGGGACAGCCTTTATTCCAAACAAGCAATAAGAGCGGATTCGTCGGAACATCGGAACTCCTTAGGCGATTGCCGCCTGGTATTTTTCCAGGACGCAGTTTTCGATATGTTCGCGCAGATTGCGTGCCATTGGGCAACAGACGCTACGGTAGTCTTCGCCCTTGAAGAACGGGTCAATCGGGTACCCGACAAACATCCCGTTTTCGCCTTCCGTGATACGCAGCCCGCGCACCAGGAACTGGTCATTGAGAACGACGGATGCCATTCCCTTGATGTGCCCCATGGAAGGTCCTTCCTTGAAAGGGTAAACCTGTACGCTGGTGACGGCGAGGCAGTCAAAGGCGCCCGTCGCATTCCATTCCTTTTTCTTTTTTTCTTCGGCCATAAAGGTCTCCTAGTTTGTATGTGATTCTTGCAGGAGCGGTGTAAATCACCACCCTGCGGTTGCCCCTTTATATGCAATTAGTATGCCAAGTCGGAAATGTGGCGAAATTTGCCTGAAATCGCCATTTTTAAACAGATGAAAAATTCTGGTTACTGATTAATCACTGATTAATCAGTGATTAATCACTTTTACTAACTTTTGAACATGCTGTTAAAACCGAATATGAACTGGATACAGAACCAGGGAATTGCGCTCCCGACGGTCCTTGCCGAAGCGGATCTTTCGCCCGAATTTTTAACTGTCCATTTTTCTGTCGAGGAACCTTCGGACTGTTTTCGCGCCGAAGTCAAGGAAGACAATGGTTCAAGCTGGGAAGATTCCTGCGTCGAGATTTTCTTGCAGAATCCGACAAATCCTGCGGAGTACTTCAACTTCGAAACGACTAGCCGCGGCTACCTCTTGGCAGCGAGAGGCCCCGATCGGAGCAACCGCACCAAGCTTTCTCAGGCAGAAATCGATTCGGTGGTGCGTACCAAGCAGTTGGCGAGTGTCGCTGGTAATTTAGTTTGTTGGGGAATGTCCATACAAATTCCTGCATCGCTTCTTGGCATCAAGAGTTTCGAGGGCGTTTCGCTGAAGGGAAACCTCTACAAGTGCGCCGACAAGGCGAAAACGCCCCATTACCTGAGCGCTTTCCCCGTAGAAACAGAAAAGCCGGATTTTCACCGGCCGGAATTCTTTCTGCAGTTCTAGTTTTTGTCGCGGTAGAGTTCCGCGCGCTTACTTCATTTTAAGTTTCATCTCGAAGACCTGACGACCCGTGTCATCTTCGATTTTCATATAGGTCGCGCCCATCTTGTCGGCTCGGAAAATGGTGACTTCCTGACCTTCGCGGGTTTCGCCCAAAAAGTGGACTTCGAGCATCGAGGGAATGCAGAGTTCCAGATCTTCGGCGCTGAACACATTCAGCGCGAGTTTCACGTACTCGATGTTGTTCATGTGGTGCGACATGTCGATATGCTGCGGGAGCACCTTTTGACGGTAGACTTCCTGGTATTCCTCGTTCTGTACGGGGAACTTCGTGAACTTGCTATCGAGAAAATGCTCCGGGGCTCCTTCCATTGGAAAATCGACAGCGGAAAGCTTCATGGGACGGTGCTTTTCCAAGTCGAGGCAGCACGCTTCCTGCGCCGCAAGGATAATCGGCTCGCCTTCGACGGTCGTAATGGCGGTGTTCACGTAGGTGCGGATAGGCGCATTGTCGGCAGGGAAAGATGTCGTAATCACCTTATCGCGCCAAAAGGGACGCTTGAAGAATTTGAACTTCGCTTTGTAGATGGCCCAGTAACCGCCTTTCTCGTTGACGCAGAAGTTGTCCATCTTGAGTGCCCCGAAATTTTCGGTGAGGTTGTCCTGCACCATAAGGACCGTCTGTGCGATTCCCATTTTTCCCGACACGTCAATGTAGGCCGAGGTGATGGTGCGTTGTTTCTGGAATACCAGCGGATTCTTGGCAAGCGAATAAATATCAATCATACTTTCAATATAAATAAAAAAGACTGCCGTGGGAGCAGTCTTCTGTACAAATGTATCTGTGGATCCTCTCCCTTCGGTCGAGGATGACATTATATGAAACCGTCATCTTGGAGGGCGCGCGCATTGATCGATAGGATCCAGCGCTGCGTTCCTTGTTGCTAAATCTTCTTGAGCACCAGCAAGTGGCCGGGAGCCTTGGCGGGGTCGAGGCGAACAAAGTTCTTGTTGCCGCGCCACACGAAGCTTTCGTCGGTAATCAGGTCCTTCAAGAAGAAGAAGGAATCGTCATTCAGGCCGAGCTTCCTCATATCGAGTTCCACCATGCCTTCCTGGGCGTTGTCCATGTCCATGTTGCACACGCAGAGGATTACGTCTTCACCGGACTTCTTGGAGTAGACCATCAGCTGGTCGTTAGCGCAGTAGTGGAAGTCGAGGTTGTCGTATTCCTGCAGGGCAATGTGTTCCTGACGGGCGGTATTCACGCGGCGTACGAAGTCCTGAATTCCCGGGCCACTCCAGTTGTGGACCTTGTACTGGTACTTTTCGCTGTCCTGCAGTTCTTCCTTGATGGGGCTCGGAATATTTTCGCAGAGTTCGTAGCCGTTGTACATACCGGTAAGGCTAGAAAGCGTACCGGCGAGGAAATAGCGCTGCTTGAAGGCGTTCGGGCCCTTGTAGGCGAGGTACTTCGGGAAAATGTCCGGAGTCGTCGGGAAGAAAATTCCGCGCATGTATTCCTTGGCGTCGGACTGCGTAAGTTCCTTGAGGTACTGTTCGAATTCCCACTTGGCAGAGCGCCAGGCGAAATAGGTGTAGCTCATGTCGAAACCGGACTTTGCCAGACGATGCATCATCTTCGGGCGGGTGAAGGCTTCGGCGAGGAACACGAGTTCCGGACGCTTTTCCTTGACGTCAGCAATCAGCCATTCCCAGAACGGGAAGGGCTTGGTGTGCGGGTTGTCGATACGGAAAATCTCGACGCCCTTGTCTGCCCAGAACAGGATGATGTTCTCGATTTCCTGCCACAGGGCCTTGTAGTTCTTGTTGTAGTAGTCGAACGGGTAAATGTCTTCGTACTTCTTGGGCGGGTTTTCGGCGAACTTGATGCTGCCATCCGGTTCGTGGTAGAACCATTCCGGGTGCGACTTCACATACGGGTGGTCGGGGCTGCAGTTGAGCGCGATATCGAGAGCGAGGCGCAGTCCCTTCTTGCGGGCAGCCTTCGCAAAATGTTCAAAGTCCTTCATGGAACCAAGTTCGGGGTCCACGTCGTAGTGGCCGCCGTTCTTGTTACCCACGGCATACGGACAACCCGGTTCGAGCGGTTTTCCCTTCTTGTCGACCTTGGCGTGCAGGGCGTTGTTTGCGCCCTTGCGGTTAGTGACGCCGATCGGGTGAATCGGCACCAGGTAAACGGTGTCGAAGCCGAGGTTTGCAATATAGTCGAGCTGATTCTCGCAATCCTTCCACGTGGCGCTCTTCTTCGGGTCGGTACCCTGGCTCTTCGGCCACATTTCGTACCACGTACCGATGCGTGCGTAAGACGGATCCACGCGGAGCTTCATCACGGGGCTTTCGGTCGGTTCGTCCTTGGGTTCCACGGTCCAGGCGCAAATCTTGTATTCGTAGTAGCCGATATTGTTGACCGTGAAGGAGCCTTCCCACTGGTCGTTATCGACAAAGTGCATGGGAGCCTTTTCCCATTTTTTCTTGGAGTCGTGGCGGTAGAAAATCGCCGCGTCATACTTTTCGTGGCTGTGGCGGAAAATGTCCGCAGTGAGCGTGACGGTGTCGCCCGGTTCGCGCTTGAGCATAAAACGCCCACCTTCGATCTGGGGGCGAATGTTTTCGATGACGAGATTGTCTTTACGAGTTGGAATAGTTGCCATAATGACACAAATGTAGAAAAGTAACCAGAAGGTTACAGGGACGTTACTTCGAAAGTCTTATCACTTGCACTTCCTTGATCCAGAAGGTGCGAACCTTTCCGCCAAGGTTGAGTTCGAATCGTGCAAAGGGATCGCTCACTTTGGCCGTGAAGGTGATGGCGACGGAATGCCCTGTCTTGTGAACGAACACGTGCTGCTGGAATCCTTCGGTTTCGTAGGTGTTGTACGAACCGATTCTAGCCGTGATCGAGTCCTCGACGTCGGACCAGATGGTGAATACGCACTGGTATTCGACATCCTTAATGAGAGCCACGTTTTCCTGGATGAGCTGGACGCTGTAGGAGCGGGTGCCACCCTGGGTCACTTCCACCTTCATGATGCGGTCTTTTTTGTTCTCGATAATGACCGAGGTGTCCGCATGTCCGCCGAACTGGTTCATCAAAATCCAGTCGGTTGTGAACGGAGATTGGAAATTCCCGTTGATGATCGTGTTTTCCTTGACGTCCGCTGCGATCCCTTCCCAGATGTCGATCACGTATTCCGAGGAATCGACTCCTTCGGAGGTCGTGTAGTCATAGCGCAGCGGCTGGAAACTCGGCACAAAGTTTTCGTTCAGCTTTTCCCAAATGTCGATATTGGAATTGGGGTCAAGATGGAGAATTCCGTCGGTGCCAATTTGTGCCGATGCAAGATCAATATCCTTTATCCATTGCTTGACACGGAATATCACAGACAAATTAGCCTTTCCGTCCGCAGTGTCTATTTGAGAATAGTGGTAGCGGAGCATGAGCGACTGGAAATGGGATAGACTATAAACGAAGGGCTGGTATTTTTTCCCGATAAGGACATGGCCGTAGATGGAGTTTTTCTTCGCGGGGCGGAAACCGACGCCCATTTCCTTGAGGTAGCCTTCTTCCTGCAAATCGATGTTCCTGAAGGCGTCTTCGACGGCGAAACCACCTGCAAATTCGATGTTGATTTCTTCGTCGGGATCGTCTTCGTAAGGCCAAAGCTGGAGGCCCAGTACGGGGTCGACCGAAACGCTGGAGTAGTAGCTGGAGAACGAACGCACCTCGGTCAAGACAAGTGCAAAGCTGTCTAGCAAGACCGGTTCGTCCTGGGGAACCGCCTTTGCGAGTCCCTTTTTTGAAATTTCGGAATAGTCAACAGAAAAATCGGCGACCAGCGGGAGCGCCGGCTGTTTCTTGTTCGCTGTGTCGCTTGCCACAGTATCTTGATCGGCGAGGTTCGGATTGCCTATTTCGATGCCAACAGTGGAATCCTCCTTGGAACACGCTACCAAGGATAGTGCTGAAAACGCACAGGCGGCAATCATCGCTATGGGCAAAAAGAATTTCATCACACTCCTCGGGTAAGTGGGAAAAGCTGGATGTTGATCTGTACGACATCCTCCGCTTCTCCAGCTTTTGCAGAGAAATCTAGTAGTTCTTTTCGCATTAGTTGTAAGTGTTTTTTCAAATTGGGGAAATCTGAGCGCTTAATTCCGAAGGTGAGCGCCGAAATGTCCCTTTCTTGGCCCGGAAGCTCCGTCAGCATATTGGCCGAAAGCTTGAGCATCTGTAAATGGTACATCTTGACCATCAGGTCTTGCACTTCGTCGTCGGTCGTAATCAGCGGGTCGCGCTGACGGTATCCGTTGGCGGTCTTGACCAACAGTCCCAGTTCCAGCAAAAGGTTTAGGGATTCGGTGACCTGGGCGGGAGTGACTAGCCCGCGGAGTTTTTTAGAAATCTGGTCAGGGATAGGCCTGAAGTCCTTGAGTCCTACCATTTCAAGGATGGCGGAATGGTGCCATTCCTGGAATATGCGGAACTGAGCCTTGTCCATCTTGTGGAGCTTGGAGCGGGGGCTAGCCTTGATGAGCTGTGCGTAATAAATTTGCTTGTCGGCGTCGGTTTGCGCCTGGTTGAAGAATACGAGGCTTTCGAAATAGGCGGCACGCTGGTTTTCAAGTCCCAGGCCGTGAATCAGTTTGGTGACAGTGTTCTTGGTAATGTTGCGCTTGCCGTCGATGGCAAGCTTCAGGTGTGCGTGGCTCGAAAGCCCTGCCTTCTCGGCAAAGAACCGCAGACTGAAAGCGGTCGAAGTCTTCTTCTTGTATTCGTAGTAATCACGCAGGAATACCCTGTAGTTGGTATACTGCAGAATATCCGGTTCTACGAGCTTTTTATTTTCTCCATTATCCATGCTTTAAAAAATAGAAGAGTTCTTGGCTGAAAATAAAAATTTTTTTGACTTTCTCGTTTACCTTGGTAACCATCAGTAAACATCGCGTGCGAGAAGAGAATACCGCCGGTGATCCACGAATTTGCCGTTTATCAGCTCAAAATCGCGGTTTACGCCTTCTTCAGTGAACCCACAACGGGTGGCCACGGCGGCACTCTTGGTGTTGTGTACCGAAACGAGAAGTTCCAGCCGGTTCAGCTTAAGATGCTCGAAGGAAAACCGGATGATCAGCTTGACGGATTCGGTCATAAGTCCTTGCCCCGTAAAGGATTTGGCGAGCCAGTAACTCAATGTGGCGGAATGGTTCCGTAGGTTGATTTCCATCATGATAGCGCCCGCGAATTCTCCTTCGGGGGAGTTCGGCGTGTTTTTGAAAATCAGCCAGCAACCGCCCTGGCCGAATCGTTCGTTCAGGACCCACGAACGGATACGTTTCTTGAGGTCGAATATGTCGGTCTCGGGAACCCAGGGGAGGTGTTCCGCTAAAAAGTCGCGGGAATTTTCGATGGTCGCGAAGATGTTTTCTGCCGATGCCGGGCCGCTTCCGTTTTCACGCACGCCCTTGAGGGTGACACGCTCTCCCTTGAGTGTCGCCGTCTCGAATGCTTCGGTGAAAAAGTCTTCGAAGTTATCCATAACGGTGAATGTAGTAAATAGTAGGCAGTAGACAGTAGAAAGTGGGCGGTGGACTGTGGGAGAAAATAAAAAACCGCCGAATTGCTTCGGCGGTTTTTCAGTGCGGATGAAAGGACTTGAACCTTCATGCCCTTGCAGGCACTAGAACCTGAATCTAGCGTGTCTACCAGTTCCACCACATCCGCGTGGGTAAGCCAAATTTTGAAAAATTTCCCGATTTTGTCAAGGGTTAATTAGAAAAAAACTCTAAAATCCATTCTTTGTGCTTCTTTTGCCAGTAGCTCCAGTCGTGCTCGCCTTGCGGATCGAACTTGAGGTCGCAGGCGGTTCCTACGTTCTGGCAGAATTCCTGTATCCAGGGGAGAGTCTTTTCGGAGGGGTACAGGCGGTCGGAACCGCCTTGGATAAATCTCCAGCGTCCGTTTTTGAGGGGCGCTTGCGCGGCGACTTGGGTTGCCGGTCCGAGAGCCTCGCCGTAGGAACTCATCAGAATGCGGTTCCTGATTTTTCGCTTGCCCCACATGGAATAGGCGATTACGCCAAGTGAACCGTCTGAAATACCGATGAGCGAGATTTCGGAAATGTCTTTCTTGTGGCGTTTGGAGAGACTATCAAGAGCGTCGTCAACACGTTGAATGGTGGTGGGCTCAACCCAGTGGTTTTGCTTGCAGGTCGAGGCGCTGACAACGGTGTAGGTCGGGAGCATCTTGGCGATGTCGCCTCCTGCCACGAGTCCTTTCCGACAGTTGTTGCTGGTCATGCCACCGTGAAACCAAACGACCGTTCCGTCAGTTGTCTTGTTGCCTGCAATCCGCCACACTCCGACAGGCATGTCGGGTGTTTTGTTTCCGGCCGAAAACATGAATGAGGCGTTTTCGAGAGGGTTTCTTTGATTGATGAACAAGGTCTCGGTCGGCGCTTGCGCAAAGGTTAGTGCGGCGAGAAAAAAAATAACTAGAAGACTTTTCCTTTCATTAATT
>JAEEGG010026248.1_pt1 | contig 11140 bp, 8 predicted proteins | sample 9134161 | NCBI WGS metagenome assembly JAEEGG01 (sample SAMN16246543, study PRJNA631951) | gut metagenome | biome: gut microbiome; feature: rumen; material: CR-attached | host: Bos | place: Iran: Karaj | collected 2018-10
GCAATCAGATAATAGAATCCCCACAGCAATAATACATACAAGGAGTGGGAAAGCATGGAAATTATGCCAATGATAGTGAACAGCGTGGCCATGAATACCTGAATGAAGAAACCCTCGGGCAGTGTGTGCTTGCGGTGCTTGGGCGCATTGCGATACAACAGCCATGTGGGCAGCAGAAACAGACTACTAATGGCCATCATAGACCAACCGGGATTGCTGTCGGCCCACTTGGCAAATATGTCGTACGACGATTTTATGGCTTCTGTTTTAGCCATGTCATGGTTTGGGGAAATTGCATCGGCTATCAACATTCCGATAGCTACTAACAGCAGCATCTTGACTGGTGGAAACGACACAAGTCGCTTGCCGCTGATATAGTCGCTGATGAGATAGCCAGGGCGCAGCACCAATTGTAATAAGGTGTAGGTTAGCGAGCGCGAGTCCATACCCCATATTACCATCAGCCCCTGGCGTACGGAGCGCCAGTTGATTGGTCCTACGCCAGACTTCTGTCCGCATACTGGGCAGAAATTGGACTGAAACTCTGTGCCACAGTTGGCGCAGCGCTCCACTTGGTCGCTATGATCCTGGTAGTGGAATGGGTTTTTCTGCCATTCTCTGAATCGACGGTATAGTGCACTGATTTTCATGATTTTTGCTGCAAAATTACAAAAAAAAATCATTGCAAGGCAAATTTTTGTCATTTTTTGTTTTTTTTGCAAAAACCATTTGGTGGTTTTGTAATTTTTACTTATCTTTGCACACATATACCAATAATTGTTAAAACAATGACTTTATGGCAAAGATGAGATTCTACCTTATATTAATAGCTTTGATGCTCGGCACAGCAGTATCAGGGTTTTCTTCTACATGTCTTGCTGGCAATAAGAACAAGGACGTGATGAAGGCGTGTAAGAAGATTTGTAAGCAGATGAAGGCCGAGGGCTGGCAGGTGTATGGCAAAGCCCAGAAGCTGGAGGATGCTCTTACCAGTTACTATCAGTCGATAGCCGACAGCAATGAAGATGTTGAGACGCTGATAGGGCGTGGATCGGCCAAGGATGCCAAGATGGCAATGTCGAAGGCTCAGCACAACCTTAAGGCGCAATACGCATCGATGCTGAAGTCGAATGTATCGGGTGATGTAAATATGGTAATTGAAAACGAGGCTTCTGGCAAGGAAGCAAAAAGCAATGTGGACTTTGACTCGACGTTCGAACAGAATGTGAATCAGCGGATAGGTAAGCTTAAGCCCAATCTGATACTTACCCGACAGACTGCTGACGGGAAGACCGAGGTGAATTTATATTTAATTGTAAAACAATAAAAAAGACTATAAAGAGATGAGATTAAAACTGTTATCTGTTTTCTTGCTTACGAGTGTTTGCGTTCCACTGAGTGTGCACGCCCAGAAGACGGTAGAGGTACACGGTGAATACACTTACGAGGTGGGCGAGAATGATAATATCACATTCAGAGAGGCCAAGCGAAAGTGTCTGGAACTGGCCAGGGCCGAAGCTATCAAGGCCGAATTCGGCGAGTTGATAACATCCGATGTTATCGACTCGAATGTAGAGACCAACGGCGAAGCCACTAGTTCGTTTTTCTGGGAGAATACCGTTGCGATGGCCAAAGGCGACTGGTTGGGCGATACCAAGCCGGCAGAGCTTAATATAGAATATGTAGACAATAAGCTGATATTCAGGGCTGAAGTTTGGGGTACAGCAAGAGAGATAAAACAAGCCAAGGCCGATCTGAAGTGGAAAATACTGAAGATGGGTAACGGCGAAATGGAAGAGACCAACAGATTTTTTGATCGCGAGCGCGTATACCTTAGTTTTCGTGCACCTGCCGATGGCTATGTGGCAGTGTATCTGATTACAGGCGATGACGAGACATCATGTCTGCTCCCATACCCCAAAGACCCATCGGGCAGATTCCAGATTAAAAGAGGTAAAGAGTACGTACTGTTTGATCGCGACGTAGATCCTACGGCATTTAACTACAGACTGAGCACAAAGCATCCGATGGAGGACAACCAGTTTGTGGTGATATTCTCGCCGAACCCATTCACCAAGTGCAATGATATCACCGGCGATGCCAAGCATCCCAACTCGCTGAGTACCTTTGATTTCCAGAAGTGGTTGTTGAGAGCTCAGAGAGCCGACAGTGATATGATAGTAGACAAGCGCTGGGTGAAAATCAGAAAAAGGAGTTCGCAACAAGAATAAAAGATCTAAAACTTTAGTATAATAATCTTAAATTCAATCAGTTATGAAGAGGAAGTTTATTTTTATCATGACCTGTCTCTTTTCTACGGCGGTATTTGCTCAAGTAGAAAATGAAGATGACAAAGTGAGCATTGATTGGAGCGAGGACACTACCGAAATCACTACAATCAAGGACATTATCAAAGTACAGCAGCAGGTAACCAGCAGAAATGCTACTGAGCAGCACTTTGCTGATGTATGGGGAAGAAGAGGTTACTTTAATTTCTCATACAACAATACAAAACTTACACCAAAGGATAACGACTATCCCAATGGACAGGGTGGCTTTGTAAGCGAAATGAAGAGCGACTGGGGCGCATCTATCCAGTATGGCCGCAGCTATCGTTTGCACAAGAAGCCTATTGCCAATGTAGCCACGTTTAATATCGACTATACAGGTATCGATCTGAATGTGAACCATTTCAAGGCAGAAGGTACGGACCTATACAAGTATAATAGTAGTATTAAGCATACAGAAACCACTGATGGTAAGGCCGAAGAATACTATAATCTGCCATGGAACATGGAGAAGTATGAGGTAAACTACGGTATGTCGCTCGGTCCCTCGCTGACACTGGCTCCATTCAACTTGCTTAACGGTAATGGTCTGCACTACATCAAGATCAATGTGTTCTATCATATCGGATACAACGTGTCGATGATCTATACGCCAAACGATAAGAAGCTGGACGCTAACCAGAGTGGTACTGCAGGATATGTAAAGGATGACTACGACCACATGGAGAGCAACCTGAAGATGGCTTGGGGACACGGTATGATTCAAAGCTTCGGTATCAACCTGTCTTGGAAGGCTATCGGTATTGCTTATGAGCACCGCACTGGAAAAATCAAGTATAAGGCTATGAATACCAGTGATTTCGGTAAGAATGAGTACGAATTCGATAATGCTACTAATCGTATCAGTCTGCAGATCAGAATGTAATCTGACGAGAACGGACTAAAGAGAGTTATTAATTAAAAAAAGTATTATTTAAAGCTAAACGGTTATGAAAAGATTATTTGTAATAGCTATGATGGCTTTCATGTGTGTGCCATACGTAAGTGCACAGTTATATAGAACTGAAGGTTATTGTGGTACAGACACAAAGTGGTCGTTCGACGGATATACACTCGTGATATCTAACGTAAACGACAAGGGCGAGAAGGTGGCCATCAAGGAGTATAATGTAGAAAAGCTGATTGCTCCCTGGACCAAGGGAAAACTGGATATCAGAAAGGTAGAGATTAAGGCTGGTGTAACCAGAATCGGTTCTTGTGCATTTGCCAACTGTCAGAACCTGCAGGAGGTCGTGTTTGAGGGTACTGATCTGGTAGAGATAGGATGGGGTGCATTCCTGAACTGTTCGCGTCTGCGCAACATCTCACTGCCCGTACAGGTTAAGATAATCGAGACTATTGCTTTTGCAAATTGTAGTTCGCTTATTTCTGTTACTATCCCCGACCAGTGTCGTGTAGGCGATCAGGCATTTGTATCGTGCGACAACCTGAAGAGTATCGAGATGAGTCCTACTGCTATTATCGGTCATCACGCCTTTGCTAGCGAGGTGAATGTAGATAATAAGGTAAGACATGCACTGTATAACGGCGAGATTATCCGTCTGCCAGCTTATATCAATCCTGACAATAGCCATGAGTATGGTCTGGCCAGCGCAGCAGTAGAGAAGCTTACCAAAAATCGCGCTGTGGAGATCGACTATGACTATCAGACTTCTGAGGTTGACAAACTTGACGTTACAAGCACCGTCACACGTAATGACGTGTACGCTCTTATCATCGGTAACCAGAACTATCGCTTTGCTTCAGACGTGCCTTATGCTATCCACGATGCTCGCGTGTTTGGCGATTATTGCAAGAAGGTGCTTGGTATCCCTGCCGGCAACATTCATATTGCCGAAGATGCTACAAAGCAGATGATTATGGAGGAAGAGCTGGAAGACTGGGTTAAGAATATCAATAACCGTGAGGAGAAGAAACTGATAGTTTACTACGCTGGTCATGGTGTGCCCGATGTAAAGAATAAGAATAAGGCATACATCCTGCCAACCGACGTAAGAGGTACCAATCCCAAGAGAGGTATTGCTCTGGATGAGTTCTATGCTAAGTTGGGCGAACTGGAGTTCAACCAGACTTCTGTATTCCTGGATGCATGTTTCAGCGGTGTTAACCGTTCGAACGAGGGTGTGACCGAGGGCTTGCGTGCTGTCGAGATCGACGCTGAGGATACCGAACTGGGAGGTGGCTCACTGGTAGTATTCTCTGCTGCTCAGGGCAATGAGACCGCTCAGGGTTACCCAGAGCAGGGACACGGACTGTTTACATACTTCCTGCTCGACGCTCTGCAGAAGTCGAATGGTTCTATCTCATTCGGCGAACTGTCTGACCATATTAAGGATAATGTATCATCGCAGGCAAGAGAGTTGAAGATGCACAAGAAGCAGACTCCTTCAACTAATCCTTCGGATAGGATTGCTAACGTATGGCGTGATCTTCGCTTCTAAACGAGATTATCCAATCCATAATATTAGCGGTTACTTGTGCTGGAACAAGTAACCGCTATTCTTTTTCTTTCGTTATTCTATTCGTTTATCTGCGTCGTACGGGGCGCTTAACTTGTTTCTTCTGTGGGGCAGCCTTAGGCTTTTCGGGCTCGGGCAGATCCTTGGTGACGGTGGCCTTCAGGATGCGGATGTCCTCAAGTGGGCGATCGTTCTTGTCGGTGGCCACCAGTTGCATATTCTCGATGATGTCGAGCCCCTCGGTCACTTCGCCAAATACGGTGTACTGACCGTCTAGGTGTGGCGTGCCGCCGATGGTCTTATAAACCTCGCGCATCTCGGGAGTGAGTTGTACTGTTCCGCCAGTGATGGAGTCGAGTTTAGTCTGGATGTAGTCCAGTCGCCGGTCGTCGTACGTATTGCCCCACACGATGTAGAACTGACTGGCTCCCGAACGGCGCTCTGGGTTCTTATGGTCGCCCTCGCGAGCGGCTGCAACAGTGCCGCGACGATGAAATATCTTGGGCAGACGGAACTCGGCCTCCTGAGTGTAGTCGTAGTCGCCCATGCCCAGCAGTTGACCAGGTTTTGCATTCTTGCTGAATATGTCGCCACTCTGCACCATAAAGTCCTTGATGACACGGTGAAACAGCAGCGAGTCGTAGCTGCCCATCTTGGTTAGTTTCAGGAAGTTGTCTCGATGTTGTGGAGTCTCGTCGTAAAGTGCGATACGGATGTCGCCCGCAGTGGTTTTAAGCAATACCTCGGTGGTAGAAGTCTGAGCACTTAACTGTGCTGATGCCAGGAAAATGGCGCATACAAAAGTGAGTAATCGTTTCATATTGAATGTTTTTTGGCCGTAAAAGTAGCAAAAAGTAATGTAAAAAGCGAAATATTAGCGTATTTTTTTGCATAATCGCTATAAATTCTTAACTTTGCACCCGATTTCGTTTTAGATAACAAGCACAACATATAAACTTAAAAAAAGGTAATGAAAACTAGTAAATTGATTTTGGCTGCTGGGCTCCTGATGACGGGGCTTAGTTCGTACGCCGAAGAAGGACCGCTATGGATGCGGTACACCGCCATCTCGCCCGATGGCAAGACAATAGCCTTTTCGTATAAAGGCGATATTTATTCAGTGGCTGCTACAGGTGGTCAGGCAAGACAACTAACAACCAATGCTGCCTACGATGCATGCCCGTTATGGAGCCCCGATGGTAGCAAACTGGCTTTTGCGTCGAGTCGCGAGGGTAGCATGGATGTGTATGTGATGGATGCTCAGGGCAGCGAACCTGTGCGCCTTACCACAAACAGTACTAACGAGATGCCTATGGTGTGGCGCGACAACGAGCACGTATTGTTCTCGGCTTCGTGGATGCCATCGGCACAGTCTATCCTCTTTCCTGGCGATAATCAGGTGTACGAGGTGAGCATCAAGGGTGGTCGCCCACGTATGTTCTCAACCCTGCCTATGGAGGATATCAGTTTTGCCAAGGATGGTCGTATGCTTTATCACGATTATAAAGGCTACGAGGATCCCTTCCGCAAGCACCATCAGAGTCCTATCTGTCGCGACATCTGGATGGTACAGGATGGACACTACACACGTCTGACCGACTTTAAGGGCGAGGACCGCACACCGCGCTGGGCCGACGCCAACTCGTATTATTACACCAGCGAGGAAGACGGTACATTCAACGTGTATCGCCGCAATATCGACGGTTCGGGCAAAAAGCAGCTCTCGCACCACAAGATGAATCCAGTGCGCTATCTGTCGGTGAGCAACGATGGAACACTGTGCTACAGTCAGAATGGCGAAATATACACACTGCGCGAAGGTGCTGAGCCACAGAAGGTAAAGGTCAGTATCATTGCCGACCGACAGGATAAGGACCTGATACGTCAGCTCCGTTCGAGCGGTGTTACCGAAATCAGTCTGTCGCCAGATGCCAAGGAGGTGGCATTTATCGTGCGTGGCGACATCTTTGTGACTTCGGTAGACTATAAGACCACCAAGCAGATAACCAACACACCACAACAGGAGCGCAGCGTGAGCTTCTCGCCCGACGGACGTAGTCTGGTGTACTGCGCAGAGCGTGGCGGTGTGTGGCAGATATATCAAACCAAACTGAAGAACAAGGATGAGAAACTCTTTACCTATGCTACCGCACTGGACGAGGAGCGACTGACCAACAGCAACGAGACATCGCTGCAGCCACAGTTCAGTCCCGACGGCAAGGAGGTGGCTTACTTCAAGAACCGTTCAGAGCTGTGCGTGATTAATCTTAAGACACGTCAGGAGCGCACGGTGCTTGATGGCAAGTACAACTTCTCGTATCGTGATGGCGACCTTTGGTTCGAATGGAGTCCCGACAGTAAGTGGTTGTTAGCCAGCTATATAGGTAATGGTGGATGGAACAACAGCGACATAGCATTGGTAAACGCCAGTGGTAACGGCGAGGTGCACAATCTTACCGAGAGTGGTTACGACGAGGGTTCGGCACGCTGGGTGCTGGGTGGTAAGGCAATGCTCTTTGAGAGCGATCGCGCCGGCTATCGCAGTCACGGCAGCTGGGGCGCTGAGTCCGACTACTATGTGATGTTCTTCGATGTAGATGCTTACGACCGATTCACCATGAGCAAGGAGGACAAGGAGCGACTGGACGAAGCCGAGAAGGAAGCAAAGAAAGAAGAGAAGAAGGACGATAAGGACGCAAAGAATGCCAAGAACGCTAAGAAGAAGGACAGCAAGAAGAAAACTGCCGAGAAGCCAAAGGCCGAGAAACTGCTGGCGTTCGACTTGGACAACTGTCGCGACCGTATCATACGCGTAACTGATAACTCTGCCCAAATGGGCGATGCCGTGCTTAAGGGCGATACACTGTACTATCAGGCCTCGTTCGAAGGTGGCGTAGACCTGTGGGTGCACTACCTGCGCGAGGACAAGACCGAGCTGCTGATGAAGGGTGTTGGCCGTGGCCGAATGTTTGCCGACAAGAAGTATAACAACCTGTTCCTGGCATCGCGAGGCGGCATAAAGAAACTGGATCTGGGCAAGAAGTCGACCAAGAATGTAGATTTCGAGACAGTATTCAACTACCGTCCATACGAGGAGCGCGCTTACCTGTTCGACCACATCTGGCGCCAGGTTAAGGATAAGTTCTATGTAGAGAATCTGCACAATGTAGACTGGGAAGGCTATCGCGACAACTACCGCCGATTCCTACCTTATATTAATAATGAGTACGACTTCAAGGATATGTTGAGCGAGATGCTGGGTGAGCTTAATGCATCGCACACAGGTGCCCGATATTATCCTGACGGCGCTACACTTAGCACTGCAACGCTGGGCGTGTTTATCGACCAGAACTATCAGGGCGACGGACTGCGCATCGAGGAGATCATCAAGCGTTCACCACTGGCACAGAAGAAGACCGGCGTGGTGGCTGGATGCGTGATCGAGGCTATCGACGGAGTTAGCATCAAGTCAGGCGACGACTACTTCCCACTGCTGGATGGCAAAGCAGGTAAGCCCGTACGTCTTACTATACTTAACCCTTCAACAGGTAAGCGTAACGACGTGACTATCAAGGCCATAAGCCGTAGCGCACAGAACGAGTTGCTGTATAAGCGCTGGGTAGATCGTCAGCGCGAGATGACCGACAGTCTGTCGGGTGGCAAACTGGCCTACGTGCACGTAAAGGCTATGGACAGTCCAAGCTATCGTACGGTTTATCGTGAACTGCTGAGCGACAAGAACCGCAATCGTATGGCTGCAGTAGTTGATGAGCGTCATAACGGTGGTGGCTGGTTGCACGACGACCTGTGCACGCTGCTGAGCGGAAAGAAGTATCAGGAGTTTGTGCCTCATGGCAAGTATGTAGGTTCCGACCCATACAACAAGTGGGTAAAACCATCGTGCGTGCTGATGTGCGAGGACGACTATAGTAATGGTCATGGTTTCCCATGGGTATACAAGGAGCTGAAGATAGGTAAGCTGATAGGTGCACCTGTGGCCGGTACCATGACTGCCGTATGGTGGGAGACCCTGCAGAACGGTATGATTTTCGGTATACCTCAGGTGGGCTGCCGCGATATGCGCGGAGTGTTCGGCGAGAACTCAACGCTCTATCCTGATATCGAAGTGTACAACACGCCCGAGGATTATATCAGCGGTCGCGACCGTCAGCTGGAGCGTGCCGTACAGGAGATGCTACGCTAAAAATACTTAGTGATGCGGGCATTGTCGAAGTTGTTCATCTCGTTCATCATACGAACAGCCGAATCAACTATCGGGAATGCACAGAGTGCGCCAGTACCTTCGCCCAGTCGCAAACCCAGATGCAGCAAGGCACTCGCACCCATCGCATCGAGCAAGCGTTTGTGGCCGCTCTCATCGCCACAGTGAGTAAAGATCATATAATCCTGTGCTGCAGGATATAGCTTAACAGCAGCCAGCGCACAGGCCGTCATAATAAAGCCGTCGACAAGTATCACCAGGTGCTTTTCGGCGGCTTTTAGCATGGCGCCGATGGCAGCTGTCATTTCGAATCCGCCGAAATGGCGGATATGGGTGATGGGTGATTGGTGCGGGGTGGTGGATTGATAGTTTGCTAATGCATTTGAAAGGACCTCGTATTTATGTCGGATGCCATCGGTGTTTAGTCCGGCGCCGGCACCGATACATTCATCTAATGGGATGCCTGTAAACAGGTGCATCCAGATGCTTGATGGCGAGGTGTTGGCTATGCCCATCTCGCCGATGCAGAGCACTCGGCAGCCTTCGCTGATGCAGTTATCCACCAAGTCGCTACCTATCTCGATGGCACGGTCGAACTCATCGCTGGTCATCGCTGGTTCGTGCAGAAAATTACGTGTGCCGCGGGCTATCTTGCGATCGATAATACCATCCACACCCGACAGGTCGTAATCCACGCCTACATCGACTATACGCAACTTGAAACCATGCTGGCGGCAGAACATATTTACGCCGCCACCGCCATGGGTAAAGTTTATCATCTGTTGCCAGGTTACGCAGCGTGGCGACACACTTACGCCCTCGCGCTCTATGCCGTGATCGCCACCCAGAAGCAAGTGGCAAGGGTGGGCGAGACTTGGCTCTAGCGATTGCTGTATCAGACATATCTGCATGGCCAGTTCCTCCAGTCGTCCTAGCGAGCCCTTGGGCTTGTTTAGGTTGTCGATCTTGGCTTGGATTATCGGCTTGATCGTTTGGTCTGCGGATTGTATAGCGAACTGCTTCATGGTTTTGCCTACGGATTCTTTTAGTCGGCGTTCCACCTTTGTAAAAGCGGCATAGCCGAGCGTTACGGATTATACAGATTATTTTATCTTTACGGGGATGCCGCTTACCATCAGGATTACTTCGTCAGCCCTCTGGGCTATGTACTGGTTCATCCAGCCTTGCAGGTCGGTGAATCGGCGCTGCAGAGCGTTGGTGCTCACTCCGCCACTGCCTATCTCGTTGGTCACAAATATGTATGTGGCATCGGGTGCAGTAAAGGCGTCGAACTCGGCTTTAGCCTGAGCCAACAGATCATCGACCGCTATCTCTTGCTGCGACGATATCAGGTTGGTTAGCCACAGAGTTACGCAGTCGATTACTACCACTCGGCCTGTGAGGTCGTGCTTACTGAGTTGGATTTCTTCCTCGATATTAGTCCACTCTGGGCCGCGGCGCTCTTGGTGCTTCTGCACTCGAAGGCGAAATTCGTCGTCCCACACGTGGGCTGTGGCCAGATATACTGGATTGCTGCTTAGCGAAAGAGCCAGCTCTTCGGCCTTGGTGCTCTTGCCCGAGCGCTGTCCGCCTGTAATCAGAATTATCTTTTTCATTGTGTGCAAACTACTAAATATACAGTCAACTCAACCAGCAGGCAGACGGCTCCGCAGCAGTCGCCGGTATAGCCGCGCAGTTTGTGCCAGATGAGCAGATAGAGGAAATACATTACGAGTGCTGGGATAAAGATTATCAGATCCCAGCGCATGCCCGTGTACCATATATATGCCACCATCGGCAGCAGTCCCTGAATGGCGAGCGATACGCCTGCCTGCCAACTTATCTTGCGATAAACGGTGCGGTTCTTAGCCTCGTCCTCATGGCGGGCGTAGGGCATCATCGATACCAGTTGCGAGGTAACCATCTTTGAGTATGGATCGGCAGCCAGAATGGTTAGTGCTGCCAGCTGTGGAGTCATCGACATGAGCGCAGCAGCCAGCAACAGCTCGTAGAATATCAGTCCGATAACTCCGTAGGTGCCGATGTGCGAATCTTTCATGATGGCGAGTATGCGCTCGCGACTGCTGCGGCCACGGCCGAAACCATCCAGA
>JAEEGG010026249.1_pt1 | contig 11140 bp, 8 predicted proteins | sample 9134161 | NCBI WGS metagenome assembly JAEEGG01 (sample SAMN16246543, study PRJNA631951) | gut metagenome | biome: gut microbiome; feature: rumen; material: CR-attached | host: Bos | place: Iran: Karaj | collected 2018-10
GCTCGGTCATTCTGATATTCATGTTTACCTTTTCATTCCTTTGCCCGTTCATTTATCCCTACGGACAGACTCAGATCTTCTATAAATATGACAATTCGCTTATCGACTATGCTCAGGTAAAGACCAGAACAGACTTTATCGAGTACGATGTCGAGAACGCACCTGAAATACACTATACAGTCAAGAACATGCTGACCGCGGATATCAATCAGATGAAATCTTCGGGTCTTAACGAGATGTTCTTATCGGACCAAGAGGGTAATACATATAAGCTTCTTAAGAATGAAGACAATATCTACTCTTTGTACAAGAGTACGGTTGAACCTGTAGCTTCTTTATCGGGAGCCGTTAAATATGCCACCTTTAGCATAGTCGGCTCCAAACTTGAGATCGCAGCCGGCGCGGAAGAAGTTAAAGGATTTGAAAACGCGCTTAAAAAGGCCATCGATTCAAAGGCCGACAAATTTACTGTCGGCGGCAAGAGCTTTTCGCTTTCAAAGATTAAAAAGTCTTACGATGTTTATATGGAAAGCGACGGATTTTCATATGTATCCGGATCACCCGATCCTGCTTTTGAGGAATTGGTGTTAAACAATGCGCCCGGTAAATTCGAATACAACAATAGCGATTATTCGGTGTCGAAAGATGGCGATGTTATCAATGTCTTCAAAGTGGTCGGAGAAGAACGGATAGCTGTGCTGACGACTTACGTTTTCAACGCTTACGATGAAGAGTTTGTGATAAGCGATGACTTCAAATTTAACGCTATCATCGCAACTGTAGACAATACAGCTTTTTCGGTTGACGGAAAAGAATATACCATCCGCACTGAAGAAGGCGAGAAACTCGTGTTTGAGAAATCCGCAGATGATACGCCGGTTGCTTCTTTCTCCACACTTGTAATAAGAAGATATAACGGTGAAGATTCTCTTGGATTTGAATTTAAGGAAAAAGCCACAGAAGTCATCGACTCTATGATCTCAGAGGGTAAAAAGACCGCTCAGTTTACATGGCCGATCGCACAGGTCGATGAGAGCGGCGAGTATACTTACGACGAAAACGGCGAGCTCATAAAAGAGGACAGAACGGTGACCGTGACCGACAAGAACGGTTCCTATGACCTGACTGTTGAGCAGGTCGTATATCTGATAAATACTTTTGAACGTCCGGGAAAAGAACACTGGGCAGGCACCGACGGCGACGGTATGGACGTGCTGGCCAGAATGATGTACGGCGGACGCGTATCTTTGATGGTTGCGTTTGTTGTAGTTATCTTAGAGACCATTCTCGGAATTATCCTTGGCGGTATCGCAGGTTATTTCGGAGGCTGGATAGACAACATCATCATGCGAATGGTGGATGTATTTTACTGCATTCCTACGCTTCCCATACTTATCATTCTCGGTTCTTTGTTTGACAGCTTAAAACTTAAGCCTTACGTAAGACTTACATGGCTTATGGCGGTGCTTGGAATACTGGGATGGGCATCGATCGCAAGAATGGTGCGCGGACAGATCCTTTCTTTGCGCGAGCAGGAATTCATGGTAGCGGCCGAAGCCATCGGACTTAAGAGCAGAAAGAGGATATTCAAACACCTTATCCCCAACGTAATGCCTCAGCTTATCGTTACCGCCACATCGGGCCTCGGTGCTGTCATCATTTACGAATCAACCCTTTCGTTTTTGGGCCTCGGTGTAAAACATCCTCTTGCTACATGGGGTACCATGATCAACTCCGTATCCACAGCGGAAGCAATGAAGGCATACACATATATATGGGTTCCGGTAGGACTTCTCATATGTTTAACCGTAATCGCATTTAACTTCGTGGGCGACGGTCTTCGTGACGCATTTGACCCTAAGATGAAACGGTAAGGGGAGGTGCATTATGGCTAAAAAGAAAACGTATATCTCAAACAGAGAGACAGCACGTATAACGCGTGAAAACAGAAAGATAACAAGAAAACTTGAAAAGGCAAAAAGAAAAAAGGTCGACGAGTCTTTCTACACCACCAAGATGAAAGATGACGGAAACGTTGTGGAGTTTGACAATGTGTGCTCGTACTTCTTTACGGATATCGGTGTTGTAAAGGCAGTTGACGGTGTTTCTTTTGAGGTGCCCAAGCGTTCCACTGTCGGAATAGTAGGTGAGTCGGGATGCGGTAAGTCCGTTACAAGCCTTTCGCTTATGCAGCTTTTGCAACGTCCCACCGGTCAGACCGTAGGAGGCGAGATAAGACTTAACATTAACGGCGACGGTAACGCCATAAATATCGTAAAAGCTCCCACATCCGTGATGCAGAACATCCGCGGAAACAGAATGTCCATGATATTCCAGGAGCCCATGACCAGCTTAAATCCCGTATTCAGGATCGGTGAGCAGGTTGACGAAGTACTTAAGCTTCACAATCCCGAAATGAGCAAGGAAGACGTCAAGGCACGTACGCTTGAGATGCTTGAACTTGTAGGTATCGCCAACAAAGAGGGTGTTTACACGATGTATCCTCACGAACTTTCGGGTGGCATGAGACAGCGTATAATGATAGCGATCGCCCTTGCATGTAACCCCGCACTCATTATTGCTGACGAGCCCACAACGGCGCTTGATGTTACCATCCAGGCTCAGATACTTGATCTTTTAAAGAACTTAAAGGAGAAGGTAAACAGTTCCATCATGCTCATTACTCACGACCTTGGAGTTGTGGCCAACATGGCCGACTATGTGGTTGTAATGTACGCGGGACGTGTCATCGAAAAAGGAACTGCAAGAGAGATATTCTCCAATCCCTGCCATCCTTACACCATCGGTCTTATGAAATCAAAACCTGTCGTAGGCAAGAAGGTTGAAGAACTTTACAACATACCCGGTAACGTTCCAAACCCCATAAACATGCCCGACTACTGCTATTTCAGAGACAGATGCGAGTATTGCTGCGAGAAATGTCATGACAAAGAAGGCGGATTCGGAGTTTATCCGCCCGAGATACGAATAAACGAAAACCATGTGGTTTCTTGTTACAGATTCTGGGATGAGGGCGAAGTGCTCGGATATCCCACGTCCGTAGATGTTAAGGAGTTAAAGTGAGTACAGAAGACAACAACCTTTTGGTAGTAAAGGATTTAAAAAAATACTTTGTAACCAACAAGACTTTCCTTGGAAAGCCTCTTGGTTACGTTAAGGCCGTTGATGGGGTTTCTTTCTCCATTAAAAGAGGAACCACCATGGGTCTTGTAGGTGAGTCGGGATGCGGTAAATCAACTACCGGACGTACGATTTTAAGACTCCAGGACAAGACCGAAGGCGAAGTTTTGTTCAACGGAACAGATATCTTTTCGCTTACGAAAGAACAGTTAAGACAGGTAAGACCGAAGATTCAGATCATCTTCCAGGATCCTTTCTCGAGCCTTTCTCCCAGACTTCCCGTAGGCGAGATCATCGGTGAGGCGGTAAAAGAACATGGCATAGTGCCCGCATCCGAATACGACGATTATATTACGCGCATCATGAAGGCCTGCGGACTTCAGGAGTATCATAAAGACAGATATCCCCACGAGTTTTCGGGCGGACAAAGGCAGCGTATATGTATCGCGAGAGCACTTGCTCTCAACCCCGATTTCATAGTGTGCGACGAGCCCGTATCGGCTCTTGATGTGTCAATTCAGGCACAGATAATCAACCTTTTAAAAGATCTTCAGAAAGAATTTGATCTTACGTATCTTTTCATTTCTCATGATCTTTCGGTAGTTGAGCACATTTCCGACACTGTGGGTGTTATGTATCTTGGAAATATGGTAGAATATGCCGAGACGGATGAGTTGTATGCAAATCCTCTTCATCCGTATACGAAAGCATTGTTCTCGGCAATTCCGATCCCCGATCCCGATGCCGAGATGAACAGGATCATACTTAAGGGAAGCATTCCTTCTCCCGCAAACCCGCCTTCGGGTTGCAAATTCCACACCCGTTGCAGCGAGTGCATGGAGAAGTGCAAATATGTGGCTCCCGAGTACCGTGAAGTTAAAGAAGGCCATTTCACCGCGTGCCATCTTTACAACACACCCGAGATCGACGCAAAAGTCGAAGAGGCAATGAAGGACATAAAGCGTGAAGAAGAACAAGCCTAAGTTTGTCGATGACGGACGCACCATAGCCAATATGAACATCGACGGAATGCCCTGGTACAATCCGGCAAAGTCGGAAACACCCGATACATCGGAATCTTTCGGCACCGTCAAAGTCGGCGATGACCTCACCCTTAAGGAGAAGATGGCCATGACGAAAGGCGTTCTTTTGGCCGGATTGCTTGTAGGCGGAGTATTTGCGTTAGGGTTCACGTTATTTATTCTGTTTTGTATTTTTATATGGTAATAAGAAACCGGAAAGGTCTAAGTTCGAAAGAACTTAGACCTTTTAACTTTACAAAAAACTCGCACAGATGTAAGATGTGATACAGAATTGAAAAGAAGGTATGCTTAAAGGAGGGTGTTATGCGTTATTTTTTTGTTATTTTTGCTTTGGTATGTCAGTTATCCAGTCTGGTCTGTCTTTTTTCACTCAATAAGGAAGTGCATAAAGAAGGAATAAAAACAAAGCGAGATAAAAAACTTGTTATCATATCAGCGATATGTCAGGTTGTTACATTGATGGCATTGATATTCCTTTGGCTGAATAAGTAACGAGTCCGCCCTGCCCAATTACTTTATTGCGCAAGAAATGGTAAAGATGTAAAATATTCATATCATTTACATTGCGAGGAAAATTATGACTATTGATGAGTGGAACGATAAAAAGGCTACGACAGTTGAAAAGGTAAGACCTGAGGATACTGTGGTTGAGGAGCCTGCGAGATTTAAAAACGACGTTGCTGAGGAAACAAGTGAAACGACTGAGGTTACGAAAGTGACCGGAGAAGCGTCTTCTGCTGCGAAACTGGGACTTGCACTCGGTGTTATCTCAATCGTGCTTGGAGTGTTCTTTGCGGGAGCGCCCTGGCTCGGTATTGTTACGGGAACGATAGCAATCATAATCGGAGCGACAGAAAGAAAAAAAGACGAAGAATCGAAAGGTATGGCTACCGGCGCGCTCACATGCGGCATAGTCGGAGTATCTTTGAGCGTCGCTTTCGGAATCCTTTTCGGAATACTCGGAATAGCGATCAAGATCCTTACCAAGCTTTTCGGGTGGATATTCTAGTTTTTTGAAGCATTTTCTTTGTACAAAAATACATTATAAAACTTTGTCCGATCGGTTAAGATTTCGGTGTGTGCATCCGATAATCTTTTTGAGACAAAGTTTTATTTTTTTTACAAATAATGCTAAAGAAATATAATTTTTGTCCGATAAAATATGTAGAACCAAGGGTTGGAAAATCCGGCCCGCGAAGGTCAAGGAGGACCGAAAGGAGGAGAATATATGCGTATAGAAGCGTATACACAGGTACAGCAGGCTTATAATTCTTCGAAAATTCAGAGAGGACAGAACGTTACCCGTAAAGGACCTATCGATCAGGTACATATCAGCTCGGCAGGTTTGGATATGCAGGTAGCAAAGGCTTCGGTCAATGCGGCAAGCGATATCCGTTACGATAAGGTTGAGCCCTTAAAGAAAGCTATCAACGAAGGAACGTATAATGTCAGCGGTGAGAGCTTTGCAGAGAAGCTTCTTGCCAAGTACGAAGAATTGGGGTAAAACTCGATGGCAAGTCTGGTAGAGACATTAATTGATGTATTAAATCAAGAGGATGCACAATATCAGAAACTCATCGAGTTATCCTCACAAAAGACAATGGTCATTGTCAGGGCGGATCTTGAAGGATTGCAGCGCATCACGGATGATGAGCAGTTAATAGTTGAAGAGATCAATTCACTTGAAAAAACACGTACCCAGACAATGAATGAAATCGCTAAGATCCTAAACACGGATGTTACGGGACTTAAGCTAAAGGTCCTCATTTCATTACTCGGTAAATCTCCGAAGGAACAAAGAGCTTTGTCGCAGGTTCACGACAAGCTGCATGAAACCCTTCACGAGATGAAGTTACTAAACGAGCGGAATGAGGAACTTTTAAACAGTGCCAGAGAAATGGTGGACTTCAATCTTAATCTGATCCAGTCCATGCGTAAGGCACCGGAAACCGCAAACTACGATAAAGGCGCTTACAGTACAGGCAGTCTTATCGGCGGTTTAAGTTCAGGCTTTGATGCCAAACAGTAACCGACAACACGTGTAAGAGGATTTTAGTTATGCCGTTAATGGGAGCAATGTATGTAGGAACTTCAGGATTGCAGACAAGTCAGAACGCTCTCAATACGACTGCGCATAACTTGTCCAACATGGACACACAGGGCTATGTCCGTCAGCAGACATTGCTCGCAAACAAAGTCTATGACACGATCAAATATGCAACACCCGCGACTGCAGCACAGCAGGTAGGTCTGGGTGTTACTTATTCTAAAGTAAGACAGGTCAGGGATTACTTCCTCGATCAGTCTTATCGTCGCGAAAGCGGCAGGAGTGCTTTCTACTCCGAATCTTACAATGCACTCACCGAAGTTGAAGATCTTCTCGACGAATTAAACGACGATGCAAGTTTCAACAAGGCGATGTCAAACTTCTGGTCAACGATCGAAGAACTCGGAAAAACCCCCGACGACACAACAATTCAGAGAATGCTCGTGCAGAACGCTCAGTCGTTCCTTACAAATGCATCTCAGGTTTATCAGGGTCTCATCGATTATCAAAACGAATTAAACTCTCACATCAGAGATAAAGTTAACGAGATCAATTCTCTCGGACATACGATTTACGAGATGAACAATCAGATCCGTGCCATCGAAGTAGGCGGGATCGAAACAGCGAACGATTTAAGAGACATCAGAAACAAAGCTCTCGACGATCTTTCAAATCTCGTAAACATTTCCTACACCGAAGACCTTTTCGGTTCCATAAAGGTTCAGGTTGAAGGAATCGATTTCGTAGCAGGCGATACCGTATTCGAAATGAACGTAGTTCAGGATACCGATACCGGATTTTACATTCCTTATTGGGAGATATCCGCAATACCGGTTGAAGATACGATGAAAGCAGGCGAGAACGTTTATACCGCAGAAGACGGAAAACTTCTTGATATCTCCGCAGCAAGAGTATTCAACATGAAAGCTCTTATTTCTTCTGAGAAGAACACCGACGTAGGTCAGTTAAGAGCTATGTTATATATAAGAGGAGATAAGGTAGCGAATTTTACCGACATTCCGGTTAAGCCCGAACCTCCCGAAGAAAGCGATTACGCAACAACGGCCGAATTCGAAGCAGCCAAGAGCAGATACCTGGCAGATGTTGACAGATACGAAGCCGATACGGCTTACTACAACTCAACCATAGCTCAGTCCATCTGTATGAACATCCAGGCCGAGTTCGACCAGCTCATACATAACGTAGTAACAACCGTAAACAAGATCCTTGAGGAAGTTGCAGATCCTGTTACCGGTTATATGTGTGACGATGACGGAACGCCCCTTCAGTTATTCAAGAAGGTAGCTTCCGACGGTTATTTTAAAGATCCCGTTACCGGATACTATTACGTATCGGATATGGCAGGCAATCCCATTTACGATGCAGACGGCAACGTACAGTGGAATTACAACGAAGAGATAACCGACGACAGTTACTATACTGAAACTCTTTACTCGATTCCGAACTTAATGGTTAACCCCACACTTATCCGTGAAGCCGGAAAGCTTGGATTCAAGAGACCCGACGGAGTAGTTGATTACGATACGGCAGCAAAACTCATCGCAGGATTTGACGCCGACATATACGTACTTAACCCCAACGTAACAACAAAGTGCAGTATCAACACTTATTATTCAAACCTCGTTTCACAGGTTGCAAACTCGGGTTCGGTATATAAAAACATTTCCGAGTCACAGCAGAAGACGGTAGACTCCATCAGTTATTCAAGAGAACAGGTTCAGGGTGTTTCTTCCGACGAAGAACTTACATCGATGATCAAGTTCCAGAACGCATACAACGCAGCATCAAGATACATCAACGTTATCGACGAGATGCTGGAGCACATCATAGTATCACTGGCATAGTGACAAAGAGGAAAAAGGATGCCTTCACAATTTTTCGGACTTAACATTTCATATACGGGACTTACGGCAGCCAATGCAGGTCTTAATACGGTATCCAACAACATTTCCAACGTGGAGACCGAAGGTTATTCAAGACAGTCCGCAACGCAGGAAGCAAACAGAGCATTAAGAACGTTTACTACCTACGGTTGTGCCGGCGCCGGCGTAGACACCATCGCAATCGAAAGACTTCACGATGATTTCTATGATGCCAAGTTTTGGGACAACACAGAAAAGCTGGGCGAAGAAAACATCAAAGCTTACTATATGAAGAGTATGGAAAACTACTTTACGGACGATGAACGTACAAGCGGTTTCAATACTACCTTCGATCTTATGTATAACGCTCTTGAAGAGCTGGCAAAGAACTCAGGCGATTCATCGGTAAAGGCTCAGTTCGTTAACTACGCACAGAGCTTATGCGATTACTTCAACACCCTTTCGAATCAGCTTTCCGAGCTTCAGAAAGATATCAACATGGAGATCAAGGATACCGTATCCGAGATCAACTCCATCGCTGAGCAGCTGGCAACACTCAATAAGCAGATAAACGTAATCGAGCTTACGGGTGTTAAGGCAAACGAACTTCGTGACAAGAGAATCTTACTTATAGATCAGCTTTCCGAATACGTATCGGTTGAAGTTAAAGAAACACCCATCATCGATACAAAGAACAACTACGATACCGGCGCAAACAGATACATGGTTACAATAGCCGGCGGACAGGTTCTCGTTGATACCAACGATTACAACACTATTGAGTGTGTTCAAAGAGAAGTATACGAGACCGTTAACCAGTCCGATTGCGTAGGCCTTTACGATCTTAAGTGGTCCACAGGTACAACGTTCAATCTTTACAGCACGATGACCGGCGGAAAACTTCAGGGCCTTATCGAATTAAGAGACGGCAACAATACGGAGTTCTTCAACGGAACCGTTACCAAGGTTGACGTTCCCAACAACGAAGTTGAAGTAACCGTTTCATACGACTACTTAAAGGATCTTGATAAATGTACACTTTCCGCTACGGGCGGAAAGATCAGCCTCGGAACCGAAACATATTATTACTCGGACTGGAGCTACAAGCTCGACGGAGATGTTTGTACATACACATTTAAGCTCGACAACACTTACGGCGATTGTACACTTTCCAATTCCAGAATGAATCAGGAAGCAAAAGTCGGAAAGAGCGTTGATTACCAAGGTATTCCTTATTATCAGGAACAGTTAAACGAGTTCGTAAGACTTTTTGCAAAGTGTTTCAACAAGATACTCGTTCAGCCCGGAAGCGTCGACAGCTACGGCAATCCCGGAACGATTCTTTTTGCAGGAAACGATCCTTTAGGAAATCAGTATGATTTCAACGATTACTATACAAACGGCCCCGGCGAATGTTACTCGTACGATCTTAATACCACAGACGATGAGCCTTACTACGATTCATATTATCTTTTGACGGCAGCCAACTTCGCCATCAATGCAAACATCGCTCACGATCCTACAAAGCTCGCCACAAGAACGGGACTTACCGACGGCGAATCAAAGGCCGATATAGTAGAACAGCTTTTGGCACTTAAGACAGACGCTTCCAAGCTCGTATCCGATTCCGGAAGAGTCGGATTCAGAGGCGGTTCCTCAAGTGAGTTCTTACAGGCACTTCTTTCCGACGTAGCCTTGAACGCACAGAGATCAAATTCGGGAAAGACATATTACACCACGATGTCGAACACCATCGACAATCAGAGACTTTCGGTTTCGGGCGTCGATTCCGACGAAGAAGCAGTCAGCCTCGTTCGTTACCAGAACAGCTACAACCTGGCATCGAAGATGATTCAGACATTTACCGAGATTTACGACAGACTTATCCTCCAGACCGGAGTATAAGCCACCCTTTAAGAGGAGTTGCATATGAGAATTACCAATCGTATCATTCAGAACAATTCACTTACAAATATCAATAACAACAAGGTTCTTCAGGACAACCTTTCGACGCAGCTTGCCACCGAGAAGAAGATTTCCCGTCCTTCGGAAGACCCCATCATCGCTCTTCGTTCTTTAAGACTTCGTACCAGCGTAAACCAGACCGAGCAGTACAGAGAAAAGAACGCGGAAGACGCTGAGTCATGGCTTAAGGTTACCGAAGATTCCATCAATACCCTTTCGGAGATCATCACCGATATTCGTAAGCAATACGTTAAGGGTGCAAGTGATACACTTACTACAGCGGACAGGAAGATCATCCTTGAAGATCTTCAGTCGCTGGCAGCCGAGATCTATAACACCGGTAATGCAGACTTTGCGGGAAGAAGTATTTTCACCGGATACAGAACTTCTTCCTCCCTTACTTTCCAGGAAGGTGAGACGACCGATTACACGATATACGAAAACTTCACCAAGGAAAGTCTTGATACCATAAACTATGTTCACAAGGATTCCACAAACGAGAACAACGTTTACAGAGAAGATATCGCCAGATTCAGACTTTCATATGACGCGTTAAAGAGCGGAGCAAATGCAAGTCTTACACTTACATTCCCCGCAGACCCCGGCATCAGCGGAATCACAGGTTCGATGCAGGACCTTGACGGAGACGGAACGGCTGAAACTTTCGTGGCAACTTTGACACCCACGAGAATTTCTGAGAACGCTTCTCCCGATCCTTACGAGACGATTCATGCCGACGCTAACGCAATAGTATTCGTTCCCGAGACCGGTGAGGTATTGTTCGGTTCGGCTGTGGCTGAAAAGATCAACGGTTCCGAGACAGAGATGACCGTTTCTTATTCCAAGGACAACTGGAACAAGGGAGATCTCAGACCCGAGCATTACTTCAAATGTAAAGACAATACAAAAAATCTTGAATACAATTTTGACTCTGCACCTGAGGCTGAAATCTGTTATAATATAGGTGTTAATCAGTCAATCCGCATTAACACGAATGCAAGCGAATGCTTCAATCATGATATATCGAGAGACATAACCGATATCATCAGTACGATAAAGCA
>JAEEGG010026258.1_pt1 | contig 11137 bp, 9 predicted proteins | sample 9134161 | NCBI WGS metagenome assembly JAEEGG01 (sample SAMN16246543, study PRJNA631951) | gut metagenome | biome: gut microbiome; feature: rumen; material: CR-attached | host: Bos | place: Iran: Karaj | collected 2018-10
CAAACGATGACAGTCCTTTCTCGACCGACTGTTCGTCACCGATGCAGAAGTATATCTCGTCTCTAACGGCAATTCGGGCAGTAGCCGCAGGAATGCCGAAACCAAATTGGAACAGGTACTGACACAGGGTCAGCGTTTTCAACACCACGGTCTTGCCGCCCATGTTGGCACCTGTAATCAAGGTGGGGCGCAGGCCGAAGGTGATATCAACCGGCTGGAACTTGCGACCATGTGCAGCAAGTGCTTCCTTCACTTGCGGATTGAACATGGACACATACTGGCTAGTTCCATCAGAGGATAAAATGGGGAAAGATAACCCCATCTGTTTCATCTGCATTGCCTTCGCCAGGAAGACGTCTATCTGAGCCAGAGCAATCTGTGCCTGCTCGATAGCTGTTGCCCAGGGATGCAACTTCCGGCTCAGGTCCTTTCTCACGCCCTCTTCAAGTTCACTGGCCTGCAACAGCAGGTCGTCTTGCTGCTCGGGGTTCTGACGCATCTGGTTGCGCAGGTCCTTGAGCGGGGCGCAATAGGAGTCATATATATAAAATGTGGCGATTTTCATCCCGTCGGGGTCAAGGATGCTGATGACCTCGTCCAGGGCGGGTATCTCCACCACCCTATCCATGCCATGCTGATGCAGGAGCTTGCTCACATCGGTGGCAAGCAGTGCAAGGTGCTTGACTTCAAACAGCTCAATGTCATCCAAGACGGCTTTCTGGGCCAGGTTACGGATAGTGGTGCGAATGTCTTTCAAGCCTTGTAGCCTGAATTGCAGTGTGTCGATGAAGGTTTTCTCTACCCCATCGACAAAACTGGCGAATGAGCGCAATATATCATAAGAAGCCATAATCTCCTCGCCTGTCGTCATCATGGCAGAGTCGAGGAGCCAGCGGCGCGCAAAACCCGACTGCAATTCCAGCTGGTCCAGCATGAAACGCAAGCCGCAAGGCGATTCTATGACATTTTTCAGTTGCACTCTAATTCTCTTTGTTTTTTAAAAGGTCGTAAACGGGAAGCTTTATAGCTTCACTGAGTTTGGCACACAGGGTGTCGGAGTCGAGGACATATCCGCTCGGCGATGTCGGGTTGACGGTGACCGCAAGGAGTTTGCTCTTCTGCAACACGCTCATGTGTCCTCCGGCCTTGATAAACAGCCTAAACTGCTGAGGTGAAACAAACACCTTGGTGAAATCTCTAACCACCAGTTCAGCCTGCTTGAGGCTCTTGTTTTTTCTCACCTTTTCCAGGAATCCGTCAACCAGGGCACCTGCCACATACAGCGTTTTGCAATCTTCCATGCCCTCGAAACGGATATCCTTAGATAACGAGCTCATGGCCTCCAAACTGTGCAAGTTCCCCTTCCCGTCAATGAACCATACGCCCCGTTCAATCGGCAACAGCATGTGCAAGTTGTCCCCGCTTGTCAATTCCAGATTTACCAAATCAACGACATGTGCCGTTTTGCTCACCAGCGTTGACAGGTTGGCTGAATAGGCCGCTCCGGTTGCCAGAATCATGGACTGGCTCACAGCAGGGGATGCAGAACTCAGGCGAGACAAAGCCCCATCGATAACCACCAAGTCAATGTCCCTGCGATGCATCTCGTTCATCCAACGCCTCAGGCTACTGGCCGAAGAGGGTCCGGATAGCAGGATCTTTCCTCCGGTGACCGCCTTGGCGGTGACCACCCTGCCCAGCGAAGTGCTCTCGTCGCTCACGTCGATGAGTTCCGACACCAGCCTCCGCTGGCGGTAATGCATCTCACTGGTGCCGAAGTACATCCCTTCACGCAGTGTGATTTCGGGCTTCTGGGTGCGTGTCACCTGGTCCACAGTTTCTCCATCGATGCCGATGGATGTCACGGCGACGCGTTTGTTCTGGATGGGCAAGCGGTCGAGCACATACTTGAGGCACTCGGTCTTGCCGGTATTCTTTTCCAGCCCAACGATAGACAGGCTATCGTAACGCAATATGTCATCGATAAAAGGGAGCACCGTCACACGCTAAATTCATCCGACAGCCTGTGGAGGCGTGATTGAACCGTCCCCACAGGCCAGCGGAAAAATTTCATCATTTCTTGTTGCGAACCTCATTGCGCTCATGACGCTTCAGCGCCTTGGGCTCAATGTTCATGCGTTCACCCTCAAGCAGTGAGATCACACCATCAACGGCCTTGTCGGCAGCGACTTGCTCGCGCTGGCGGGCAGCCTGGCACTCGGGGCAGTTGCACTCGTTGTGATACTCGGTAGGCTCGGTGTAGGTGGTGATGACACCCTCGAAGTTGCGCAGAACTACCCTACCCGGCGACTGTGAGATGACGTACTGAGGCATGACGGGCGTCTTGCCGCCGCCACCAGGAGCGTCAACCACAAAAGTGGGCACGCAGTAACCGCTCGTGTGGCCACGCAGGCCCTCGATAATCTCGATGCCCTTGCTGACGGGGGTGCGGAAGTGTTCCAGACCCATCGACAGGTCACACTGGTAGATGTAGTAAGGACGTACACGAATCTTAACGATTTCGTGAACGAGTTTCTTCATCACGTGTACACAGTCGTTCACGCCACGCAGCAATACCGTCTGGTTGCCCAAGGGGATACCGGCATTGGCCAGCATCTCGCAAGCACGGCTCGACTCGGCAGTCACCTCGTTGGGATGGTTGAAGTGGGTATTGATCCAAATGGGATGATACTTCTTCAACATATTGCACAGCTCGGGAGTGACGCGCTGCGGGCAAACCACTGGAGTGCGGGTACCCAAGCGAACGATCTCCACATGAGGAATCTTGCGCAATTCCGAGATGATGTATTCCAGACGATTGTCGCTCACCATGAGAGCGTCGCCACCCGAAAGGAGGACGTCGCGCACGGTGGGTGTCTGACGGATATACTCCAGAGCCTTCTCGATGCGGTCGAGACCACACTCGTTATCGGTCTGTCCTGCAAAACGACGACGGGTGCAGTGACGGCAATACATCGAGCACATGTCGGTAATGAGCAACAGCACACGGTCAGGATAACGGTGCGTCAAGCCAGGTGTGGGTGAATCCTCGTCCTCATGCAGGGGGTCGAGCAGATCGGCGGCTGCCTGATGTGTCTCGGCTCCGGTGGGGATGCACTGACGGCGAATGGGATCGTGGGGGTCATCGGGATTGATGAGGCTCAGGTAATAGGGTGTGATAGCCATGCGCAAGGTCTTGAGCGTCTGCTTGACACCCTCTTCCTCCTCAGCACTCAGGTTCACATATTTCTTGAGTTCCTCAAGAGTCTCGATGCGGTTTTTCACCTGCCATTTCCAGTCATTCCACTGTTCGTCGGTAACGTCAGGAAACAATTGTTTTCTTCTTGATTCTACCATGTTATAGTATGGATGATGATGCCACAGGGGGCACGCCACGCGCGCCCCTAGGCAACAGTTTCTTAATTATGCGTAAAGTTCCTCAAAGATCTTGCGCAGCTCGGGGCACTCGCGCAGCTCCTGCAAGGTAAAGTCGGCATGGCCCTTGGTATAGCCGTTACCAATGATCATGTTCACGTCGGCACCGATACCCTCAGCACCCAGGGCAGCCTTGGTGAAGCTGGTGGCCATTGAGAAGAAGTAAACGATACCGTCATCCTTGGTGCACAGAACTGCGGTCATTTCGCAATCGGGCACGTTCACGCAGTTGATGGTGGTGTCGGCCATCTTACCGTTGGTCAGCTTGTAAACCAGCTCGTAAACCTCTACGGGAGTCATACCGGCAACGCTCTCGACAACGTCACAGAAGCCGAGGTCCTTGATGCGCTGGGTTGATTTGGGGCTGTTGGCGAGGCCGATTACCTTACCGGTAACGCCTACGCGCTTCTTAGCCTCGTAGCAGCACAGCATACCGCTCTTGCCACCTGCACCCAGGATGACAACGTTCTGGCCATACTGGCACAACTTGGCGGTCTGAGCGGGAGCACCAGCCACGTCGAGGGCGCTCAGCGCGAGCTTCTCGGGCATGTCATCGGGAATCTTAGCATAGATACCGCTCTCGAACAGGATAGCCTTACCCTTGATGTCCACCTGGTCAACATCGGCGCGGATCTCGAGAATCTCGTCAATGCGCAGCGGGGTCAACGACAGCGAAACGAGGGTAGCGATGCGGTCGCCTTCCTGCAAGTCGATTTTGCCCTTCAAGGCATCACCGATCTTCTCTACCTTACCCAGGAGCATACCACCCGAACCGGTACGACGGTTGCGGTGCTTGCCCTGCAACTCAACGTTGAGAAGCATTTCCTTCTTGATCTCCTCCATCACTTCGGCCTCGTTGTTGGGATCCTTGGCCTGCTGCTTAGCATAGTTGTGGATGTCGGTGAATGAAGCGGAGTCAATATTCAAGGTCTGTACATCGATGAGGATCTCGTTGTCGTAGATCTCGTCCATGTTGTTGTCCAGCTTGTTGGCGGGCTGAGGAAGAATGCCCTTGGGCTCGATTACTCGGTGCGTGCCGAATCTGTTTCCGTGTTTCTGCATTGTTTTAATTGGTTTAATAGTTAAACAGTTATTGTTAGTTAGTTGTTTTTATTTTTAGGGCCTTTAGGGACCTTAAGGGCTTTAAAGCCAAAGCTAAAACCTAGTTGCGCTTGGGCAAGCCCAGGATTTCGCGTGCCTCGTCACTGGTGGCGATGGGACGACCCAGTTCCTTAGCAATGCGAACGACCTTCTCGACGAGTTCGCCGTTGCTCTTGGCGAGCACGCCCTTAGACAGGTACAGGTTGTCCTCAAAGCCTACACGCACGTTACCGCCCATGGCGATAGCTGCGGCAGCCATCGGGAATGCATGGCGGCCAACACCGGTCACAGTCCATGTGGAACCTGCGGGGATGCCGTTCACGAGCCAGCAAAGATTGGCCACCGTTGCGGGAGTGCAACCGGGAACGCCCAGCACAAAGTTGAACTGCATGGGAGCTCCGGGAACCTCGCCCTTGCGGGCCATGTTGAGGATGGTGTCGAGATGGCCCATCTCAAAGCACTCATACTCGGGCTTGATACCACGCTCAATCATGCGTTTGCCAAAGGCGCGCATGGTGGGCATCGTGTTATCAAAGATCTCGTCGCCAAAGTTGCAGGTACCGCAGTCGAGCGTTGCCATCTCGGGCAGCGGGGTCGTGTCGGTGGACTGCAGGCGCTCATCGGGCGTCATACCCACGGCACCACCAGTCGATGGAATCAGGATGACATTGGGGCACACCTTGAGGATGGCCTCTTCACACTCTTGGAAGCGGGCACGGTCCTGGGTGGGCGTACCATCGTCCCAGCGCACATGCAGGTGAACGATAGCGGCACCGGCATCAACAGCCGACTTGGCCTCGCGGACGATTTCTTCTACAGTATAGGGCACGTTGGGATTCTGCTCCTTGGTAACCTCGGCGCCGCAGATGGCGGCAGTGATAATCAGTTTATCCATTATAAGTTTTTAGTTGTCAGTTTTAAGTTTTAAGTATCAATACTAACGCCTATAAGCTGATTGCTTAAAGCTCACTTCTTGCGCTGGCAGTCTTTGGGGGTTACGCAGGTGCCTGAAGCACGGCAAACGACAACCGGCTCGTCCAGGATATCGGCAGCCGAAGCGCTGATGTCGGGGCGGGCCTGAGCAACCTTGCGGGCCTCAAAGATCATGTGGCGTGAGGTATTGCCCTCGCGGTCAATCCAACCCTCGGCCTCGATAAAGTCTCCGGCATAGACAGGAGCCAGGAATTCAATATTGTCATAGGCGCAGAAGAGACCTTCGTCGCCGTCACGCATAATCAACAGCTCAGTAGCCACGTCACCAAACAGGTGAACCATGTGTGCTCCATCAACCAGATTGCCACCGTAGTGGGCATCCTTTGCGCTCATGCGCAGTCTGATCATTGTCTTGTATTCCATGATAGTTCTTAGTTCTTAGTCCTTAGTTTTTAGTTATTTCTCAACGTAGATGCCGTCAACATAGATGCCTGAAGCATGAACATGCTCGGGAGCGATTTCGCCAACGGGAACGAGCTTCTCGGCCTCAACGACTACATAGTCGGCTGCAGTGGCCATCAGCGGGTTGAAGTTGTTGGTGGTGCCCAGGAATACCATGTTACCAAACTCGTCAACGATGTTGGCACGCAAGAAGGCAATGTCGGCACGCAGGGGTTTCTCCAGCAAGTAATCCTTACCGTCAACCTTGACGATTTCCTTGCCGTCGGCCATGATGGTTCCCAGACCAGTGGGAGTCAACACGCCACCCAAGCCAGCGCCTGCCGCACGGATGCGCTCGGCCAAAGTGCCCTGGGGAACATATTCCACGATAAGGGTGCCCTCATTCTTCTGCAAGGCTGTCTGCTTGTTGGTACCCGTGTGGGAAACGATAGCCTTCTTAACCTGGTGGTTGCTGACCAGCTTGCCGTGAGCGACCTCGTCATAGGCCGTGTCGTTGGCAATGATAGTCAAGTCCTTAACACCTTTTGCTACAATGGCGTCGATGATCTGGGTGGCACTGCCGTTACCCAAGAAACCGCCAAACATGATTGTCATGCCGTCCTGTACTTTCTCGACGGCTTGCTCCAATGTGATTTGTTTGTTCATAATGCTTATTTTTGGAATTTATCGGTTTATGTCATAATAGGCTGCAAATATAGCAAAAATCCCCCAACTTCTAAAGTTTTCAAGTCACTTTTTATTGACTTTTTATCTATTACATAGATAACCCCTACAAGTACAGCATTTTGCCCCTTCCCATAATAATCAAGAAGACGACTGGTATTGCAGTCGTCTTCAGTTAACGCAGGTTCTAAGTCATCGTTTACTTGAGATAGTCATCGAAGTAGCGGGTGATGCGCTCGTGCAAGTGGACGCTCTGATGACCCATCATGTTGTGGCCCTGGCCGGGATAGACATAGAAGTCGGGCTGGGTGCCGGCAGCAATGCAAGCCTTCAGGAAACTGTAGGCATGCTGGGGCACCACGGTGGGATCGTTGAGGCCGATAATGATCTGCAAGCGACCCTTGAGGTCCTTGGCCTTGTGGATAAGGCTTGACTTCTCATAGCCCTCAAGGTTGGTCTGGGGCGTATCCATGTAACGCTCACCATACATCACCTCATACCATTTCCAATCGATAACGGGGCCTCCGGCAACACCCACCTTGAAGACATCGGGATAATTGGTCATCAGGCTGATGGTCATGAAACCGCCAAAACTCCAACCGTGCACACCCAAGCGTGCTGTATCGACATAGTTAAGCGTGCGCAGGAATTCCACACCACGCATCTGGTCCTGCATTTCAACTTGTCCCAGCTGGCGGAACGTGGCCTGCTCGAAGTCACGGCCGCGGTTTTCACTGCCACGGTTGTCAAGGATGAACAACAAGTAACCCTTCTGCGCCATGTAGGTTTCCCAGCTGCGGCTGCTCCAGTGCCAGCGGGCATCGACGTTGTGTGCATGAGGTCCGCCATATACATATACTACTGTTGGGTATTTTTTTGCAGGATCGAAATCCACAGGCATGACCATGCGGTAATAGAGATCGGTACTGTCATCGGCCGCCTTGATAGTGCCGCAACGGTACTCAGGAACAGCGTAGCCCTGCCATGGGTCGGGGGCCGTGAAATAGCGGTACTGCTTATTGTTGCGAGTGTCCACAATGGCAATGTTGCGAGGCACATCAGGCTCCTGATAGTAGTCGACGAGCCATGCCCCACTATCACTCAGACGACCACTGTGCCATCCTCGCCCACCCTCGTCGATGCGAGTCATGGAGCCAGTAGTGACATCCACACGGTAGAGGTTCTGCTGAATGAGATTATCGGCGTTGGCACTGATGATGATTGCCTTGCCGCGCTCATCAAATCCCAGCAGATCCATCACTACCCAGTTACCTCTCGTGAGTTGCTGCAACTCACATCCAGTGGTGTCATACAGGTAGAGATGATTGTAGCCGTCCTTTTCACTCCAAAGGATGAATTTCTCCTTGTCCCACGGCAGGAATGTGATGGGATGCTGCGGCTCGACATACTTGGGATGCGCCTCGTGATAGATTGAAGCCAGACGATTGCCTGTCACAGCATCATAGGCCACGAGGTCCACCACGTTTTGGTCACGGTTACCCTCCATGACATAGACGATGTTGCCATCGGGGTTCCACGATATGTTAGAGAAATAGCGGTCGGTGGGATCGCCTGCCTTGAGATAGACGGTGTCGCCCGTTGCCACATCCAACACGCCCACCCACACGAGATGAGACGTCTGCCCGGCCATCGGGTACTTTTCGGGAGCTGGCGTAGCGCTCACTTGAGTCGAGTCGTCCAGCTCGGGAACGGTAATCAAGGGATAGTCGGTCACCATGCTCTGGTCCATGCGATAGAAAGCCAAACGCGTGCCTTGCGGGTTCCAGAACAAGCCACCCTCGATACCGAACTCGTTGCGGTGCACGCTCTGCCCGTAGACCAGTTCGCGTGTTCCGTCGCTGGTCACCTGTCGGGTGTTGCCGGTGCCATCGGTGACAAATAGATTATCATCCTTGACATAGGCGTTGGCACGGCTCTGCTTATTCCAATCGCTGTCAGCATAGCCGTTCAATGGCTGACGCCATACCACCTTGCCCGTCTTGAAGTTAATGAGCAAGCGCTCATTCTGCCCATTATAGGCCAGGACCAACGGCTGGTCAGCATAGGGGAATGATGCCACCATCGTTATATGCTCGGGGTCGCTCAATCCAGCTCGCTTGTTGAGCTGTTGAAGGGTGAACAGTATTTTCTCCTTGCCATTGACCGGGTTCACCGTCCAGCACGTATCAGCCCTGCTCGAGAAGTGGATCAGCCGGTCGCCCCACCAATTGAGAGAACGGTTCTGGGGAATCATCTTGCGGTAATTATTCCCGCCGAAATTCAAGTCTTCGAGTGTGAACTGTTGTTGAGCACTGGTGGTGAGAGCCATCACTGCCAGCAGCAGCAATATCAAGCCATGTCGTTTTTCAGTTTTCATTTGTTTAATCGTTGATAGGTTGGTTAATATTTCGCAAATATACGCAGAATTCTCGAAAAACTGCCTATATTTGCACACATGATGAAAAAGTTTTTTATAGCCATAGGAATGCTTGCCTGGCTGTGCGCCGCTTGGGTGGTGACAGGATGTGACAGGCAACGAGCCGCTGAAACCAAGGAATACACGGTGACGTGCATGATTGACGGCACAGCGCATCACGACAGCGCAACGCTGCTCGTGTTGGAAGAAAGTTACAACAAACTGAGAATTCTGGGCACAACACAGGACAAGAACGGCACATTCACCTTTAAAGGCCAGATTGACGCTCCTCATGTCGCCCTGATCAGATGGGACAACGACACTGTAAACCCTTTTCACTTTGTGCTTGAACAGGGAAACATCAACCTGATAATCAAAGACCACTCGTGGAGCAGTGCCGGCAGTCGCCAAAATGCCGATTACCTGCAATTCCTCAACAAGCGCAACAGCATCATGAACGCAAGGGTTGCCACCTGGAAGGAATACCTGAAAGCCGCTACCGACAAGTCACTCACCCGTGACGATGAGGTGCGCATGGCTCGCCAGGACAGCCTACTCAATGACTCGTTGCAACGTCTGACCGTCGAGCGCATCAACCAACGTGATGCCGTGGGACGCATCATCCGCGAGCGTTTTGCCGGACAACTGGACCAGGAGCACGTCAGAATGATCAATAAGGATTAGAAATTCAGGAACAACTATCAACAAACAGGAAATCCGCCCGACTATCACACTGAAAGCCAGGCGGATAATTAATTTATCCTCAAGTTGTAATCTAAAAAAGTCGACCGCAAAGGCGAACTGATATCACCGGATAGACACCGACACGGCTGATGGTCTTGAGTATGCCGTTGTCATCACCTTTGGCTCCCTCGCTTGTGAGTTGCTCCCCATTCACGCCATTGTAAACCTTAGGCTTTCCCCACAACTGAACGCCCATGTCAAACTGGCAATTCAGGCGTGACTCCCTGGGCACAGCACGGCCGAAACCAAGGCCAAAGTAGGGACGGAATTTTTTCACCTTGACATAGGCATTGGCATTACCATTGTCGTCGGGCATGATGACATAGTCACCGAGCTTTGCACCAACCTGACCGTAGCTTAAAGGCGCATCAGCAAATTCGCCGCGACGGGCATTGAAATCGGCTACCGCCTTCAACGATCCCTCATCATTATTATATACTGTGACAATATCTTCCTTGCCGGCAAAATAGGCACCGACGGTCAAATGGAAACCTTTATCCCTAATGGGATAGAAGTCAAAAAGGGCATGGCCTGTCGTATTGTCAATTTTACCTATCACATCAACCTTTTGCGGCAGTGATGTAACCACTATATCCTCTCGCTGATTGACAATAGAGAGATTAAGATCAGTCTTATAGTCAAACTTGGGCATAAAATCAATTCCGCCCCTGATGCCGACATAATCTGATACCATCGTACCAAGATCGGCCGTCACGCCTGTGGTCCCGATACCAACAGACAGGCTGTAGTGACGCAGCACATTATTGTCCTGAGCGCCCAGCGGCAACGACAAGAGGGCGGCTGCAGCCAATACAAAAAACTTTTTCATGAACACTTAACGGTTTTATGGTTATTATTAACTGCAAAAATAGTAATAAATCTTGACACTGAAAGCCTCAGGGCACAAAAAATCTCCCCGCTGACTTAATGTCAACGGGGAGACCATGTTGGTTAATTTACTAACGCTAATTAATCGCGCGTTGAAAATTACTTCTTAACGATCAACTCGCAGATCGAAACGCGATTCCAGCTGAGCTCCTGGAACATGTCGGTCTCACCACAACCCTGAGCCTTGATGCGGTTAGCATCAATCTTGTACTTGTTGATAAGCATGTTCTTAACAGCCTCGGCACGGCCATTGGCCAGACGGATGTTGTTGTCCTTGGGACCCTCGGGAGAAGCATAACCCTTGATCTCTACAGTAGCAGTGGGGTTGTTCTTGAGGTACATGGCAACGCGCTCAACATTGGGCTGCTGGTCAGCAGTGATGTTGGTCTTGTTAACCTTGAAGTGCACGAGAACGTTCATGTACTTAGCTGAGTTGTCAATGATCTCGGTGGTGTTAGCAGCCTTTGCGCTAGCAGCCTTCTTGGCAGCGTCGAG
>JAEEGG010026260.1_pt1 | contig 11136 bp, 3 predicted proteins | sample 9134161 | NCBI WGS metagenome assembly JAEEGG01 (sample SAMN16246543, study PRJNA631951) | gut metagenome | biome: gut microbiome; feature: rumen; material: CR-attached | host: Bos | place: Iran: Karaj | collected 2018-10
AGGGGCTGTGTGATGGGCTTGACGAGCAAAGAGCGGCCGAACATGTATTCGTCGTCGCGGTTGATGGCCACCTTGTCGTCGGCGAAGTCCATCACGAGGGGACGCATCATCAGGTCGCTGCGCTGCACGGTGGCACCCGCCTGGCTGTAGATGTAGGGCAACAGGCGATAACGCAGTTCGATGAAGTGCTTCTGCACGTCGTAGGCCCAATCGCCGGGCTCGCCGTAGTGCCAGATTTCGCTCACCATGGGCGAAGAGCAGTGGTTGCGCATCATGGGCATGAAGGTGCCCCACTGCATCCAGCGCACCATCAGTTCCTGGGCGTAGGGACACTTGGGGTCGTTGCCGAAGTCCCAGCCGAAGAAACCGCCGAGGTCGGTGTTCCACATCGGGATGCCGCAGATCACGTAGTTGAGGCCCGAAGGCACCTGGTTCTGCATATCGCTCCAGTTGCTCACGATGTCGCCGCTCCACGAGAACGTACCATAATGCTGGATGCCGAACGACGCTGATCGCGTCATCTGCAACGAACGCTTGGTGTTGCCTTTCGTGGCACGCTGGTGGTCGTAGATGCCGCGGTTGTGGACCAGCGGGAAGGCATTTTTCACGCTGCGCCACGAGCCGTCGTAGGTCATGTAGTCCGAATCACCCTCCTTTTCGAAGTGGTCGGGTTCGGTCGAATCGGTCCACCACGCATCGAAGCCCATGCGGTAGAGATTGGTGAGGTATTTCCAGTAGATGTCGCGCGCTTTGGGATTGAACACGTCATAGACGAGCACGCCACGATTGCGGGGCCAGGTGTCGAACGGCAGGAGGGCACCCAGCTTGTCAAGTTCCTTGTATTGCTTGGTCCAAGGGCCGAAGTCGGGCCAAAGGGTAATCATCAGATGGGCGTTCTGACCATGCACGTAATCGACCATCTGCTGCGGCGTAGTCAGGCGTGGGGCACCCTGGGCCTTGACCTTGGCAATCTCTGCGGCAGGATCCTCGTCGTTGGGCAGGTAACGCATCTGCTTGGGGTCGCCAATCTTGTTGAGGTAATGGGGGTTCTCGAACTTCATGGCATTCCAGTTCGAGTCACAACCCCAGTACTGCCAGTCCTGCACGATGGCATCGATGGGGATGTCACGGTGGCGGTATTCGTCGAGCACGCCCGAAAGCTCATCGGGTGTCTTGTAGCGCTCGCGGCACTGCCAGTAGCCGTAGGCCCACAACGGGAACATCGTCGCCTGGCCGCTCAGCAGCCGTATCTGTTCCACCACGCCATCCTGCGTACCGTCCTTGTAGAGGAAATAGTAATCCACGCCGTCGGCCACACTGCTGCACAGGGTAGCCGCCTTCGCATCGTCGCTCCAGAATGTTTCGCCGGCATTGTCCCAGTAGATGCCGTAGCCTTTCTGGCTGGTGAAGTAAGGGATGTAGATGTGCGTATTGGTGTTCCAAAGCCGGAATGCTGTGCCGCGCTGGTTCATCGTCTGACCCTCGCGGCGCTGTCCCAGACCGAAAATGGCCTCCTCGGGTTCAAGCTGCCAGCTTTGACCGACTGCGTACTTGCCCCGATCAACGCCCTCGGTGATGGGAGTGACGATACCCTGCCCCAGTTCGGTGAGGAGCTGGTGGCCTGACTTGTCGAAGAAGCTCACCACGCCTTCGGCACTGACCTTCACGGTGAAGCAGTCGGTCGTGAGCGTGCCTTCGCCCGACAGAACCGATGTCGGACTGGCGGGAGTCAATACCACCGAATAGCTCTTTTTCGAAGCCATCGGGTCGGAGGCGGCCGAAGCATCGACTTTCGTGACACGGACGATGCCGGGAGCATATTGTTCAACACGAGTGGTTTGTGCAAAAACCATACTGCCGGCGAAGGCCAGAAGCACGCCGATCGAGATTGTTCTAAGGGATTGTGTCATATTCTACTATTAATAAATCTTACAAGGGATGAGCATGAAGGAGAAGTCGTGGTCGGCATACTTGACGAAATACTCTTCGCGTGGCAGAGCGCCCCAGCTGTTCACGCATCCGAGGCCCAGCTGCTTCTGGTCGATGCAGAGGTTGGTGATGGGGCTTGGATCGACATCGGGCGAATGGAGGTTGCGCTTTTCGAAGCCCTCGTCGAGGCTCTCGATGGTATAGTGGAGCGCCGAAGCCGAGAAGGGCTCGTCGGCCATTACCATGAGGCCGCGACCGGTGGCATCGGTGACGCGCCACCAGCGCAAATCGACGTGATTGCCGTTCTCCTGCGGACGGATGTAGGGATAGAACTCCTGGGTGACGGTGCTCTCGTAGATGCCCAGGTGCTCGGAGTCCTTGCGGTCGCAATAGGTCTCGACGGGACCACGTCCGTAGTAACGGATAAGTTCCATCGATTCGGGCATTGGCAGCTGCATGCCGAAGCGGAAGAGGTCGCTGGCCTCGGTGCTGCGTTCACCCTCGGCGATAGGTGCATCGCGCGGAGAGATGCGCTGGAAACGTACACGATCGACGCGCTTCTGCTGAACAGGATCAACGGTCATCTTCTCGTCCACGCGAACAGCGCCTTCTCCATCGATGGTATAGGTAAGGGCAAGCTTGACGGCTACAGACTCTATCTCAAGTTCGGTCTTGACGACGTATCCTTCTTCGCCCTCGCTGGCTTCGAACGACGTAAGTTTCAGCTCGGGGTTGTTCCATGCAGCATATTTGCGCTGCAGGTTGGCACCGAAGTCATTGTCGGTTGGGGCACGCCAGAAGTTAGGCTTGAGCTGAGCTCCCTCAGCGAGCAGCTTCACACCATTGGCCTCATAACGGTTCATCAGTCCCGAACGCTTGTCGAAACCTATGACAAAATGTGGGCCGGCGATGGTAAGCTGGTCGGCGGTCTCGTTGTGGGTCAGAGTTATCGGAGTATTCGGATTATTCGGATTACTCCGATAGCTGCAAGCGACGGGGCCTGTGAGGGCAAGTTGCTGATGCGCCATCACGCTGCCAGCCTTGAGGAGGGGTTCGCTTCGCTTGAGCACATACTTCACATTCAGGAGCCACTCGGCACGATCGTCCAGCTTATCGAGCGGAATTGTCACGAGGGCTTTCTGCTGCGGAGCGGCTTTAATTTGTTCGACTGTGCCTGTGCAGACGGGCTCGCCATTGCAAAGGAGTTCCCACTCCATGCGATAGTTCGAGAGGTCGCGGAAACGGTTTTCGTTGTAAATCTCGAGGTCAACAGACCCTTTCAAACCTTTCGAACCGTTCGAACCTTTCAAACCCTTCAAACCTTCCTCCCCCAGGGAGGTCCAGATGTTCTGATAGTAGTAGCCCACCTCGTACATGTGGGGATTGGGCTTGCGGTCGGGCGAGATGAGGCCGTTGTCGCAGAAGTTGCCGTCGTGCTGGTCGGTGGCGTTGAAGTCGCCGCCATAGGCCCAGATCTGACGACCCTTGCTGTTGGTCCAGCGCAGGCTCTGATCGACGAAGTCCCAGATGAAGCCGCCCTGCAGCTTGGGGTATTTGCGATAGAGGTCCCAATACTCCTTGAATCCTCCCACGGAGTTGCCCATGGCGTGGGCATATTCGCACTGGATGAAGGGCTTGATGTTGTCGGGGTCCTTACCATAGGCTTCGGCGAAATTGTAGTCGGCGTACATGGGGCAGAAGATGTCGGTCTTGGCATCCTGCTGCGAGACGACCTTGTCGCTGATGCCGCGCACGGCACCCTCGTATTGCACGAGGCGCGAAGGATCGTCGGCCTTGATCAAGTCGTAGGCATCGGCGAAGTTGGGGCCATAGCCGGCTTCGTTGCCCAGACTCCAGAAGATGATGGACGGGTGGTTGAACTGTGCCTGTACGTTGCGCTGGTTGCGTTCGAGGTGTGCACGGTGATAGCCAGGATGCCTGGCCAACGTCTTTTCGCCATAGCCCATGCCGTGGCTCTCGATGTTGGCTTCGGCCACTACATAAAGGCCGAACTGGTCGCAGAGGTCGTACCAATAGGGGTCGTCGGGGTAGTGGCAGGTGCGCACGGCGTTGAGGTTGAACTGCTTCATGATCTGCACGTCCTGCAGCATGCGCTGGCGGCTGACCACATAGCCTCCGTCGGGGTCGAGTTCGTGGCGGTCGGCACCTTTGATGAGGATGGACTGTCCGTTGATGAGCACCTGTGCGTCCTTGACTTCGATCTTGCGGAAGCCCACACGGACGGGCACCACCTGCAGCACCTTGCCGGCGGCATCGGTGAGGGTGGCACGCAGGGTATAGAGGTTGGGCGTCTCGGCAGTCCACTTGAGCGGATTATCGACCAGGAACGTCACGGGCTTGCCCGTAAAGATGCCATCAACTACTACCTTGCCCCATCTGTCGAGGAGTTCGAGCTTCACTTTGCCGCCTGTGGTCTTGACATCGACGTTGAGGATGCCGTTGGTGTAGGTGGCGTCGAGGTCGGGTGTGACGCGGATGTCACTGATGTGCTGCTTAGGCTGTGCAAAGAGCCAGCAGTCGCGGCAGATGCCTGCATAGCGGAAGAAGTCCTGGTCCTCGAGATAGGTGCCATCGCACCAGCGGAACATCTGGATGGCGATGAGTGCCTTCTTGCCGGGAACGACATAGCGGGTGAGGTCGAACTCGGCAGCAAGCTTCGAGTCTTCGCTATAGCCTACAAAGCGGCCGTTGACCCACAGGTACATGCAGCTCGAAGCCGAGCCGATGTGCAGGATGACCTGCTGGCCCTTCCAGTCAGCAGGAATCATGACCTCGTGGCGGTAGTAGCCCACGTGGTTGTTGTCGGTGGGCACAAGGGGTGGGGTGTTCTCGTGCTGGCGAGCCCAGGCGTAAGCGACATTGGTGTACTGCGGATCGCCGTAGCCATAGAGCTCCCAGCAACCAGGCACGGGAATGGTTTTCCAGTCGGCATCGCTGAATGTAGTCTTGTAGAAGTCGCTTCGGTAATCTACAGCATCGCGTTGCCAGTTGAACTTCCAGTCTCCATTGATGCTCAGGTAACGGGCAGATGTTTCGGGCGCACGCATCGAGGCATCGACCGACTCGAAGCCGAAGAAGGTTGTGTGCATGGGCAGACGTCCCACGGCATTAACCTCGGGATCCTGCCATTCCTTGAAGGTCTGGGCACTGGCAGAGGTGGCCAGAAAACCCAAAGCAAATAGCAATAATTGATGTTTCATGATTTATGATTTATTAGTAAAAAATGTCTTTCAATCGCTGCAAATATAATCATTTTTATCGAAACTTTGCACGATGACGAAAAAAAATAACGTATTTTGACTCAGTTTTTTGCTTTTTTCAAACAAATAGGTTATCTTTGCATCGTTAAACGCATGCACATTATAACCTTGGCGATGAAAAAACATACCCTACGTCTTATGCTTTTGGCCCTGATTGGGCTCACCATCTCGCTCAGCAGTTGCAGGGGACCTGCTACTGAAGATGCAGCCTATATCTTCACCTCGTTCCGCGAACCCTCGACACGGGGTCTGCAGTACCTCTATAGCCTCGACGGGTTGCATTGGGACACGCTGCCTGGCATCTGGCTTCGGCCGATGGTGGGCAACGACACCACCTACGTCGATGCCTGGACGGGACAGGTGCAGGCTCCGAAATACTATCCCGACGAGCGTGTGATGCGCGACCCCAGCATCGTTCGTGGGCCCGATGGCACGTTCCACCTGGTCTGGACCACCCAGTGGATGGGCAGCCGCGGATTCGGCTATGCCTCGTCACGCGACCTGATCCATTGGTCGGAGCAGCGCGTCATCGACGTGATGGGCGACATCCCGACCAACAACGTCTGGGCACCCGAACTCTTCTACGACGAGGAGCAGGAACAGTACCTGATCATCTGGTCGTCGCAGATCGATCCACGCACCTACACCCCCGCCGACACATTGGGCACCAACAGCTGCCACCGCATGTGGTACACCACGACGCGCGATTTCCAGACCTTTGCTCCCGCCCAGCGCTACTATGATCCAGGCTTCAATAGCATCGACGGCTATCTGCTGCGGCGCGGACCGAAGGATTACGTCCTTGTCGTCAAGGACAACCGCAAGCCAGGCTTCAGCAACCTATTCTGTGTCTTCAGCGATTCGCCGTACGGTCCATTCCACACCGCCGACAATGCCCCTGCCGGCACCACACCCACCACAACCTTCGGCCGTACCTATTCCGAAGGCCCCTGCGCCCTCCAGTTGGGCGACGAGTGGATCATCTACTTCGATCAATACCATCCGCAGGAGTATGGTGCCGTTGCGACGCGTGACTTCCTGACCTTCACACCCATTCCCGAACGCATCTGCGTGCTTGCCAACCACAAGCATGGCACCATCGTCCCGGTGAGCCGCAAGCAGCTCGACGCGTTGCTGGAATATGCAAGAAACCACTGAATAAACGCCGACCATTTATTTCTATACAATGTTTATCCTGAAAAACTCATCATTGGCCAAGACATTTTTAGTAACTATTGGATTTATAGTCACTTTAGGATTTGTTGCCTTTTTGCTAGTTTCCTGTTCTTCGGCGCGGGAGCCACGATACCGCATCGGAGTGTCGCAGTGTTCCGAGGGACCTTGGCGCTCGAAACAGAATGCCGAAATGGAACGCGAGTTGCTATTGCACGATGGCATCTCGATGGAACTGATCTGTTGCCACGACAATAGCCAGCAGCAGATCGAGGATATCCGTTCCTTCATCGACCAGAAGGTCGATCTGATTGTCGTATCTCCCAACGAACCCGAAGACGTCACCCCCGCGGTGGCCGAAGCCTTCGACGCCGGCATTCCCGTTGTGGTCTTCGACCGTCAGGTTATCGGCGACAAATACACTGCCTTTGTGAGCGGTGACAACGAAGGAGCGGGACGACTTCTGGCCCGTTATGCATTGAGCCTTTCGCTTCTCTCGGACGCGACTGAAAGGAGCAACCGTTCAAACTCCTTAAACCCTTCGAACCCCATCCAGAGATGCAATATTCTTGAACTCACGGGCGTCATGACGACCACGCCTGCCCAAATGCGCCACCGAGGCATCATTCAGGAACTCGAAGGACATCCCCAGGCGAAACTCCTGGCCTCGGTCGATGCACATTGGTCGGGCGATGACGCGGCCGCCATGATGGATTCCCTGCTAACTTGCTATCCCGATGTCGATGTTGTCGTCGCCCATAGCGACTGGATTGCTACAGCCGCAAAAGCCAAGGCCAACGAACTGAAACCCGGCAACCACATCCGTTTTGCCGGCATCGATGGTATCGTTGGGCCGGGTGAAGGCATCGAAGGTGTCGAAATGGGCCGTCTCGATGCTACGGCTACCTACCCGACGGGTGGCGACATCATTATGCAGACGGCTATCCACATCCTTGAAGGCGAGCCCTATGAAAGGGAGACGCTGCTCGAAAGCCACCTCGTCTCGTCGGCACAGGAGGCGATGCTCACCAGCAGCATGCAACGCGCCATCGACAAGGAAGCGGACGACATTCGCGCGTTGAGAGGCCGTATGGATTACTATTGGCAGCTTCATAGCCTCGAAAAGGCCTTGAGCCGAGCATTGGGAGCCCTCCTGGTACTCGCCCTCGGCTTCATGCTGACGCTCTACCTTTTCTACCGCATCAGTCGCCGCACCGGCGAAAGCCTCACCCGCCAACGTGCAACTCTCAAGGAACAGCGCGACCAGCTGCTCGCCCTGACCCGCGAACTCGAGGAGGCCAACAATGCCAAGATGAACTTCTTCACCAATGTCAGCCATGACTTCCGCACACCGCTGACGCTCATTTCCGCACCCATCGAGCAACTCGCTCAAGACGAGCGCCTGCAGGACCCCAAGCAAAGGCAACTGCTGCAGCTGGCTCAAAGGAATATCGGTCTGTTGCGCCGGCTGGTGAACCAGATTCTCGATTTTCGCAAGGCCGAGAGCGGCAAGATTTCGCTCGACCTGCAGCCCATCGACCTGAGTTCGCTCCTCTCGGCCTGGACCGACTCGTTCCAGGGACTGGCTGCAAAGAAGCAGATACAGCTCACCTACGAAACGCGTGGTAAGGACTTCCAGACCATGGCCGACGAGGCCAAGATGGAACGCATCTTCTACAACATCATGGGCAATGCTTTCAAGTTTACTCCCGACGGAGGCAGCATCAGTGTCTCCCTCGCGCATGTGGGCGATAAATATAGATTGTGTATCGGCGATACCGGACCAGGCATCCCCACAAGCGATATCCAGAAGATTTTCGACAGCTATTACCAGGTGGGTTCCCGTCGTTTCGAGGGAACGGGCCTCGGCCTGGCGCTCGCCAAGAACTTCGTGGAACTGCACGGCGGCACCATTCGCGCCGAGAATCAGCCGACAGGAACAGGCTCTATCTTCACCATCACCCTTCCCGCAAGGCCCATCCGCGAAGGCCAGCAGACCATTCCCTTCATTCCGAGTGACCTGAACAATTTGACGAACCTGAATAATCTGGGTTCTCCGAATGCCCTTCCGTCAGCCATCGAGCTGGATACGCTCGAAGCGCAGGAGGACCTCTCCACCAACGACGACGAGCCCAAGCCCATTGCCCTCATCATCGACGACAATACCGACATCCGTCTCTTCCTGCGCACCTTGCTGGCCGACAAGTATCGTGTGCTGAGTGCCCCCGATGGACAGGAAGGCCTGCGCAAGGCACAGGAAACCGTGCCCGACATCATCATCTGCGACGTGATGATGCCCGTGATGGATGGCCTCGAATGTTGCCACAGGCTCAAGACCACACCTGCCACAAGCCACATCCCTGTATTGATGCTCACAGCCTGCTCGATGGACGAACAGCGTGTGCGCGGCCTGGAGGAAGGTGCGGATGCCTATATTGCCAAGCCGTTCAGTTCGGCTGTGCTCATGGCCCAGATGGATTCGCTCATCAGCAACCGTGCCAGAATCCGTGAGTCGATTGTTCCCGATGGCGGCTTCCTACCCGAGAAGCCCATTCCGGCAACCCCTGTCGGAAAATCATCTTCCAAGGAACCCAAAACTTCCGAACCTTCTCTCGGACATGACCAAAGGGAACAATCCCCCATCGAGCCTGCTACTACGCCTGGACACGACCAGAGGGAACCTTCTCCCGGACGTGACCAAGGGGAGCAATCTGCTTCTCCAGCACCGGTCCGCTTGTCGAAATACGACGAGGAATTCCTCGCCAAGCTTCGCCAGCTGATTGAGCGGAACCTAAGCAACGAGAATTACTCCATCGAGCTTCTGGCCTCCGACATCTGCCTGAGCCGTACCCAGCTGTTCCGCAAGTGCAAGGCGCTCACAGGAGCGAGCCCCGTCGAACTGCTTCGCAACACGCGCCTCGATGCTGCACGCCAGCTGCTGGCCGAAGGCAAGGGCAGCGTGGCTGAGGTGGCATCACTGGTGGGCTTTGCCGACGCTTCGTATTTCACCCGATGCTACAAGGCCTATTTCGGCACAACACCGCACGAAATGAACAAACAAAAGTACTGAAAAGAGACGATTTCACACCCTTAACAGGACACATGTTGCATCCGCAAGCGGACACATGTTGCAAAATCAGAGGTTGAGACATATTTCTTATATGTTGCAACCTCTTTTCTATTTTTTATAAAAACAGATGCCTATCTTTGCTGCACCAAAACACAACAAATTCTTGAACGCATCAAGCAAAATACACTTTTCATACATCTTTAATATTTAATCACAATGAAGAATTTCAAAGTTCTGATTTCAGGTTTTGTCCTGGCTCTCCTTTGTACCATGAGCACATGGGCACAGGTGCAGGTGAGCGGCACAGTGACAGACAATGTACTGGGCGAACCGATCATCGGTGCCACAGTAGTTGAAGTAGGTACCACGAATGGTACTATCACCGACCTTGACGGCAACTTCTCGCTGCAGGTGCAGCAGGGTGCCCAGCTCCAGTTCAGCTTCGTGGGCTACGTGACTCAGGTTCTCGCTGCTGCTTCCAACATGAACGTGATCCTCGCTGAGGATAACGAGTTGCTCGAAGAGGTTGTGGTAACCGGTTATACCACTCAGCGCAAGGCCGACCTCACCGGTTCGGTTGCTGTGGTGCAGACCAAGGGCCTCAAGACCTCGAGCGATACCGACCCGATGCGCGCCCTGCAGGGTAAGGTTGCCGGTATGACCATTACCTCCAATGGTTCGCCTGCTGCCACCGCCACCGTCCGCATCCGTGGTATTGGTTCGTTCAACTCCAACCAGGATCCTCTCTACGTCATCGACGGCGTGCCCACCACATCTGCCCTCAACACCCTTAACATGAACGACATCGAGTCGATGCAGGTGTTGAAGGACGCCGCTTCGGCCTCTATCTATGGTAGCCGCGCTGCCAACGGTGTCATCATCATCACCACCAAGAGTGGCAAGAAGGACCAGAAGGTGAAGGTTGACTTCTCGGCTTCGGCACAGGCTTCGTTCTACAACGGCCAGTCGAAGATGAAACTCTGCAACACTTCGGATTATGCCACTACCATGGCTCAGGCCGCCCTCAACGATGGCCTCGATCCTGTCATCTATGCTCAGAACTACGGTCTGAACCTCAATGCTTCGACTGGTGTGCCCATCACCGCTTACGATCCTGCCACCGGCCAGATGGTAAGCTACACCGTCGGCGGCCTCTACAATGGCTACATCAATAACAACCAGACCATGATCTTCAGCGACACCGACTGGCTTGACGCCATCAGCCGCACCGGTTTCACCCAGAGCTACGACGTCTCGATCAGCCACGGCACCGAGAAGAGCACCCAGATGTTCAGCGTGGGCTACAAGAAGGCCAACGGTATCCTGAAGTACACCGACTTCGAGAACATCGCCGTCCGCATGAACAGCACCTACAATATCAATAAGGTGGTCAGCGTGGGCGAGAACTTCACCCTTACTTATAGCGACCAGGTGGATTGCCAGCCTCTCGAGAACGCTCTCAAGATGTCACCTACCGTTCCTGTCTATGAGAAGGACGGCGTGACCTTTGGCGGCCCTGTCGGTGGTATGTCCGACCGTCAGAACCCACTCCGCGAGCTCTACCAGAACCGCGACAACCGTCTGACCATGTGGCGCCTCTTCGGCAACGGCTACATCAGCCTCAAGCCCATCAAGGGTCTCGACATCCGCTCGAACTTCGGTCTTGACTACAATGCTTCGTTC
>JAEEGG010026262.1_pt1 | contig 11136 bp, 11 predicted proteins | sample 9134161 | NCBI WGS metagenome assembly JAEEGG01 (sample SAMN16246543, study PRJNA631951) | gut metagenome | biome: gut microbiome; feature: rumen; material: CR-attached | host: Bos | place: Iran: Karaj | collected 2018-10
GTCCGTTCCTCGCCATCCTCGGCGGTGCCAAGGTCGCTGACAAGATCCAGCTCATCAACAACCTCCTCGACAAGGCCGACAAGATCATCATCGGCGGTGGCATGGCTTTCACCTTCAAGAAGGTTCTGAACAACATCGAAATCGGTTCTTCTCTGTTTGACGAAGAAGGCGCCAAGCTCGTTCCGGATCTGATGGCCAAGGCCAAGGCTGCCGGCAAGGAAATCATCCTCCCGGTTGACTATATCGCTGCCGACAAGTTCGCTGCCGACGCTGCCACGAAGGCTGTCTCTGACGCCGAAGGCATTCCGGCTGGCTGGATGGGCCTCGATGTGGGTGCGCAGTCCACCAAGCTATTCGTTGACGCTATCAAGTCCGCCAAGACCATCGTCTGGAACGGCCCTGCAGGCGTGTTCGAATTCGAAGCTTTTGAAAAGGCTACCAAGGCTATGGCCGACGCTATCGTCGAAGCTACCGCTGCTGGCGCAATCACCGTGATCGGTGGTGGCGATACCGCAACGGCTGCCAAGAAGTACGGCGCCGACAAGAAGGTGACCCACACTTCTACGGGTGGTGGCGCTTCTCTCGAACTGCTGGAAGGCAAAGTCCTGCCGGGCGTCGCCGTCCTTACGGATAAGTAAAATTTGCCCATAGGCGTCGCGATACTTCATTGTCGGGACACTCGCTGTATGATTTATACAGCTTCGGTCCCTCCGCCTCGTCTCGCTAGCCTCTGAACAAATTTTGGATTTTATAGGAGTCCTCATCGCGAGGGCTCTTTTTTTTTGCGCTCGCAACTGAAAAAATTCGTAAGGCGAGTGAAGCGCGGACGCTTGCGTTCGCATTTCCGAGCCTAGAATTTTGCGCTTGCGCAAATTTTGTTGCACGTTTGCCCTATTTTGAGTGTATATTAATGTATATGGGATTTGTTGGTAAGGCATTGGCGTTTGTTCTACTTGCGGTGGGAGTGAGTTCGGCTCAGCTCCTGAGCCTTATCCTGTTCCTGATTCCGGAAAAGACTCTGGATGAAAAATTTCAGGAGGTGCAGCCACCGGCAGATACCCTCACCGATGCGCAGATCGAGGCGATGCCCTGGGTGGATTTGATGGCGTACGATAGCACGCAGACTTACAAGGAACTGATTGTCGAAGAGAATGAAAGGGCCGATGTCAGTGTTTTCCCTTCGATTGTCTTGGGTACGATGGATGCCCTCTGGCTACTTTGCCTTTTTGCGGCCGTCGCTGCCGAGGACGATGAACCCGGAAGCGTTGCGGGGGGGGTCGGGAAGGCTTTTAGCGTGCCGCTTTTGTATATCATGGGAGTTACGGGCCTGGTTGTAACGACGCCGTTCTTTGTCTATCAGGTCTACAAGGTTTCGACCCGCGGCTTGCATGCGCGCAGGCGGGATGATTACTACCGGTCCTATGTCGCCTATGAGAAACGGCGCGCCAGAAGTAAATGGGGGCCGCCTCGAGCGGAAGTCTATGTGGCCCCGTTAATCGATGTGGCCAGTGCGAGTGCGGGTTTGAATGTCCTCGTGACGTTCTAGTTTTTCTACATTGGTGGGAAAAAGGATTTTGTATGGCAGAAAAGATTTCCGAAATTTCAAAGAACTTTCATGCGGAACACCGCGGTAACTGCGCAATGTCTGTGGCTTACGGTTATGCCCGCGCTACGGGCAAGTCCGAGGCGGAAGCGGTTGCCTCTGCAGAGATGTTCCGTAATTTCGGTGGCGGCAAGGCCCCCAACGGCCAATGCGGTGCGCTCTATGCGGCCAAGATGATGCAGCCGGACCATGCTGAAACTATTGAAGAAGTCTTTAAGCGCGGCGCGAAGGGGTGCACCAAGTGCCAGGAAATTCGCCCGAACAAGGTCATCCCGTGCAACCGCTGCGTGGAACTCGCCGGCGAGGCGCTGGACTTCTTGAACCAGTAAAACCATAAAATTTTATTGCCAGTGTCCAAAAATGTGTATTTTTGAACACTTTTGTTTATTTTCCTTTACATTTTGTCGTAAAACCTATTGACTTCACAGCCGGAGCAATGTATTTTTATGTTTGGAAAACAATTGATAAGAGGCCGGTGTATGAGAAAGGGTTTTACGCTTGTAGAAATAATGGTGGTGGTCATCATTATGGGTGTTCTCGCTGCGGTGGGGGTGCCGAAGCTGTTTGGCTTGATTGCAAAGGCGCGCGCCTCTGAAGTCCCCGTTGCTGCGGGTACTTATGTGAGCCTGCAGAATGCGTACCTGCACGAAAACAACGGCATCGGCAGTTGGAAGAACATCGGGTACGGCGCTCCGGGAAACGGGAGGACGGATTATTTTGAGTATAGCGGCTGTATCAACGGTACGATTCCCTTTGCCAGCATGGAACCGGATATGCCGGGTTGGCAGGCGACAAACCGTTCGGGCCTCAATTCGTGCAAGGCGGGTGGTGCATGGGCCATCGTGATAGACCCTGCGGGTGAACGCGAAATCGATTATCGCCAGATAATTTCTTCGCCGGAGTGCGCCGCGCTGACGACCAGTTGGGGCGAAGTGGGCGAGACGGTCGAGGGAATGTGCGAGACTACGGGCGAACTGCATGTGGCGGGAACGGAAAACAAGACTCCGGAGAAGCCGGAAACTCCGACGGAAACACCGACAGAAAATCCGTCAGATCCGGAACCGAGTTCGTCGCCGTCGAGCAGCAATTCGACTGCGCAGAGTTCGAACCAGCAGGGTGATTGCGATGCGCTTGCGTCCTCGATTAAGAACGACAACGGCAACAAGTATGGCTGGGTCTGCGTTTCTGCTTGCGGAATGTTCGCTCCTCCGGGCAAGGCGAGGAACGCCGGATTTGATGTTCCTAAATCCCAGAAGAAAAAACAGACGGGAGGTACTTGCGAAAAGGTGGAACCGGAAAGTGGTACGGGGAGTAGTGGCACAAATCAGGGTTCTGGTGAACCTACGCCGAGTGGTGAAGGTTCAGAGGCCTTGCAAGGTTCTGATGGTACACAAGGATCGCAATCAACTGGTGGTGGGTCAACTGGTGGATCAACTGGTGGTGGATCAAATGGTTCGAATGAGAAAGAAAATCCAGTTGAAGAGAATCAAGAGGCGGCAAACCTTTCTGGTTACAAGGGTAATGGTGATCCTCACGAGTTCAATGCTGAAAACGATGTCTGTTTGAAATATAATGAGACGGATGCGTCTAAGTGTGAAGAGTGGGATGACAAGGCTGGATATGAAGGTTATGCGGGCCATGGAACTCCGCATAAATTTGATGAGAATATAGATATTTGTCTAGATAATGGTTACAATGGTAATAAAACGTGTTCGAATTGGCGACCCATAAGTGAGTGTAATAATTATAATTCAAATAGTCATAAATGCAAAGATAAAGATTGGTAATTAATACTATTTATCTTCAAACTTTCCCCAAAGGGTGGCGCTTGCCACCTTTTTTTCTATCTTTGGCACAGGTTTAACAAAAGGAATTCCCTATGTCCGTAATCTTGGTCGACTACAACGCCGGTAACTTGACATCCGTGATGAACGCGCTTGCCCGTATCGGGGTAGACGCGAAGTCCAGCCGCGATGCGGACGAAATCGCGAAGGCGACCCGCCTGATTTTCCCGGGTGTGGGTGCCGCCGCTTCCGCGATGGAGACGCTTACCCGCACGGGTATCGGCGATGCCATTAAGACTGTGGTGAAGGCGGGGAACCCGGTGCTCGGCATCTGCATCGGCTGTCAGATTATCCTCGAAGAGAGCGAGGAAGATGGCGGTGTCAAGACTCTCGGGCTAATCCCCGGCAAGGCGGTTCGCTTCAAGGACGAACCGGGTCTCAAGATTCCGCACATGGGCTGGAACCAAGTGAATTTCACGCGCGAGCACCCGATTATGAAGGGCATCCGCAGTGGTTGCGATTTTTACTACGTGCATTCGTACCACCCGGTGGTACCTGCGGAATATGCGTTTGCCGAAACGACCTACGGCACGCAGACGTTCCAGGGGCTTATCGGCAAGGACAACCTGATTGCAAGCCAGTTCCACCAGGAAAAGAGCGGAGACGTAGGGCTTGCCATGCTCAAGAATTTCTGCGACTGGAACGTATAGCAGGGCGGTCGCCCCGTGAACGAAAAAGGCCCGTGTTAAACGGGCCTTTACTATTTGGAATGACGAGCGGTCTCTTAATCTTACGGCAGTTCGCCGCCGATCAGTTCCATCTGCTTCTTGAAAATATCCTTGCACGCGTTCTCGCCGAGGTCGAGGAGCGTGTTGAGCATGTTGCGGTCGAAACTCGCGTGTTCGCCCGTGCCCTGCACCTCGATGAAATTCTTTGCGTCTTGCATCACGACGTTCATGTCGACGTCGGCGGCGGAATCTTCCACGTAGCACAGATCGCAGAGCGGCTTGCCCGCGACGACGCCCACGGAGATTGCGGTAATGCCATGCTTCAGGATTTGCTGCGTGATGCCGAGGCGTTCCTTGATTTTCTTGAGTGCAATCGCAAGGGCCACGAAGCCGCCGATGATGCTCGCGGTACGCGTGCCACCGTCGGCTTCGATCACGTCGCAGTCGACCACGATGGCGTTCTCGCCGAGTGCTGCCAGGTCGGCTGCGCCGCGAAGCGAGCGGCCCACCAGGCGCTGGATTTCTTGCGTACGGCCGCTCGCGCCCTTGCGTTCGCGTTCTACACGCTTGCCCGTGCTCTGCGGGAGCAGGCTGTATTCGGCGGTAATCCATCCGGTACCGCGGCCGGCAAGCCAGTCGGGAACCTTCGGCAGGAGTGTCGCGTTGCAGATGACGCGGGTACGTCCCATCTCGATGAGCACAGAACCGTCGGCGCTCGAAATGAAGCCGGTGGTCATCTTGAGGTTACGGTATTCGTTGAATTTGCGGTCGGTACGTTCGTAAGCCATAGTTACTCCAATTATCAATCATCCATCATCAATTATCAATTAATAACTCAATTTTTCCGTGGTGCCTTCGCGGAAACTCCCGAGACGGTACACGAAGTCGCAGTAACTTTGCAATTCCTTGAGCGCATCGATGACGGCAGGGTCCTTCGGGCTCCCCTCAAAGGAGAGGTGGAAAATGTATTCCCACGGGCGGTCGGGATGCGGGCGGCTCTCGATGCGGGTGAGGTTCAGGTCGCGCTTCGCGAAACACCCGAGCGCTGCGTGCAATGCTCCGGACTTTCCGGAATCGCTCAGCATGAACAACAACGTTGTCTTGATCGTGCCTTCTTCGGGAAGCGGGTTCGCCGTCTTCTGGATGGCGTAAAACCGGGTGAAGTTCACCCCCGGCAAGTTCTCTATGCCTTCGGCCAAGATATCCAGGCCGTAGAACTTGCCGGCGTAGGCGCTTGCAATCGCGCCTACGGTTTTATCGCCGCGCTTCGCGACCTCTTCGGCACTGCCTGCGGTATCGTAGAACGCGGTGCTCTTGATTTTCGGGTTGCGCCCGAAGAATCGGCTGCACTGCGCAAGGCCCTGCGGGTGGCTCAGCACCTCCTTCAGGTCTGCAAGCTTTGTTCCGGGGAGCGCGCAGAGCGAATGCGAAATCTGGAGCTTAACTTCGCCCACGATGGGATGGCGCCACTTGTATAGCAGGTCGTAGTTGTCGTAGATGGAACCTGCGGTGGAGTTCTCTATGGGAATTGCCCCGCCGTCCACGGCACCGGTCTCGATGCCCTGGAAAATCTGTTCGAACGTGTCCATCGGGACGACCTCGATATCGTTTCCGAACAAATGATATGCGGCGCTTTCGCTATAGGCCCCGCGACGGCCCTGAAATGCGATTTTCTTCATAGGTAAAAAGATAAAATAAAATGAATTTGGTTATTGGTTGTTGGTCGTTAGTTATTGGTTGTAATAATCGCACCGTAGGTGCCAAACTAAAACTATTGACTATTAACTAATGACTAACAACTATCAATTACCTAAACCTTCTTGCGCCCTGATACTTGTGGCTCCAGTACTTGTCGTTCAGGTTCGATATGATTACACCCTTGCTGGAACTCGCATGGATGAACCTGTCTCCGCTCAGGTAGATTCCTACATGGCCGATGTTCCAGAAGCTGCCAAAAAAAATCAGATCGCCTTCGCGCAGGCTTCCGCGGCTCACGCTAGTTCCGCGCGGATCCTTGAACATCCTTGCTGCATTGTGGTCTAGGGCGATGTTGTAGTAGCCCTTGTATACCTGCATCACGAAGCCCGAACAGTCGGTTTGGGTCTTGCTTGATGCCCCATAAACGTACTTTGCCCCGAGCCAATCGCTGGCGTATTTTTCGAGCGAGCCTTTCGATTCAGGTTTCGGTGCGATCTTTGCCGCTTCTTTCCGGGTCGCAGCGTCGCGGACTTTCTGCGCGGAGTTCTTGTGCTGGCTAGAATTGCTCCTTGCCGTAGTTCTGGCGGATTCTGCCTTTGCTTCTGCCGGCGCAGTTTCGCTTGCCTGTGTCGCGCCCGCACCTGTGGATGCCGGCTTGTAGTCACCGATGTTGCGGTCGTAACCCGTGCGTTCGGGGAATGCGCAGCAGATGAGCCCCGCACAAATCGGGACCAGCATCAAACATGCGATTTTCGAAAGCGAAACCATCGCTACGAAATGTAATTAAAACGCGCTCCCTTCGGGCGGCAAACCCTTGTCCTATCCGATGAATCCGTGCGGTTCGAATCCGAGACCCTTCACGAGTTTGAAGTCCTTGCAGCTGTTTACGCCGGCGGTGGTGAGCATGTCGTCGGTGATGGCCGCGTTCGCGCCGCTCTGGAAGGCTCGCTTGCCGTCGTCTCCCAGCACGCCGCGCCCGCCCGCAAGGCGGATAAATGCCTTCGGATTGATGAACCGGTAGATTGCCACGATGCGGCAGAACTCGTCGTTCGTGAGTTTCGGGAGGTTCTCGTAAGGCGTTCCGGGAATCGCGTTCAGCACGTTCACCGGAGTGGATTTCACGCCGAGTGCGCGCAGGTCGAGGCACATATCGATGCGGTCTTCCATCGTCTCGCCGAGGCCCATGATGCCGCCGCTGCAGATTTCGAGCCCTGCAGCAAGTGCGTTCTGGAGGGTTGCAATCTTGTCGTCATAGGTGTGCGTGGTGCACACGTCGGGGAAGTGCCTGCGGTAAGTTTCCAGGTTGTTGTGGAAGCGGGTGAGGCCCGCCTCCTTGAGCTTGTCGAACTGTTCCCTGTTCAAGAGCCCTGCCGAAAGGCATACGGAAAGCTTGGTCTCCTTTTTGAGCCTGCGGACGGCTTCGCTAATTTGTTCGACATCGCGGTTCGAGAGCGTGCGCCCCGATGTGACGATGGAGTATCGCGGGATACCTGCAGCTTCTTTCTTTTTCGCGTCCTCGACGATTTCGTCGGCGCTGAGCAACTTGTATTCGGGTGCTCCCGTGTGGTAGTAACTGCTTTGTGCGCAGTACTTGCAGTTTTCGGAGCAGCGCCCGCTGCGGGCGTTCACAATGGAGCAGAAATCGAAATCGTTTCCGTGGAACTTTTCGCGGATTTCGTTTGCCGCCTGCGTGAGTTCACTGAGGTCGGCGTCCAGCAGCTGGATGGCCTCTTCGCGGTTGATTTCGTAACCTTGCAAAACCTTGTTCTTCAGGTCGTTGACAAAAGACATGGCGTGCTCCTTGAAACAGTCGGTGCCAAATGTAGAAAAATGCGGGTTGGGCATCCGTGCGTATATGCAACAAAATGTTCAATACGTGGCGAAAATATGATAGAATTTGCTAAAAATGACCAAATTTTAATAAAAACTTTGATTTTGTTCTATGAAACGCTTGCTTTTGATGGTCGCGGAATGTATATTTGTGGGTGATGAAACCGATTGTCGAATATTCCGATTTCCGCAAGTATATGCTGGATTTTTACGAGGAGCGCAAGCGCTGCTCCGCCTTTTCGTGGCGTGAGTTCTCGAAAATCGCCGGCTTCACTTCTTCTTCGTACATGAAGGTGGTTTGCGATGGCAAGAGCAAACTCAGCCGGATTGGCGTGGAACGCACGGGCTCTGCCATGGGTCTCGTGGGTTTCGAGATGGAATATTTCCGCGCGATGGTGGAATACGGGCAGGTGGAATCCGAAGAGAAGAAGGTCGCCGCCTACAACAACATGCTCGCCATCGCGAAGGTGCACAAGGTGCGCGTGCTGGAAGGCGACCTGTTCAAGTTTTACGAAACGTGGCAGAACCCGGTGGTGCGCGAACTTGCACCGCAGATGCCGGGAGCGACTCCGGGCGAGATGGCGAAGAAGTTCTATGCCGACGTGAGTGCCGCCGAGGTGCGCGAGTCGCTCGATTTTCTCACGAAGTCGGGACTCCTGAAAAAGACCGAAGACGAAAATTTCTTGCAGACGGAAAGTTCGATTACCGGAACGCCCGATGCCACAAGGCTTGCGCTGCGCGGCATGCACCGCCAGATGTCCAAGCTCGCGACACCCGCGCTGGAACTCCCCGTGAATGAACGCAACTTCACGGGCGTCACCATGGGCGTATCCAGGGAACTGTACGGGCGAATCGTGAAGGAACTTGACGAATGCCTCCGCCGGATAGTGGCGCTCGCTTCGGAAGAAAAGAACATCGAGCAGGTTTACCGCCTGAACCTGCAACTTTTCCCGCTGACGAAGAACATCAAGGAAGGCGATGCCGTTGCCTGCAGCGACAAGGAGAATGACGATGAATAAGGCTGTTAGATTCTCGGCAGTTCGCCTGCATTTTACTTTGTCTGCGCTTGCGTTTCTTGCTGTTGCGCTTGTTTGCGGTTGTTCCGATTCCGACAAGCTTGCTGGTACCGCCGTAGAACCGAACGAATTGGCCCTGGAATCATCCAGTTCCTGTTTGGAGCCGGAAGAGCGCCTGTCTAGCTCGGAACTAGATGAGCCGCAGTCCAGCTCGTCGGAAAATGAACCGGCATCCAGTTCGTCGGAAAAGCCGAGTGAGTCCATGCTGCCGGAACCGAAAAGCAGTTCTTCTTCCGTTAGCCCCAGTGACCCCTTCACGAATCCGGCAGGGCTTGAAGACTATGCGAGTTTCTACGGGGTGTCTGATGCGCAGTTCGACAAGACGGTCATAGCCTCTGCGGTTGTGTATACGGCGAATCCTGTCAGTACGGCTGATCCGCCCCATACTCCGGATGATTCTTCGGATACGGGTAATCAGCCGGTTGAGGGTGCTGTGACGGAGCTGAACAGCCCCGGCCTGCACAAGATGAGCGGCAGGCTCGAAGCTTTGAATAGCGTATTCCCGGAATCGGCAAAGGAGCTTGTCGCGCAGGCCCAGAAGGCGGCCGCAGAAGACCCGAGCTGCGAAACGTTCCTGTACAACGTGCGTGGTCAGGAAGGCTCCATCGCACACATGCTTGTGGGCGTTGCTAGCGATACGCTTACGGTTCTCGATATCCGCGACAGCAATTGCAGGAGTACCCAGGGCCAGGTATTTGGATTCGTGTTTATCTACTGCGGTGAGATGAACCGCGCGCCTTACGAGAAGCGCACCTCTGTGGATCGCGACCCGAGTGCGGGGAAGTGCCCTGCGCAGGATTTGGGTTACGAGTGGACGGAATAGTCGGCGCGCTTACTGCGAAACGCGAATATAGTCGACGAGCATCTCGTTAGGGAACTGCGCGTCGTCTACCTCGAAACCGGGCCAGTTGCCTGCGACGGCGACGTTCAATAAGAAGAATTGTGGCTTGTGGAAAGCGTCGGTACCGCCGGCGTTATCCTTTATGGAAATCTCGTGGTACTTGAAGTCGTCTACGTACATGGCGATGACTTCGCTGTTCCATACCATCTTGTAATTGTGGAACTGCGTGATGTCGAGTTCCTTTTTTGTTCCGTGGAAATCGTTCGTGTTGTTGCCGTATTCGGCGTGGTTGCCTTCGTATTGCCAGTGGTTGGTGCCGTAGACGATATTCTCGCTGTTTACTGCCTCGATGATGTCGATTTCGCCACAGGCAGGCCAACTGACTGCATCGATGTTTTCGCCGAGCATCCAGAAGGCGGGCCAGATTCCCTTGCCCGTGGGGAGCGCGATGCGGGCTTCGACGGTACTGTAGGTAAAGCTGAACTTGCCCTTAGTAATCATGCGGGCCGATGTGTATTTTGCTCCCTCGTAGTCTTCCTTGTTTGCGCGGATGTGGAGGATGCCGTCTTGCACGTAGGCGTTCTCGCTGCGGCCGGTATAGTATTGCCACTCGTTGTTGCCCCAGCCGCTAGCGCCCGTGCCGATCTCGAAGGTCCACTTGGTGGTGTCAATGGTGTCGAACTCGTCGTTCCAGAAGTACACTTCGGCAGGCTCAGTGACCTGGGAATTGCTTGAGGAGGAAACTGCTGCGGAACTGCTTTGAAGTTCGATCGAAGAACTGCTCGCGGGCGCGTTACTGCTGGATTCGGGTTCGGCAATGCTTGACGATTCGGGGGTGGCGGGCATATCGCTGCTAGATTCGGGTGCAGTGTCGGATGAAAACGTCGGAGTGCTGGATGAAGACGCTGCGGACGTATCTTCTGCCGGTCCGGAGCTGTTCGAGTCGGAGGAGCACGCGAAAAAGGCTGCACTTGCAACTGTGGCGATTATAAGGGGCGCTGCGAATCTTTTGAACATTCTCTAAATATAGCCTATAATTCAGATTCGTGGTGCAGAGTACTCCAACTTGGAATATTGACTCCGATGCATGCATACTGCAAAATGATGCTTATTGTAGTAGATTTCTAGAAAAAAGGGATGTTTATATGAAAGCTATTCTCAAGTATGGCCTAGTTGCCACGTGTGCCCTGGCAGCAAATGCTTTTGCACAGGATTTTTGTCAGACTGCTGCCCATAGCGGTTCCAAGGTGGAGGTTACCACGAATAAGGTGGGTTCGTTCAGCAATGGAATTGGCTATGAACTCTGGAACGAAGGCGGCAACGGTGGTTCCGCGACGTTCTATGACGACGGTTCCTTCAACTGCAAGATGACTGGCGCCAAGGACTACCTGTGCCGCGCGGGTCTTTCTTTCAATAGCGATAAGACTCATACGGAACTTGGCCACATGAAGGCTGATTTCAAGTTGGTCAAGAGCAACCTTTCCGGAATCCAGTATTCCTACATCGGTATTTACGGCTGGACCCGCGAACCCCTGGTGGAATGGTACATCGTGGATAACACCGGCAGTGACTATAT
>JAEEGG010026266.1_pt1 | contig 11135 bp, 10 predicted proteins | sample 9134161 | NCBI WGS metagenome assembly JAEEGG01 (sample SAMN16246543, study PRJNA631951) | gut metagenome | biome: gut microbiome; feature: rumen; material: CR-attached | host: Bos | place: Iran: Karaj | collected 2018-10
TCCGGATAATGAAGAAAAAAGACGCGTGGCGAGAAGACATGGTGAACTGCTGCTTAAGTATAAGGGTGAATATACCGCGGTAAGGGAAATGAGGGCGCATCTTGCATGGTATACCCACGGGATGCCCGGAGCCTCGAAGCTTCGCGGAAGAGTTTCGCAGCTTTTGTCCATGGAAGATCTGTTTTCTGCGATAGAGGATATTTTTCCTGTGTAAAGCTGATCCAGGCTGCAGGATGGATCCGGAGAGTTTATGAAGGTATTGTTTTACCGGTACAACAGCATATGCGAGCCGGACTTTATCGATGCATTTAAGAAGACCGGCCTTGAGGTGGCGGAGATAACCGAGGAAATGTACCGTAAGGACATTCCGGGTGAGGAGAGGGTAAGGATACTCCTCGAAGGGATATCTGCCAATGATCCGCTGTTTGTATTTTCCATAGATTTCTTTCCTTTTATTTCCCTTGTATGTGAGAGGCTCGGCGTGATATATGCCGCACTGTCTGTTGATTGTCCCGTTGCGGAGATCTATTCTGCGGAGGTTCAAAACAGCTGTAACAGGATCTTTCTTTTTGATGAAAAACAGTATGAAAGCGTTCGCGGTTTTAACCCTGACAATATCAGATATATGCCTTTGGGTGCAGCGACGGAGAGGCTCGAAAAGCTTCCGTTTCCCGAAGCGTACAGATATGGTGTCAGCTTTATAGGTTCGCTCTATAATGAGAAGGACAGATATGGTGAGCTTAAAAAGAGCGGCGCTATCAAGGGCGGTGCCTTTGAACATATGGAGTCTCTGATCGCTGAGCAGATAAAAGTCCCGGGAATGGATGTCATTGAAAACGGAGTGACTGCAGATGATATAGAAGCACTTAAAGCTGCAGATCCTTCCTTCTATACGGCCGGGGATTCAGTGATCGATATGGACAGGTACGTTGTCGTTAACAATTATCTGGGAAATCATCTTACATGTCTTGACCGTATAAATGTGCTGAACATGCTTGCGGGCAGCCTTCCGGAAGGAAGCCTGCATCTTTTCACCAGATCGGATACCTCAGGACTTGATAAAAGGGTTGTGATACATGGCGGGGTGGAAACTCTCAGGGAAATGCCGGAGGTGTTCAGGGCATCTAAGATCAATCTCAACCTTACGTCCCGTACCATCAGATGCGGTCTGCCTCAGAGAATATGGGATATTACAGGATGCAGGGCATTTTGTCTGACAGATTCCGTGTCTGCCATGAATGGCTTGCTGGAGGAAGGAACAGATCTGGTCACCTTTTCATCATATGAAGAGCTGCCGGATATCTGCATGCATTATCTTGACAGGGATGATGAAAGAGAAGAGATAGCCTTTAACGGCTTTAATAAGGTGTCAGCTTCACATACCGTCCTTCTCAGGGCTCTTGAGATCGTGAAAATCATTCTGGCGGAGAAGCTTGCAGCTAAGTGAAAATGATCGACCTCCTGATTGCGGGCTGTGATGACTCAAATGCCTGTGTGACAGAAATTGTGAAGTATGAATGCAAACACCGGATGTGCCTGCCCGGGATATAACTGCCGGTGAGTTGCAGATGCGGGCAGGGCGTTTTTGATGTATAATAGATGTTTAGTGATATTCAGAAAAAATACTGACTTGGATTAAGTCTTCGGAGTGATAAATGCTTTTCAGTTCCCTGATATTTATTATGGTCTTTCTGCCGGTGGTGTTCTTCGGCAGCAGGATCCTCAGGAAAAATAAATACGTCAATTTTTTCCTGCTTCTGGCCAGCCTCTTTTTCTATGCCTGGGGAGAGCCTGTTTATGTATTCCTGATGCTGGCTTCGATCATCGTGAATTATTTTGCGGGACTGGCCATAGATAAGTACAGACTAAATGCAGCAGGATCCGGTGAGAAGGATCATATATCGAAGGTGGTCCTGGTTCTTGATATAATCTTTAATCTCGGACTTCTGGGATTCTTCAAGTATGCGTCCTTCGGAACGGTGGTGCTTGTCAATTATCTTCACCTTCCGCTTAAGATCTGGGGTATATCCCTTCCCATAGGTATCTCTTTTTTCACCTTCCAGATAATGTCCTATATCATCGATCTGTACAGGGGTAAGTTCCCGGTTCAGAAGAATGTCATCAATCTTGCTTTGTATATATCATTCTTCCCTCAGCTGATCGCAGGTCCCATAGTAAGATATGAGGACATTAACGAGCAGCTTGAAAACAGGACGGTTACGATCGAAAAGTCTGTCGAAGGCATCAGACGCTTTATACTGGGACTCGGAAAAAAAGTCATAATCGCAAATACCGTGGCTGAGGCTGCGGACAGGATTTACGGATATGATCCCGCATCCCTCTCGGCACTTCCCGTCTGGATTGCATCCATACTCTATACCCTTCAGATCTACTATGATTTCTCGGGCTATTCGGATATGGCCATTGGACTGGGTAAAATGTTTGGATTTGAGTTCCTGGAGAACTTTAACTATCCATATATGTCGAAATCCATAAGCGAGTTCTGGAGAAGGTGGCATATATCCCTGGGAACATGGTTCAGGGAATACCTGTATATCCCTCTCGGCGGAAACAGGAAGGGCAAGGTCAGATCCTATGTCAATCTGATGATCGTATTTTTCCTGACAGGCTTCTGGCATGGTGCAGGCTTTACATTCATATTCTGGGGTGTATACCACGGCTTTTTCAGGTGCATAGAGAGGCTTGGCTTCTCCAAAGTACTTGAAAAATGCAAGCCTCTTGCCTGGATCTATACTTTCTTCGTAGTAAATCTGGGCTGGGTGTTTTTCAGGATAGGCGGACTGAAGAATGCCTTCATTATGGTTACCAAGATGTTCAACCCTCTTCTTCCGAATTACTACTCGGTAGGCGAGCTTATGTCACACAGATGTATGCTCTGTGCCGGGCTGGGTATTCTTGGCTGCGGACTTATCCAGATGCTTCCTGAGAAGATCCCTGCGGTCAGGAAGATCGTAATGAATCCGGTGGTACAGTACCTTTGGTGTGCGTTTATCTTCGGGATATGCATAATACTGCTTGCAAGTAACACATATAATCCGTTTATATACTTTAGATTCTGATGTGTTCAGCTACGCAAAATAGCATGAAACACGCAGTATGTTACCCGTAAGATACGGGCGGGACATGCTAAAATGAGCGGTCGGCTGTGGCAACTGCAATACAAGCGGGTTATTGATTATCAGATAATATGACTAAAACATCGACAACGAAAATCGGATATTGGTTCGTACACTTAAGCTTCTGGGGCTTTATCCTGGGGCTTCCCTTGCTGTACATGATCCTGGGACCGAGGATTGATACCGAGAACTACGAGAACAGGAACATGGCTGAGAGGCCTGCCTTCACGATTTCGGAAATAGATTCCTACCCTCTGCAGTACGAGGCGTACTATAACGATAATTTCCCCTTCAGAAGCAAGCTTATCACCGCTAACAGCAGGATATCCTACCAGATATTCAACGAAGGCATAGGAAGTACTGTCATAGGAAAGAACGGATGGCTGTTCTATAATTCGGAGGCAAGTGCCGACGGCAGGAATATCGAGCAGTTCAAGGGAACAGCTCTTTTCAGCGATGCCGAACTGGCACAGGCGGCAGCAAGTCTTGAAGCTACGGCTAAGTGGTGTGAAGAGCATGACTGCGAATTCGTGCTGATGATATGTCCCAATAAGGAGAGGGTGTACGAGGAGTACATGCCTGATTATTACCGCAGGTCAAGGATAGGCAGTGCATGCAATACTGACCAGCTGGTGGCCTATCTCAGGATGAATACAGATATAAGAGTGGTCTGGTCATATGAGGATCTTGCGGAGTATAAGGCACAGTACCCCGATGAACCTATGTATTATCATCTGGATACACACTGGAACTATCTGGGAGGTTATCTGGGAGCAAGAGCGCTTCTCAGGGAACTGGGAATAGACATACCGCCCGCTGATCAGAGAGAGAAGTTCCCAAGATACCAGTCCTGGGGAGACCTGACAATGCTGATGAACCTTGGTGCCAGCGATCTTTTTGAGGATGTTGATATCATGTTCGCAGGATACCCTGCCGAGGGCATGGCAATCATCTCTGATGATGTTAATGGTATCGTGTCATATGCGGCCCCGGGCAGAGATCCGAGAAATGTCATCATATACAGGGATTCCTTCTGCAATATCATGAGATTTTACCTTGGAGAACATTTCAATACCATAAAGATGATACCCAAGGAATATTGGGAGCCGGAGATCCTTGAGACCGATCATCCCGATGTGCTGGTCTATGAACTTACGGAAAGGTTCGTTGACAGGCTTGTGAATGAGCATATACAGCCGTAAATACGTTTGGAGACGTATTGGATTTACAGTTTAGAAAGTCCACTTAATATAAGTATTTTCTGTAAAAAACATCAATGACATTCGTTATTGCACGTTTTGGCGAATGCCGGCCGCAACACAATATAAATTACATGTGTGATTTATATATTTTTTGTGTTCCGGCCTTATTTTTTTACAAAGATATGCCGATGAAGAGATTAGAAAAGTATCTCCAGCGGAAAAAATCGTTTTCCATTGGGGAATAACTGTTTATAATATATTTGAAACTGTAAATGCTAAGGACTAGACGGATAATGTCCGAAATATCACATGGAGGTGATCAGAATGTCAATAGAACCTATCAGCAGCGTAATGAGTCTGCAGCAACAGACATACGCACCTGCAAAACCGGCACAGCCTGTTAACTCAGCAGAGATTTCACAGCAGCCTGATACGGCAGCAACTCCACTCGAGGATATTGCTGTGGTAAGCAGTGCTGTGGAAAAGGGAACAGCCGACAATTCGGAGAATAAGAATGCTTCCGAAGATCAGCAGCTCACAGGAGAGCAGATCAAGAAGGCAGTCGAGAAGCTTAAGAAGAGTCAGCTTGAGAATACCGAAGCTGTATTCGGATTCCATGATGAGACCAACAGAGTTACCATCAAGATCGTAGACAAGAAGACCAAGGAAGTTATCAAAGAGCTTCCTCCCGAGAAGACACTGGATATGATAGCCAAGGTCTGGGAAATGGCCGGATTGTTCGTAAATGAGAAGAGATAAGGAGGGAAGCTATGGCTAATAAGATCAGAATGGGCGGACTTATATCCGGACTCGATACCGATGCCGTGGTAGAAGCCCTCGTAAGTACTAAGAAGCAGAAGGTTACGACTGCGAAGAACGACCAGAAGAAACTCGGATGGAAGCAGGATATATGGACCGGGATTAATAACAATATCAAGGGATTGTTCCAGTCACATGTTTCCAGCATGAGATTCTCTAATGCATACAGTAAGCTGAAGACTACCGTATCCGATTCGTCCGTGGCAAGTGTTGTTACCGGAGACGGAGCCCCCAAGACCAACCAGAAGCTTAAGGTGGAATCTCTTGCAAAGTCGGCTTACCTTACCGGTAGGGATCTTAATGGTGACAGCTCCGAGAAGACTTTCACTGCGGCGAGTACTTTGAAGGATCTTGGTTTCGAAGGAACAGGAGATACCATCAAGGTTAATATCGGCGGCAAAGAGATTAAGTCACTTGCGGTAGATGAGAACACTACTATTTCCGATGTCCTCACTACACTTAAGGATGCCGGCCTCAATGCATCTTTTGATGCTGATACCCAGAGATTCTTCATCAATTCCAAGGCAACCGGTGCCAAGAATGATTTTACCCTGACTGATTCCGGAAACGGCGCTCTTGCAGCTCTCGGACTTGCTGTTGCATCCGAGGAGGATAAGACTGCAGAAGGCTATGATGCATCTCAGTATGCTTCGAAGATTGATGGAACCGATGCGACTATATACCTGAACAATGCAAAGTTTACCAGCGATTCCAATACATTCAAGATAAACGGTCTTACCATAACAGCGCTTGAAGAGACCGGCAGTAAGGAAGTGACGCTTTCTACCGATACCGATACGAGCGGCATTTATGACATGGTCAAGAATATGCTGACACAGTACAATAAGGCGATCAACGAGATTGATAAGTACTATGGAGCGGCATCCGCAAGAAAGTATTCCATGCTTACCGATGACGAGAAGGAAGCAATGAATGACAAGGATGTGGAGGAATACGAAAACAAGATCAAATCAGGTCTTCTCAGGGGCGATTCCAATCTTTCCAGTCTCAGGAATATGTTTACCGAAGTTATGAACAAGGGCTTCGAGGTAAACGGTCAGACATATTATCTGTCAAGTTTTGGAATAGGAACAGGCAGTTACTTTGACACTCCCGATAATGAGAAGCATGCTCTTCATATTGACGGAGATAAGGATGATCCCAAGTTTAAGGATAAGACTGATAAGCTGTCAGCCATGATTGCATCTGATCCAAGTGCTGTAGAGGGATTTTTCAAGGAATTGTCCAAGGAACTTTACAGCAGACTTGACGGTATGTCAAAGTCGATTGATGGTCGCAGATCCTACGGAAATTTCTATGATGATAAGAAGATGAAGACCGATTATGACGGGTATAAATCGACCATCAAGACGCTGGAAGACAAAGCTAATGATTATGAGGATAAGCTTTACAGACAGTATGCTGCTATGGAGAAGACATTACAGGCAATGCAGTCCAAGAGCAGTGCATTAGCAGGTCTTATGGGCGGAGGATCATAAATAAACATTATAAGGAGCAATAAAGGATATGCCTTTACCTAATGCCTATCAGCAGTACGCAAATAATAAAGTGATGACGGCTTCACCGGCAGAACTGACCCTGATGTTATATGATGGAGCTATAAAGTTTATCAATATAGCGATTGGAGCCATTGAGGAGAAAGATGTTCAGAAAGCTCATACTCACATTCTTAAAGCTGAACACATAATAGATTATCTGAGACAGACGTTGGATATGAAGTATGCTGTGGCTCAGGATTTTGAGAACATTTATTCTTATCTGGCGACAAGACTGATCGAAGCTAATCTTAAGAAAGATCCCGAGATACTTCAAGAAGTCAATGAGCACCTTCGTTCCGTAAGGGATACCTGGAAGGAAGTCATGAAGGCCAACGGCATTACCTGGAGAAACTGATAGGAGATAATATGGCGGATTATCTGGAACTCCTTGAGGAGTCGCTTGTTAAGAAGATTAAGGTTCTCGATGAGATTGGGGAATTTAATCTTAAGCAGAAGAATGTTTTTACCACTTACAGTGAAAGACCTGATCTTGATGAATTCGATGAGTATATTGAGGAAAAAGACAGACTTATCGAAGAGCTTAATATGCTTGATGAAGGATTTGAAGCTCTGTATCAAAGAGTGGCAGACACACTGAAAACTGACAGAGAAGCAAACGCTCCGCGGATAAAAAGACTTCAGAATCTGATCCGCGAGATCACTGATAAGAGTTCATCACTACAGGCACAGGAAGCCGAGAACAAGAAGCTGATGGAAGGATATTTCAAGAATGTCCGCAGCGGTATCGGCAAGGAAAGAACTTCGCTCAATGCAGCATACAGTTATATGCAGGCGCAGCGTGGCATGGGCGGTGCTGAATCTCTCTATATGGATTCCAAAAAGTAATTGAGCATTGATCAGATACAAAAAGAGCAGGAGGTCTTTCCTGCTCTTTTAATGTGGATCAGACCGTATAATCTGATATCATCACCGGTTTATGCTGAGAGATAAATGCAGGCACAAAGGGTGATGGACTCCCATAGTATGCATCAAAGTCCAATGCGATATCGTCGGAGCTTGAAGTGTGTGATCTTATGAGAGTGATCTTGTTTTCGCGGACAAGGGTTTGGATCATACTGAATAATTCGTCTGTTGCAGCAGGGTCTATCTTTTCCCATTCGCTTCGTTCGGAAGGATAGAGTGCTACTGAGACACGTATATTATTCTGAGTATCTTCAAAAATCCTGAACCTGCTACGGACAGCAGAGATAAAGGTGCCCGGATGCTCCGACATTTCGTTCAGACCTATACAGTAGATTATACGCTTGGTTTTCCCGGTTTTATATTCATCCTTTGCAATATCAGCACACACCGGTTCTTTATGAACTGCGGTGCTGTAAGTTTCAGGGGTGGCGGCAGAACCTGCAAAATAACTGACTGAATAAGGCGATACGCTTATTTTATCAATCCAGACTTCTTTAGTCCCTTCACCTGCAAATTTACATAACGAACGGACATATTGTTTCTTCATGTTCTCTGACTGTACATATATCCTGTCCGAATAGATTGCCCCGGGGGTGCTTGTGTGGCAACTGAGCGTATACTGATCTGTCGAAGCATCATCCGAGAATTCCGAAGTGTTGCCTATTGGAATATAGATAAGTTCATCGGTATACTTACGGAGTTCCGCAGAATAGAATTGTCTGGGAATCGTAAGGCAGGGATTTTCGCCATCATAAGGGAATTGCATATAAATCTTATCCGGAACGTGAAGTGACGGGTCGTAATCCGTATATTCCATAATATGATCCGGATTCATTCCTTCAAAAAACACTCCATTTGCTATGGCATTCTCTGCCTCATCTGATTTACCCATGATCTTTAAATCTGTACTTTCAGATTGATCCAGGCTTTCGTTAATGATGTTCCCAAAGACATCTTTTTTCATAAGCGGCAGGATAACTACATATACATCCGTATTTTCCTCTTTCAGGGCTTCATCATAGAAAGGCTTAAGGCTTCCCCATTCTTTTTGCCCAATGGTAAGGAACAGGATTTCTTTTCTGCAGGAGATGTTTTTGAAGACTTTTTCCTTTACCTGTTCCAGACTGTTCTGTAGTATGTCGAAGTCGGAGATCACGCCATCCTGAGCCATCTTCTGATAGAATCCGGTCAGGGTAGAGCAGTAGTCTTCAAGGACTTGTATCATCTCCTTGACGTGTTGCCTGTCTTCACCCTTTGTTTGTTCTATAAGTGTACCGAAATCTTCGCATAGCTGGAGGCTGCCACTGAACAAATCTTCAAGTATTTCGTAATGCTCTTCACTCAGAGCTTCTTTGATGCTGTTAAGATAATCTTCGAGTCCACTCAGACATTCTTCAGATATGCTTTTCAAGGAATTGCTTTCATCCTTCCCAGGCCTGATGAGCATATCTTTCCTAAAGGTAAATGCCGGATAAGCGGAACCAGAGAGCTTCTCGATTTCCTTTTTCTGAGATTCAAAGTAAGGGTAATCATGTCCTCCCCATACCTTGCGAATCTGACAGTAATTCCCATATTTCCTGGACAGTATGCGGTTGTAGCAGGCCGGAACGGGAATGGTGGTATCTTCGAATGGAAGCCTGATGATCCTCTCGTAGTCTGCTTTCGGTTCGCCGGCGGATAATCCGGATTTTAATACCCATGGAAAAATCTGACCTATTTTGCCGGAGGCAGAAGAAGATACTCTTCCCATCTGCTGTTCGGCAAGACGGTAAAGGGAAACAGCCAGGTTTCTGTCACTTCCCGTTGTGGGTATATTTGTTCTGTATTTATGATTCAGTTCGTTTATCCTGGAAACGGCGGTGTTCCTGCTGATAGTCTTTTCCATAATGCCATCCGCACATGCGAGAATCTCCAGGATTTCCCGGTCTCTGGCTGATTCAGCGTCTGCATCGTCGTACAGATAATCCTTGAGGAAGATATCAATGCCTGCCAGCCATGGAAAGTTGTAATGTTCATTCAGATAAGCCGGCTCGAAGCACATTTTCTTATTGTTGACGACTCTTGCAAGGAAGAGCCAATGGTTTTCGTGCCTCTCGTAGTCGTGTATGCAGTAGTTCTTTGGGAGTTCATTGTCAGCAACTTCCCTGAACCGGACATAATCGTCACGCTTCATGCAGATATCAAGGTCATCGTCCCATGGTATGAATCCACCATGCCTGACCGCACCGAGGATTGTTCCCCAGTCGGCAAAGTAGGTGATGTCATGCTTATTACAGATACGGTCTATCTCAGCCAAAACGTCAAGAGTATTAGCCCACGCCTGTTTGATGGCTGTGGGAACATAGAATCCGTTCCTTATCTCGTCTTTGAAAAAATCTGTGGAATGCTTCAAAATAGTGCCTCAATATATGCATTTTTACTGTATTTAATGTATAATATATCTAATTATACATCGAATCCGGATTTGTATTGTATGAATTGAATCAAAAATTTGATATTGGGACTAAAGTTTTTGATAACCGGGTCGATATAATGAGTGTAGGCGTGAAGGAACAGAAAAATCGCCAGACACGAAATTAACCAGTCAATGTCCCGCATAAGGGACGCGGGACTAATTCAAGGAGGAAATAATATGGTAGTTCAGCACAATCTTACAGCAATGAATTCTAACAGAATGCTTGGTCTTACACAGTCATCTCTGACCAAGTCAACCGAGAAGCTTTCTTCCGGTTACAAGATCAACAGAGCAGCTGATAACGCAGCAGGTCTTGCTATTTCCGAAAAGATGAGACGTCAGGTCAGAGGTCTGACCCAGGCTTCAGCAAATGCTCAGGATGGTATCTCAGCAGTTCAGACAGCAGAAGGTGCTCTTAACGAAGTACACGATATGCTGCAGAGAATGAACGAGCTTGCTACCCAGGCTGCTAACGACACCAATATGTCAGCAGACAGAAGTTATATCGCAGCTGAGCTTTCACAGCTTAAGAGCGAGATCAGCCGTGTTGCTTCAACTACAACCTTCAACGAGCAGTGCCTGCTTGACGGCTCATTCACCGGCAAGAAGCTCCAGGTTGGTGCGGAGAGCGGAGCCGATCAGGTTATCGCTGTCAGCATCTCCAAGATGTCAGCATCCGGTCTCGGAATTACTGCTACCAACATCAAGGTAGATACTCACAGCAATGCTCAGACAGCTATCAGCACCATCAAGAATGCTATCAAGAACGTTAACACTCAGAGATCTAATCTCGGTGCAGTTCAGAACAGACTTGAGCACACCATCAGCAACCTTGACAATGTCGTTGAGAATACCACAGCAGCTGAGTCCCGTATCCGTGATACCGACATGGCTTCTGAGATGGTTAAGTTCTCTAACAAGAACATTCTCCAGCAGGCAGGTCAGTCGATGCTCGCTCAGGCTAACCAGAGCAATCAGGGTGTTCTTAGCCTTCTCGGATAATAACCGATACTGCAGAACCAAATATGTAGTTCACGCG
>JAEEGG010026267.1_pt1 | contig 11135 bp, 9 predicted proteins | sample 9134161 | NCBI WGS metagenome assembly JAEEGG01 (sample SAMN16246543, study PRJNA631951) | gut metagenome | biome: gut microbiome; feature: rumen; material: CR-attached | host: Bos | place: Iran: Karaj | collected 2018-10
AGGTGCTCATATTTTACAGTTCCTTTGAATTCAAAGCCATTCTTAAAATACCATTCCTTTAATTCTGTGTAATCATTTATAAAATCAAGGAAAAGTATTTTACCGCCAAGTTCCCGAACTTTCTCTTTTGCAAAATCCAGAAGCTGCCTGCCATAACCTTGCTTTCTCATCTGAGGCTTTACACAAAGATTATGAAGCATCCAGGTATCTTTTTTCTCCGAATCCTTACTGATGGAAAAATATCCGACCAGTTCTTCATCTCCATTTTGATTCTGCTCAAAAAGCCCATACATAATAAAGCCCCAGTTCCAGAAATTCTCCAGCTTTTCCATAGGCATATAGGCATTATGCCCCGGACAGTTTTCTCTTGTTAGTCCAAACTTTTCTGCGACTGTAGAAAAACATAGATGGATGAAATCAAGGCAGATTGGTAATTCATTTTTTTCTATTCGTCTAATCATTTTTTACTCCAGTCTCTAGATTGTCCGGTCAAGCCGGACAATGACAATATTCTATTTCTTTCGTAAAATCCATATCAGATTGCTCTGATATTTTGCGGCACTCATCGGATCATTCAAATCTTCTTTGTCGCCTTTGTAGCCGCGATAAATGTCTACTACTTCAAAGCCGCAAAGTTCTGCCAGAAGGAACATTTCCCAGCGGTATGTCTGGCGCATTGTGAGAGGGCGAATCCTTTCTCCGATTACCTTGCCATCTGCATCATAAGTTTCAAACTTCCAGTTGCCGCTCATAATCTGAGTCCAGGGATTATAGGAAATCGCATTGTAGATTTTTTCGCGGTGTCCTTCGCTGTTCACATATTCGAGACGGAAACTATAATCATCCGGCTTTGTATTCATCTGCTGAGCCTGAACTGCCGGCCATGGATCAAATGTATTAAGAGTGAGAATACCTCCTGGTACAAGCACCCTTGCCATATTTTTAAGAGCCGCTATCTGAGACTTCTGATCGGGCAAATGCATAAAGCCGCTTCTTGCAATGATAACAAGAGAGTATTTTCTGCCCGCATCAAAATCAGTCATATTACCAGGAAAGATTCTCAAATCAAGATTTTTAGCAACCGCTTTTTGTGCACAGACACGACACATCTCCTCGGACAGGTCAGTGCCATCAGCTGTTACTCCGTGCTCAGCAAGGTAGAGCAGAACCGCACCGGTTCCACAGGCCACGTCAATTACGCCGTCCTTACCATACTTTTTAGCAAGCTCCAGATAAAATTCCTGAAAGCCTTCATGCTTGTCGAACTCCTGATTGTACATTACATCAAGATACCTGTCGTAGTTCTCAGCTACGTCTTTGTAGTCATGCAAATCCATAAAACCTCCTTTGACTTTTTGCCGCGGGCCCTGCAGACAAAAAAAAAGGCCACTTACCTCAAGGCAAGTGGCCGATTATCCAGATTAAAATATGTTCAATCTTACTAACTATCGCACTTTGTACCCCGGGCATAAACTAATCTTACCGCCAGTAGTTCTGGTGGTTGTGGTAGGAGTAGTTTTTCTTCCGGTTACAAAATTGAACATCATGCCTTGAACATACAGAAAAACAAAAACTAAGTCAAGTCAATCTGATTTTTTAATTCCACGAAGCGTAGGTTGTATCTGCCTTACTGCTGTGATAATCTGAAAGCACAAATTGAGCCTAGCCGGCAGGCTCTAACTCAGGAGATTTTTATGGACAACTATGTAACAGGAGCTGTAATCAAAAGGCTCCGCGAGAACAAGAAGATGACTCAGGAAGAACTTGCCGAAAAGATTTTTGTTACGAGCAAGGCTGTAAGCAAATGGGAAACGGGGAAGGGCTTTCCTGATGTAGGTTTACTTGAATCACTTGGAAAGGCTCTGGACGTTTCTGTGATTGAACTGCTTTCCGGCGAAGATATTACGAACTTAAATAAATCCTGCAATATGGCAAAGGGGAAATTTTATGTCTGCCCGGTTTGCGGGAATGTGATTCAGACAAGCGGGGAGGCCGTAATCAGTTGCTGCGGAATTACCTTGCCGCCGCTGGAAGCAGAAATTCCGGACGAAGAACACGTTCTGAAAGTCGAAACTGTAGAAGACGAATATTATGTAACCATGAATCACCCCATGACCAAAGAACATTATATTTCGTTTATTGCAGCTATTTCTGACCAGGGAGTGCAGCTGGTAAAACTTTACCCGGAGGGTAATGCGGAAGCCCGCTTCAAAATCAGCCGGGTGCGAAAGCTTTACGCTTACTGCAACCGGCACGGACTTTTTGAAGTTGATAGAAAAGCCTTACGTTAGCGGTAAAGTCTTCCGGTAAAGTATTTTTCCTGGAACTCAATTCTTTTAAGGATTTCTTCATCACTGAGGGCAGATGGATTTGCAGCATACCGAGAGTTTTCCGGCACTACAATCCATTTGTCCTCAACATCATTTGTACGGTGATATACTGCAATTACAATTCCGGTATAGTAATCTACAGGCTGGTCGCTATCAAACAGATATATATCCTGTTCCGCGCCGTCACCCGCAATCACGCCTTCTACATATCCATAATTAATCGGATAAATCATATCCGGATGGCGGGGATGTCTCGAGCCCAGCGGCCGGTCAATTTTTCCGCTTACTCTGCGTCCAATCACATCAGAAAAATCAAGCCTGGCAGCCCCCTCAAAAGAAGACTGTAAAAGCAGCTGCACCTCATGCCACTTCGGCGGATTTAAAGGAAGAGGGAAGCGCGAAATTGCAATTCCAGAACAGGCAGATGCAAAACGTACAAGCTCGTCATCTTTCATTTCCATAATCAAGCCGTAAATACAACCTGCCTTAAAAGTATCTCCAGCGCCAAGGGTACTTTTTACTTCGACTGGGAAAGGCTTCATTTTTTTGATTTCGCCACCTTTACGACCATAAAGCATTTCGCCGCCGCCCTGAGTTATTATTGTAAGAGCCTCACTTTCCGCCATCATCAGCTTCATAATTTCCTCTGCAGCCATACCCTTATAATGCTGACCAGTACATTCTTTTGATACAACATTTACGGCTGCCATTTTATGAAGAGGCGAATCGTGAGGTGAATCAATTGTTACATAAGGAACCTTGAGAGACCGGCAAATTTCTGCAACCTTAAGAGACTCATCTCCAAAAAAAGGATCAATAGCCGCAGCCTTGCAGCCTGCAATATCTTCTTCTTTAGGACTATTCCAGAAGCGTTTACCGGAAGAAAACAATGACTGGAAACGTCCCATAGGTGAGCGAACAAGACCGGAAATTACAACATAGTCCATAACGCCGGCATCTTCTGTAAATGTAAGGGCAGACAAATCTACGCGTTTATCCTTATAAAAGTCCTTGAGCATAGGAGCAACTTGAGTACCAATCCAGGTGCCGTCCATGCGTACACTCATTCCAAGAGAATCCAGTACGGTTGCCGCAGTTCCAGTTTCTCCACCGGGAAGAAAATACTGCTCCTGAATTTCCGAATACTCATCAGGCTGTAAAAAGCCGTCCTTAAGCAAAAAGGAATGAGTTCCCAAAATCTGTCCAAATAAGTATGCGTCGCTTCTTTGTGTCATAACTTTCATCCTTTATTAAAATCAGAATACAAATGATTTCTTTATAATTCAATACAGATTTTATCTGATAACTAACAGATTATTCATATTCAGGTGTTTAAATAATTATCAATAACCAATAAAATGCATCATTGGAGACCAGTTATGAAAAAGTTTTTTAAGCTTCTTAATCTGATAAAAAAGCCATTCGTTTTTATTTTCAATTTTATAAAAAATAAATCACAAAAACCACGTGAGTTCCTGCGCACAGGAAGACCAGGCGGAATAATTGCCTGCCACTTAGTTGCAACACAGTTTTTTACCTGGCTTTTTTATGAAATGGCAATTAATAAAATTCCAAGAGTAATCACATTTATTCTAACCGGAGTTTTTCTTTTCCTCTTTGTTGAATTATCAAACCTTATAGTAAAAATCATTTTAAAAAGCCGCTGCAGACCTCTTTTATATTTTATTACCGCTGCTGTAACTGTAACATTGAATAATTGCGGCGCCCAGCAGGGCTTTGCAATTCCAGCTGCATTGCTTATGAGCTTTGCTCTGGTTATAACTGCAGATCTTTTTGGCAGATGTATCTGGGCCTTTATTAAAACCCGCCGTTTCCGTCAGGTATTTGCTTATGTTTCAGGCGGACTTTCCCTGTTTTATCTGATTTTTTATGGTCTTTATTTTCATGGAGATTTCTGGGGCAAAAGCAGAATTGAATATTATAATCAGATAAAAAATGCTAACTCCACAAGCACAAATACAAAAATCAACGGATTTGAAAACTATCTTTCTGATGGCCCTAACATAGTCCAAACCTTATCATACGGTCCAGAAGAAACTGCAGATATTATTACAGAAACTGTAGATTATTCAGATTTTGACTCAATGGAAAACCGTGACTTTTTTGATAAAGTTGCCGATTTTTTCAGCGACTACGACTATTCCAAAACACCAGTCAGAGGACAAATCTGGTATCCGCAGGGATTAAAAAACTGCCCGGCCTTTTTTATTGTTCATGGCGCACATGATTCAAACGTTCCTTCTTACCTGGGCTACGAATATCTTGGAAACTATCTTGCTTCCAACGGCTATGCTGTTATTTCTGTGGACGAAAACATCATCAATCAGCTGGGAGAAAAAAATGACAAGCGTGCAATTCTTCTTCTTGATAACATGAAGGCTATTCTTGCCGAAAACGAAAAATCAGCAAGCCCTATAAAGGGCCTGATAGACACAGACCACATAGCTATAGGCGGACATTCGCGAGGTGGAGAAATGGTTGCAACTGCTTATCTTTTTAATGACCTCGAAGCTTATCCTGAAGATGGTAATTTCCGTTTTGACTATCATTTTAATATTTCTTCAATCGTTGCAATTTCTCCGGTTGTTGATCAGTACAGACCAGTAGACCGCTCGGTAATCATAAAAGATATAAACTATCTTTTGCTTCACGGCTCTAACGACCAGGATGTAATCAATATGATGGGAGAAAAGCAGTATAAAAATGTGGAGTTTACAAAATCTTCAAACGAGAAATATTTTAAATCTTCTGTTTACTTTCTTGGTGCAAACCACGGACAGTTCAACAGTCAGTGGGGCCGTTATGATTTAACAAGCGGGACAAATGGTTTTATAAATACAAACAATTTTCTTGATGAAGCAGAACAAAAGCTTATTGCAAAAGCCTATATCAGAAGCTTCCTGGATGCAACAATCGGCGGCAACAGAACCTATTATTCTCTTCTGAAAGATACAACAGGCTACGAAGAATATCTGCCGGATACCGTATACATTACAAATTATTCAGATTCTGATTTTGTTTGCCTTGCTTCTTTTGATAATACAACAGATATACACAATCCCGAAAAAGAAACTACAGTTACCGTTTCTGATTCAGACACCTGGACCATAAAACCATATTGCAGAGGAAATGGTGGAGAAGGTGAAGATTATGTTCTTTCTGTAAAGTGGAAAGAAGCTTCATCTCCTGCAATCATTTTTGATTTTCCTGCCATTGATTTCTCACAAGGATGCCTGAGTTTTTCTATTGCAGATATGTGGGAAGGAACAGAAGAAAATACTGAAGGACTGAATTATAAAATATCTTTGACAGATGCTTATGGAACAACTATTTTCTGTAAAAATCCAAGACTCATATATCCATCACTTGCGGTTCAGCTTTATAAACAGGATGTATTCTTTAAGACTTATGAATACAAGCATCAGCTGCAGACTGTAAGAATTACGCCAGACCTGTTTGATAAGTCTAAAATTTCTGATTTTGATTTTTCGAAGGTTGAAACCTTAATTATATGTCCAGATGGAACAAATGATGGAGAAGTGATTATTAATGATGTAAGTTATTGTAATAACTTCAACTGATTATCATTTTTGCCTGGAGAATGATTGCGTCCCCGGGGAACAATTCTTCAAAGTGCGCCACAGCCTTCTGCAAAACTGTTTTTTCCGGGGCGGCAATAATACATTCACAGAAACCTTTTTCACGTTCCTGTTTTGCAGCAAGGTCATTAGTCTGATTCAAGAGGCGGACGCCTTCCAGCTTAAGGATTTCCGACATCTGATTCTCTGTCATCAAAGGAAGCTTCAAACTCATTACAAAAGCGGCAGGCTGGGGCAGAGGTCTTTTTTCTACGCAAGATCTGTAAATCATTTCAAAAACAGAAATACCGCAGGCAGCCGCATAAGTATAGGTCATTCCACTCAGGCGTGGATTTACTTCAATAATGTGCCATTGGCCTTTATCATCCAGAATCAAATCCACCTGGGCCGCGCCGCAGAGTCCAAGTCCTTCAGCAAGCTTTAACATCATATCACGTAATTCGTCAGGCAGCGGGCAAGGCCCATATTTTACACTTTGTTTCGGGCTTGTTATTCCATACTGATTTACGCTGAACTCAAAAGGAGGAAGCACAGTGTAAGCTCCGGGAAGACCGTAAATCTCCAGCCCGAACTGACGTCCGTTTATAAACTCTTCAATCAGACGGTTAGAATTATTTCGCTTAGAATTAAGATATCCAGCAACCTCGCCATAAGTATGAGCAACTGTCATTCCAAACGAACTAAGGCCTGTTGTATCTTTTATTATAACAGGCAGCTGCAGCCCTTTAATCTGACTAAGTACGCTTTCTTTATAAACATTTCGTAAAACTTCTTTATTACTGCCTGCGCAAAAATATAAATCGTGGTCGCAAAAAAGCACCGTCGGCACATCAAAGCCCAGCCGCGCCAGCTCATTATGGGTACGCCATTTGTCAAAACAGATAAGCCCAGTCTGCACGGAATTGCAGATTGTCTGCCCCCCGCGCTCCTTCAGTTTTTCCGCAACAAGTGCATCACTCACCGGAAGCCAGTCGTAAGGCTCAATCCAAAAGGTCATGGCAATTGCAAGGTCTGGCTTTAATTCACAGATAGCAGATACAACTTCATCAAGATCAGCATTCTGGGGCAGGCACACGGCATTTTCGGGCATAAACATAGCGGGCTTTTGACTTACACAGAAAAACTCATGCTCAGGATGCGCAGCACAAAAAGACTCGAAGGTCGACTCATTCGACGGTATAACCGTAATTTTAAAAGTCTCTTCATCAAAAACATTCGAGTTCGTGCTGTAAAAAACAATTCTCATCATCTGCCTCTTTTTTTATTACACCATTTTTTTTAAATTTTGAAAATACATGTTATAATATTCATAATCAAAATAGTCTGGAGGAGTTTTACATGAAAAAAAACACTGCTTTATTTCTTATTCTTATTTCCGCTTTTTTTATCAGCTGCAAAAACGAAACTTCCTTGGATTATATTGTTGAATTATCTGAAGAGGAAAAAAATAGACCTGTAGTTTTTATGCTGCACGGCTATGGCAGCAATGCAGAAAATTTTAAAGAGCTTACTCATTTTGAAAAGGAAGCACTCCCAAGAGGTTATGCCGTTGTTTATGTAAGCAGTTCTGCTGCGGGCTGGAGCTCCGGGGCAGGTCTTGATAAATCTGATGATGTAAAAGCTCTCTGCCAGCTTGCAAAAAAACTGCAGAAAGAATTCCATTTTGATAAAAAAAGAACCTATGTTACAGGCTTTAGTAACGGCGGCTTTATGAGCCACAGACTTGCCGTTCAGGGGAAGGGAACTTTTTCTGCCTGTATTTGCGCCGGCGGCGATATGAGTAAAAGTGTATGGATTAGAAAAAAGCCAAAAACAAAAATCAGTTTTTTCCAGATAAGCGGTGAAAAAGATGATACTATTCCTAAGCACAGTAATGGAACTGCCGAAGCGTCGCTTGATCCTGCAATCGAAGATGTTCTTGAATATTATGCTTTATCTGACGGTCTCAATCTTGAAAATCCTGCTGAAACAACTATCGGTAATGGTTCCATACTTACTAAGTATTCTGCAAAAAATGTAAAAAATCAGGTATGGCATCTTTTTGTAAAGGATGGCCGACATGCATGGCCGAGCATTCAGTACAATAACATTGATGTAAATAATCTTATTCTTGATTTTCTGGATTCTCTGCAATAACAGTTTTTACCGCTGATACAAAATCCTTTTCTTCAGAAGCAGACAGAATCTCTTTGTCGTAAAGTGCTTTTTCAAAAAGAAGGCCTGCTGATTTTGCTGCCTTTTTTAATTCCTCAGTCTGCAGGCTTTGAACAAGAAGGTCTGTGTATTCTGCGGGCGCGAGGTTAGGGCGGTATTGTATATTGTGAGCCTGGCCCCAGTCGATAAGGCGCATAAAATGTTTTGTGAGACGGTCAATTTCGGCATTCTTTTCTTTTGAACGACCGGCCTTCTTCAAAAAGTCTTTTATACCTTCTCCAAACTTACGGCTTTGAACACTTGAATAAGATTCCTGGGCAGCTTTCTTTGTAAATACATATCTGAAAAAGTCTTTTATCTGTTTCCAGATATTTTGCAGGAAAAATAACAGCTTACCTTCTTTCCAGAACTGCTTCCAGTGAGCCGAGAAAAAAGGCTTAAAGAAAAAGACAATCACACAGCCTGAAAGTGCAGTTATAGCAGCCCATTTAATGATTTTAAAAATCAAATCAATAATCCAGTCTGGAAACCTGTTGTCATCAGGATACATTTCTTCAAGAATTTCTCTTATATCAGAAGCCCCGTTAACTGTATTTGAATTTATTTCTGGCATTTCATATTTAATTTCACTTGCAGGTCTTTCTCCATAAGTAATTCTGATTAAAGCATTATTGGAAGAAATCACCGCGCCAAAAAGACAAGCTGCAAGAACAATTACAAAAACAGAGCGTAAAAGCAATCCTTTATTCTGTATGTACTCCCGGAAGCCCAGAAAACCAAAAAAGACATCATTCCTGAAGAGGCCCATCAAAAAGAAAATCGAAGTAAGGCCCAGGAAAAATGAAAGAACCAGACAAAGGGCAAAAATGCTCACACCATAGCCGCTTTTGAGAATGGCAAAAATCGCAGCAAAAAGTATGAGCGGAAGAAGAAGCAAGATACCCTGTGCAAACCGCGCCTTAGCTCCAAAATCAATTGCACTTAAATTGTTATGAAAAAGATGAGTTTCCAGTTCTTTACCGGAAAGCTGGCCGCATTCATCCATAAAGCGGTCATGAAAAACAAAAAGATTATTCAGAGCGTTTTCCAGAAAGTACTGGGCAATCAAAAAAGGTATAAGCACATAAGGCTGATTCATTTGACCGCACAGACCGCTTATAACTACCGCAAAAATAACATAAAAAACACAGGAAACAATATGCAGATAGGGTTTGATTTTTTCACGGGCAAAAATCTGCTGAATCAAAATAAAAACAAGTCCCGAAACTGCAAGAAGCAGATAAGTATACCAGTTTATTAAAATACGCTCCATTTCAGCATTATTAAGGACAGGCCCTGTGAGTGCAGTAATGCAAAGCATAAATGAGGTAACTGTTTCGAAAACAAGAAATCTTTCAAGTAAAGAATTAAATCCCTTAGCCATGCTGCTTCCTCATTATTCCAACATTAGTGGTATTTATGTTTTCCTGATTTGCACCTACCTTTAAGAAGTAATTTTCAACTTCCTTAGGACCAATTTCAAAAAAGAGAGTTCCTGCCGGCAGCTGATGCATAAACTTTTTCTGCGGGTCGTAATCAAGTTTTCCTTCTTCTAACTTAATCAGAGAAAGAATATCCAGGATACAGTCGACCTGATTCTGATGAGGCGGCAGATACGGGAAGCCTGAACCATAAGCCGCAAAACCACAGCGCTGCCTCAGCACCCGTGCTTTTTCTACAATGCTTGCCGCCATTTCAATTGCCTTCTCAGAATAATAGCCGCGATTATGCAGATCATAATCTTCCTTTGCCAGATTCAAAAAAATAAAAAAAGGTGCATCAAAGGAAGCTTCATATTGATTTGTATAAAGCGAACCGAACCTTGCACTCGCACGCCAGTTAATGCGCTTCTGTTCGTCGCCATTCATATACTCACGGATAGAACGACGCATTGTAATATCTTCAAAGCAGGGATTATTGATTTTAAGCTGTCCCTGTGGAAAGCCCGGAATAACTTCAGTAATCAATTTGATTCTTGCAGGACGAACCGTAATTTCAAGGGGGCAGTCAACCTGCATATCAATCAGGAAAAGCCCCAGCGGGTCGCTGGTTCTTATTCTTACCGGTCCCGCATGAAAAAGTCCCCGCTCCTGCGAAGTAACCCTGTAAGTAATCCTTTTTATTTCATGAGGACGTAAAGAGGTGATTCCCTTGTTTCCTTCATCAAATATATAAAAATATGGAACTGAATCAAAAAAATAACATACATGGGCAGTAAGGGACGAAAAGTTTTTGATTGTAAAAGTGATTTCCGATTTTTCCTTACAGGCCAGTTTTAAGGCATTTGTATTTCTTTCAATCTGAATATTGCTTTTTAAAACCAGGGCATAAAAAAAGGAAAGGAGAATGGTTCCAATGATTGCAAGACAAATAAACTGCAAAAGCTTAAATGGGCAGAATAAGAAAACATTAATACAGGCAGCAAAAGCAAAAAAAACAAGAGGAGAGAAGGTAAGCTTGAATTTTTCCTGCACAAGATTTTGTACAGCAGCTGCAAGATTCGTTTCACCCATGATTAAACTGCCTGAGCTTTAAACATGAGCCCTGAAAGCCGGCACCGGCACAGACTCTATCAGTTCGCGAATAATACTGTCGGCAGAATAACCTTTAAGCAGTGAATCGCTGGTAAGAATAATTCTCTTTCTGAATACCGGAAGGGCAAGAAGCTTTATATCTTCAGGAGTTACAAAAGTTCTTCCCTGAACAGCTGCGTAAGCCTGAGCCGCCTTGTAGAGGGCAATAGAACCACGAGGAGAAATACCAGCCGCAACCCGGAGGTCTTCGCGGGAAGCACGTGAAAGTGCAATCAGATAAGAGAGAACAGAATCATCAACATGAATCTCAACGGCTTCTTTCATTGCATCGATAATTTCTTCTTTTCCGACAACTGCACGAACATTTTCTACCGGATGAGTAAGAGAGCGCTGGGCGGTAATAATTTAAGCCTCATCAGCCTCGCTTGGATAGCCCATAGAAAGGGTCATCATAAAAC
>JAEEGG010026269.1_pt1 | contig 11133 bp, 7 predicted proteins | sample 9134161 | NCBI WGS metagenome assembly JAEEGG01 (sample SAMN16246543, study PRJNA631951) | gut metagenome | biome: gut microbiome; feature: rumen; material: CR-attached | host: Bos | place: Iran: Karaj | collected 2018-10
TCGGAGACCCTTACGGCTACCGTGACTCCGGATAATGCTACGGATAAGACGGTTTCCTGGTCCAGCAGTGACGCCACGATAGCAAGTGTGGACCAGAACGGCCGTGTGACTGCGCTTAAGAGTGGAAGTGCGACCATTATGGCGAAGGCGGGAGAGAAGTCTGCCACCTGCTCTGTAACGATTACGACGCCGGTGGAGAGTGTGTCTCTTGACCGCACCTCAGTGAACCTGGAGGAGGGTCAGACAACAACGCTTGTCGCCACCATCAATCCCAACGATGCCGATGACAAGACAGTTACATGGACGACATCCAATGCTTCAGTTGCGACGGTCACCAACGGTGTTGTCACGGCAATCGCAGAAGGCGTAGCTACCATTACTGCGTCTGTAGGTGGAAAGTCTGCCACGTGCAGTATTACAGTGTCAAAGAATACTATTCCTGTTACATCGATAACGCTTAACAAATCCTCACTTTCTTTGAAGGTGGGAGAAAAAGAGACATTGATAGCTACGGTTTTGCCTGAAAATGCTACCGATAAAAAGGTAACATGGGCTTCGTCAAAGGAGGATGTTGCCACGGTAGATTCGAATGGTCGAGTTACAGCAGTCGCAGAAGGAAATGCAACTATTATTGCATCTGCTGGTGGCAAGACAGCGACATGTAGTGTAACAGTGAGTAATAATAATATTTCTGGTGGACATGAAGGTACGGGCGAAGAAAACTGGGACTAAATAGCCATATTATGAATAGTATATACAAATATATTCCGCTAGTATTAATTCTCGTTTTTTCTTCTGCCTGTAGTGGCCTACCAGAGAGTTATGATCCATCATTTGTACAGGGAGTTGAGACGACTATTATTGCCACAAAAGAGGGAATAACACCTGATACAAAGACCATTCGGCAAGGTGATGGCTCCGTAATCTGGGGACCAGGGGAGGAAATAAGCGTTTTTCGTGGAGCCGGAACTGATGGTGGCAATAAGTTTATTTCCACCAACACATCTAATGCCGGGAGTGTGGAATTCTCTGGCTCTCTTCAGGCTGGTGACGCAGAAGAGATTTGGGCGGTTTATCCATATTCGTCCGATAATTCTTGTGATGGGAATGCTATCGTGACTACCATCCCTGCTGTTCAAACTGCCGTTGAGGATAATTTCTCCAATTCTACTTTCCCGGCAATAGCAAAAACGAAAACATCAACGCTGTCTTTTTTGAACATTTGTGGCGGATTAAAGTTTTCTGTTTCCCGTAGTGATATTCAAGCTATCACTTTTAAGGGTAATAATAACGAAGTATTGGCAGGAAAAGTTAAGGTTTTAATTGGAGATCAAGGAAAACCGGAAGTGACACAAATCTTAGATGGCACTACTAGTGTTACTATTATTGCTCCGAACAATGGTTGTTTCCAACCGGGAAAGCATTACTACATGACGATGCTCCCTGCGTCTTTGAGTAAGGGATATTCTATTTCCTTCAGCATTGTAAACCAGAGTGGAACGTTTGAGAAAAATAGTGCCCAACTAGTTAAACGTTCTATGTTCGGTATTCTTGACGACGTTGATAGTAAAGTCGGCAATTGGCAAGGGTCGTCAATTCCCGAAGGCGCAGTAGACCTTGGACTCTCTGTGTATTGGGCCTCATGTAATCTTGGCGCAAGTTCTCCGGAGCAGGATGGAGACTATTACAGATGGGGGGAACTTATCCCAATTAGAGGGGATGCTTGTGGACCGGTGAGTAAGCGCTACAAAGAGGATGGCCTTACTTCTTTGGAATTATATGATGATGCCGCTGCTATGAATAAGGGACGAGGATGGAGAATGCCGTCTTATAGCGAGATGGAAGAATTAATCAATGATTGTACGTGGGAATGGACGGATAATTATCAAGGGTCTGGAACTAGTGGTTTAATTGTTAGAGGGACAAAGCCTGGATACACCAATAATAGTATTTTTCTTTCTGCCTCAGGTTTCATGCCCTCTGCTACTTATGATTGGGGGTATCGAGAACGGCTTTGTTATTGGACTCGAGATTTGGTTCAGTATGATGAAAACAAGAATAAAGCCTGGTATTTGATTTATTATGAGAATAAGTTGGAACTACATGACGATGCTTGGAGGAGCTACTACGGAATGTCAATCCGTCCTATATATTCAGAAAAATATGATACTTGGCCAGATAAGGTAGATGTCTCTGATGTGGTTCTTGACAGTTCTGATCTGATAATGGATGTTGGAGACACCAAACTATTACACGCTTCGACTTTCCCGACCTGGGCAACGGACAATGGGTTAGTGTGGGAGAGTTCGGATAGTAATGTGATAACAGTAGATAGCCAAGGGCGTGTGACGGCAGTAGGCCCTGGTATGGCAAACGTGACGGTATCATCTTTTGTTAATAAGGGAGTATCGGCGACATGTCAAGTCACGGTGAGGTGTTCGAGTGACTTAATAGGAAACATAGATTCTTCTGGTTTAGGAATAATCGCCTGGGTCTCAAATGATAATAGTAAAGCAATGTTAATCTCCATAGAGGAGCTACAAGATAAGGATTGGCCGACATCAAACAGCTGGTGTGAGAGCTATGGAGAGGGGTGGCGGATGCCCACAATCGACGAGTTAACATTGATTCATCTTTATTTCGATGAAATCAACGCCGCTTTAGGTGAAGCAAATTATACGCAGCTATCTACAACCGATAGTTTCTATTGGTCTACGACAGTCAACCCTGCTTCTGTATTTCATTATGATAAATATTTAAGAGAACGGTTACACGATGGGATTATTAATACGGATGGCGAATATAGCAGGAATTATACTAGAGCTGTAAAATATGTCACTGTTTCTCCGCTTGATAGAATTAGATTAAATATTGATAGAATATACATGGATGTTAATGAGACAGAGCAGTTGACTGTTTCGTTGGAACCTGCAGACGCGACCCACAAGAAACCCGTTTTCTGGACAAGCTCAAATCCTTCTGTGGCCATTGTTAGTGATTCTGGGTTAATAACAGCGTTAGGGGAAGGTGCCACTAAAATAACAGCTCAGGTGGAGGATAAAACGGCAACATGCTCCGTCTTTGTGAATACAATCAGATTTGAGGATCCAATAGTTGAATCAATTTGCCTATCTAGTTGGGATTTGAACCAGGATGGCGGTCTTTCCCGCTCTGAAGCTTCTGTCGTGACATCGCTGGAAGGATTCTTTCAGGAGCAAGAAATCGAATTTTTTGATGAGTTGGTGTTTTTTACTAGCTTGACCGAAATTAGTGAGAGAAGTTTCTACAATTGTGCTAAACTAAAAACAGTGGTAATACCAAACTCTGTCACTTCTATTGGTCGCGAGGCTTTTTATGGTTGTCAAAGTTTGACTTCCGCAATTATTTCTGGCCCTGTTACTTCAATAGGCATCCGTGCTTTTACATTTTGTAAAAGCTTAGTTACAATTAACCTGCCGGAGCCTATTACGTCCATCGACTCTCATGCTTTTCAAGGTTGTTCGAGTTTAACCACGATTACAATCCCGGTGTCGGTTACTTCTATTGGTATGATGGCTTTTTATAATTGTCCTAGTTTAGTTTCTGCTACTGTGCTTCCTCTATCTCCACCAAGTGCCTCTACGACGATATTTGACGTTGGTAAAAACGGATGTTTGATATACGTTCCTCTATCCGCTCTTGAAGCATATAAAAAAGCTATGAACTGGAGTAGATATGCAGACCGCATATTCCCTATTCAAGAAGACTAGGAAGAGCTTTACGCTTATAAAGGTATCATGTTTAATCGAAGTGTAATTCAATTATTTACAACACCCTAATCCATGACCGATCCATACAAATTGCTCAAATTGAATTATTTGAATAGGTACAATTATGAACAAAGAGATAACTGCGCCCTTAATAGTGGTATCATCTCAGCAGTTAAAAGGAATCCGACATATACAGAGAGTTTAACTAAAGAGGATAGAGAAAGAATAAGAGATGCGTGGAGTGAGAAGTTGGAGAAACTGGGTCGGAAATATAAAAAGAAGCAGAACGAGGATCAGTATATAGCCGACGTCATTGAACTCAAGAATTACATGAATTCGTCATTCCCAGATTCGTTCAATAATGAAAACCCTGGATATGATAATGAGTTTAGAATTTCTCACGCTCAAAAAAGCTTATCCGTATATCTGAAGCATCTTTGGTGTATGGGGAAGATTGAGGAACCACCAATTTGTCCAATTGACAGGATTGTTCTCACAAGGGTAGGTTTAAAAGGGCATAATGCTGCCTGGGGGTATATTAACACTCCTGAACTTCTAGACGAAAAGATAAAGGCTATTCAAAGGGAGAAGGGAGTATTATCATTTGCTGTATGGGAATTACTGAATTTTTAGTAACGATAATGAAAAAACGTTTTCTTTTTATTACTTTACTATTGATGGCTCTGTCTTGTGAACAGGTGGAGACTGATTTGATAGAGCGTGAAATAACCGTCTTTCATGCGATAAGTGGTGATGGTGAAGAAACAAAAACCGTCTTAAAGGAAGGTGGACAGATTTGGTGGATGCCGGAAGATGCTATAAAACTATTTTGGTCGGAAACAGAACAGGGTCGAACTGGAATAGAAATGGTTTCTAATAACGCCGAGGCATCTTCCTCGGTAGATTTTATCTGCCCCGCAAGTTTTGACGGTAATTCTGCATCAACATTTTGGGCAGTATATCCATCAAATACTGTGGAATCTTTTTCAGGAGAATCCGTCGTGATTTCAATTCCGAGTCAACAGGTGGCGCAGGAGGGTACCTTTGCCAATCATTTCTTCCCATCCGTTGCAAATTCCACGGATTCATATCTCCGATTCTATAATGTATGCGGAGGAATAAAGTTTTCCGTAGTGCGAGATGATATCAAGTCGGTTACATTTGAGGGTAATAACAATGAGGAATTAGCGGGTAGAGTTAAACTGGTCATAGGGAACGGTGGCTATCCAGAGGTCGTTGAGGTTTTGGAGGGCGCTACTTCTATAACGCTTGTGGCCCCAGATAATGGATTTTTCAAACCTGGGAAGTATTACTACCTGTCAGTTCTTCCAACAAAACTGCAAAATGGTTTTTCCTTTATGTTTAATACAACTAATCATGGGGGAAAATTGAAAAGTAGTGATGCAAAGTCTATAAAGCGTTCCGTTTTTGGAGTGCTAGAAGAGATTGATTCAAGGAACGATGCTTCTTTTGAAGCTATTGACTTGGGACTCAGTGTTAATTGGGCTTCTGTTAACCTCGGAGCTACGGAACCTGAAGGATTTGGGAATTATTACGCTTGGGGTGAAACAGAACCAAATAAAACAACATATTCTTGGTCATCGTATAAATGGGCCAGTTCAGAATCAAATCTGTACAAATATAACTCTAGCGATTATAAGACGGCTCTTGATGTAGAAGATGATGCGGCACGTGCATTTTTGGGCGAAGGTTGGAGAATGCCCACAAAAGCGGAATTAGAAGAATTAAAGAATGGTTGTACTTGGACAAAGAAAACAGTAAACGGAGTGGTTGGTTATGAAGGAATAAGCAAAAAAACAGGGAATAGTATTTTTTTACCAATGTGCGGCGTTTTCAGAGAGTCCGCTATTAAAGAGATAGGGCAAACTGGCATATATTGGTCATCGGATTTGGCAGCAAAAAAATATATGGCGGAGAGTCTCTATATGATGGCTGATAAAACCCCTCGGATGGGACAAGATGAACGAAGATATGGATATAGTATTCGTGCCGTTTCTGTGAAGGAGTCTGGTGTTTCGGTAACGTCGGTGACACTCAACATGACCAGCCTAACCCTGACGAAGGGGCAGTCGGAGACTTTGATTGCAACAGTTTCTCCCGATAATACTGCCGACAAAATTGTTACTTGGTCAAGTACAAATCCTTCCGTAGCAACGGTTGACCAAAATGGTGTGGTGACTGGGGTCCAAGAGGGAGAGTCTACAATCATTGCCTCTGCGGGGAGTGTAACGGCTCGTTGTCAAGTGTATGTGCGCTCTTCAGTGAGTCAAAGCCAAGTCGTTTTAGAGCAATACTGGACTCTGGACAATGGGCTTTTTGTTGACGATCATGGGAAACCGGGGCCTGAGTTCATTCCTTTTATATTTGATGCACCAATAAAAGATGATAACTATAAGGAAGTAATTGCTACGATTGGTCGTTCTGGCTCTCGTTTGGTTGTTAAAGTGCGCAGGACTATAACCTTTGAGGGTATAGTTACCTCAATTAAACGAGATCCGAATGTAGACATTTATGATATGTCCGGTCCGTTGTTGTACAAGGCTTATTGTTATCCTGTGACAGCCATGAAACTCCCTTCGTCAATTGTTGAGTTGGGGGAGAATCTTTTCCAAGGATTCTCAATGGATTATTTTGACTGTTCCGAATCGGTCGGCCTAGAAAGAATAGGTGGAAATCTATTTATTAATGGCAGTTGTCAACGTGTTTTGCTTCCCGATTTCAATTGTCTTGAAGAGATTGGTGAATATGCTTTCGTCAATAGTGTTTTTAGTGCGATTGACTTTTCCCACAACAAGGTGCCATTGGAAATAGGTAAATATGCGTTTAAGAATGTCCCTCTAGAGTCGGTTACACTTGGCACTTGTGTAATAAAGCACCTCAATGACGGTGTTTTTTCAGGTACAAAAATAAAGACGATTGATTTATCTGCATCATCGGATTACATAGATTATATTGGGAATCAAGCATTTTTAAATACGGGATTGGAATCTTTTGATTGGACATTATTACCAAAACTAAGGCAAATTGGCGCCAGTGCGTTTAATAATACCGCTTTAGAGGAAATAGATTTATCTGCCAATAATTATTTAAGACTAATAGGGGCGTCGGCTTTTGCATACACTCCTCTTAAGAATTGTAAGCTGCCATCATTTTTAGAAAGCCTTTCAGCGGGACTGTTCTCGGGAGATAAATTGGAATGTTTAGATATTTCTTTGTGTACTCGATTAACAGAAATAGGAGATGGCGCGTTGAGTAACTGTGCAATATCTACGTTGGTTTTACCTAACGCCAGAATAAAACGTATAGGAAAACAATCGTTTTATCAATGTAGTATTAACGAACTTGATTTTTCACAGTATAATGAGTTGGAGGAGATAGGGGAAGAAGCGTTTCATTTTGCTTTAAATATTAATAAAATATCTCTACCGGCTTCTATCAGTAAGATAGGAAAAAGTGCGTTCAGGTATACCGGTATAAAGGAGATTGACTTATCTGCGTGTGAGAATCTAACTACAATACCTAATGCTGCTTTTGAAGGCAGTAAAATCAACAAGATTTATCTGCCCAAATCGGTATCTCGCATTGAGTATTGTGCGTTTTTTAAGAGCAGTCTTTACTATTTAATGATTCCAGATGGAAGTGAGTTGAATTATATTGGTCAGTATGCATTTAAATGGGCTCCAATGGGTAACTTGGATTTATCAAATGCAAAGGCCCTTTCGATTATTGATCAGTCTGCTTTCGGCTTTACGGGTTTAAGGACTATAGTTCTTCCCGAAAGTGTTACCACATTGGGTAAAGACGTAGTAACATCCTGTGAGAATCTTGTATCTTTCTACATAAAAGCGACAATCCCACCTTCCCTTTCTACGTTGGGGACTATAAGAAGCGATTTACATATATATGTACCACAAGACTCGTGGGGTGATTATAGAAAAGCGCCCGGGTGGAAAGAGTACGTACTCACAAAATATGACTTTAATCAATAATAAAAGACTAATGATTACGGATCAAACACTTAATCTTATTTCACAATTAAGGCCGGCAACGCATAACCGGATTGTTCGGATTCTTCCGATTCTTTGTCTAAGGGCTACTCAAGGAGTAACTATCACTTATGGAGAACTGGCCATTGGTGATATTGTCTTACCCAATAAGTTTGGATATGTTTTGGGAAAACTAGCCGCTATTATTGAATCATTGGACGATAATGGCCAGCACGTTCCTCCTTTAACTACCATTTGCGTAAACCAGTTGGGCGCTCCAGGGGCGAGTGTGGTAAATGTCCTCCATGGAGAACCTTGGCAGGATGCCTGTGATAGAGTATTCGCTTATGATAGTTGGCATATTGTTCAGCAAGAACTCATGGCTGTTTTATAATTTATTTATTTTATAGTTATCTTTGTAATCCATGCCCAACACCATTCCGGAAATAGCGTTCCTGCTGAAGGAAGTGGAACGAAAATACGGCCGTGAGGTGCACACCTCCACGGACTTTGAGTCGTTGTCGGTTGTAATCGAGCGGGACATCAACGAGTATATCTCGTCGGCCACGCTCAAGCGGCTGTGGGGCTATGTGAGCCTGAGGCCGGCGCCGCGGGTAGCAACACTGGATGTACTGTGCCGATTCATCGGCTTCCCGTCGTTCAACGCCTGGCGGGAGGAACTCAAGCACTCTCCCGCCTTCGAATCCGGCTTCTTCAGCACGGCCTGCATCACATCGGAAGAACTCCGGCCAGGAGAGATGATCCTCATCGGCTGGGAGCCCAACCGCCTGGTAACGCTTCTGTATGAAGGCAATGACACCTTCACCGTCCTCAAAAGCGAGAACGCAAAACTGAAGGCCGATGACCGCTTCCGCGCCACCCAGTTCCTGCTGGGCTATCCGCTTTTCATCGACCACGTTGACCGTGCCGATGGCCCTACCCCCTCCTACGTAGCCGGAAAAACCAATGGCCTGAACCGTCTGGAAAAACTGTAGCCAGTTTTGCGCTTGTCAAAAAATAACTGTACATTTGTGACAGCTATGGACTTGGACAAGGTAAAATACTGGGAAGATTTGTCCGACTATGACCTGGATACGGCCGATGCAATGTTTCGCACCGGCAGGTGGTTGTATGTCGGATATATGTGTCACCAAGTTATTGAAAAGATCTTTAAAGCGTACTGGAGCAGTAGGAAAGATGAGCCTGCTCCTTTTTCTCACAACTTGATCAATCTTGCACAAAGCTGTGGATTGGGACAGTTGCTGGATGATGAGAAGAAAGCGTTTGTCAGTCAAATAATGCCTTTGAATATAGAAGCGCGATATCCTTCTTATAAACAGGCTATCGGCGAGTCGCTTACAGAAGAAAAATGTCTGGAGATTCTTGGTAAAACAAAGGAGGTACAGCAATGGGTAAAAGAGATGCTATAGCTGCGGTACGTCAATACAAAAAACTGGTTCTTGCCCATTTTGACCAGGCTACTATATACTTGTTTGGGTCATATGGCAAGGGAACGGCCCATCCGGATAGTGATATTGATGTGGCTGTGGTCCTTCCGGAGGTAAAAGAGGACTTCTTGGAAGCATCCTCCAAATTGTGGGCTCTAACCTGGCAAGTCAATACTTTGATTGAACCTGTCTTAATTGATAAACGCTACCCATCTCCTCTTTACGAAGACGTGTTGAAGACAGGAGTCCTTGTTTAGATTAATCCATTGCGAAAAATGTCGCAACGAAAATTATCGCAATGGATTTTTGTGGCGCTCATGGCGCTGGGCCTCGTTTCCTGCAGGGAAAAGGGGAATGAATTCCATGCTCCGGAGATAACAAAGGCCGAGGCGGTGGTAGAGGGGACCACGGCTACGCTTCGGTGCATCTTATCCAATGATCGTATAGACCGTTGCGGATTTCGGTTCAGCGACGGAGAAAAGGAATCCGAGCTGGAAGCGGTGCTTTCCGGAAACAGTTTTGAGGCAACGGTCCATGGTCTTCAAGTTGAGAAAACTTACAGTTTTGTAGCTTTTGCATCGGCTGGAGAGAGTGAAATCTGCTCCCAGCCCCAGACCTTTTCCGCCCCGGACGGAGCCATTCCCATTCCGGACCCGGCCTTCAAGAAATATCTTCTTCAGGAATATGACACCGATGGAGACGGTGAAATATCCCTTTCGGAAGCCAGGTTTATCTGGCGTATCAGTTTCTGCACCAATGAGCTGAATGTCAAATCCCTTTCCGGGATTGAGTATATGCCCGGTCTGGATGAGATCAACTGTCCCGGAGAATTCTTGAATGGTCTTGACTTGGGTGGGCGAGAGCATTATTATTTGAGCAAAAAGTACAATAGGAGTGTGGACTTGGGCCCTATCGGAACTTTGGAATCTCTGGATGTCTCTCACAATCCGGAATTGCGTGTCCTGAGGGTGCAGGACAATGCCGCCCTGGGAGAATATCAGCGTGTGCTGGATCTTTCCAAGAATCTGAAACTGGAGAGCATTGATCTTGGTTTCACGGCCTTGCAGATGCCGGATGTCTCCCATCTTCCCGGCCTTCTGGAAATGCGTTTCAGCAATATCCGGGGGCCGTTTCCGGACCTGAAACCTTTCACCCAATTGCGGGCCTTGGATCTCTGTTACGAGCAAACCGGGAGAAGAATGGACGTGGACGTGTCCCACTGCCCCTATCTGGAAGAACTGTACGTTGGCGGAATTGCCAGAACGCTTTCCGATTTGTCTTTCAATCCGGAATTGAGGACTTTGATGGATATCGGCAATGGATTTGAAGAAAGAGATTTGTCCATTTTCCCCAAACTTACAGGATATTATGGGCACGATAACCGGTACCGGACCCTGGATGTATCTAGCAACCCGGATTTGATATTCCTGAAGGTTTCGCCGATGAATAACGATATGCTGGAAACACTGTATATTGCCCCTGGGCAGAGGATTCCGGGCGTTACGGAGAACCGCAGCGAAGAGTTTATTCCCCGTAATACCAGGATTGTGGAGAAATCCCCGGACGACGCCATTCCTATTTCGGACCCGGCTTTTAAGGAGTACCTCTTGAAAGAATATGATAGTAACGGAGATGGCGAGATTTCCCAAACAGAAGCCAATGTAATCTGGCGTATCAGCTTTTGCACCAATGAACTGAACGTCAAATCCATTTCCGGGATAGAGTATATGCCGAATCTGGAGGAAATCAGCTGTTACGGTGATTTCCTGGCGGATTATGATTTGGGTGACCGTGAGCACTATTACTTGAGTAAGAAATACCATCTGGGAGACAAATATGGGCCGATAGGGACCTTGGAGTCGATAGATGTTTCCCACAATCCGGAGTTGCGAGTTTTGAGGGTGTATAACAATGCTGCCTTGGGAGATA
>JAEEGG010026273.1_pt1 | contig 11133 bp, 7 predicted proteins | sample 9134161 | NCBI WGS metagenome assembly JAEEGG01 (sample SAMN16246543, study PRJNA631951) | gut metagenome | biome: gut microbiome; feature: rumen; material: CR-attached | host: Bos | place: Iran: Karaj | collected 2018-10
TGGTATCTGTGGTGAACATGGTGGTGACCCAGCTTCTATCGCACTGTGCTACAAGCTTGGTTTGAACTACGTATCTTGTTCTCCATTCCGTGTACCACTTGCTCGTCTTGCAGGTGCACAGGCTGTTATTAAGGCCGGAGCTAAAAAGCCAGCTGCAAAGAAACCTGCAGCAAAGAAGGCTCCAGCTAAGAAAGCAACAACTGCTAAAAAGCCAGCTGCTGCTAAGAAACCAGCTGCAAAGAAATAAGTTGATCTAAACTTATAAAAAGGCGTTCCCCTCAAAGGAACGTCTTTTTTTTTTGGCCAAAATGCATTATAATATTTGCAATGCATTATATAGTAGAATATGAGTTTGCAGCCATTTTTCTTTCTCTCGCAGTCATCTTTAGTTTTTTCCGCAGAAAGACTGTCAACACACGCCTTACAAACGGGTTTCTGTTTCTTATAATAATCGTAATCCTTTCTGCTATAGTTAATCTAAGTGCAATTTATGTAATTGAACATCCTTTTGACTTTCCGCTCTGGTTTGCTTATTTAACAAATACACTTTACTACTTCCTTTTTATGTTTTTTCCGCAGGCTTTTTACAGCTGTGTAAAGTGTTCAATCACTTCTAATTTTACACGTTCTAAGTTTAAGGTTTTGCGTTATTATACTCCTATTACCATTCAGCAGATATTAATTTTATCTTCGCCATTTACACATGCCATTTTTTATTTTGACGAAGCAAGGGTTTTTCATAAGTCGTATGCCTATCCTACAATCTTTATTGTTTTTGGAATCTATTTTTTAAGTGCAATTTATAAAATCATTATTTACCGCAAGGAAGTTACGGTGGCTCAGCGTGCAACTGTATACTTCTACTCAATTGCCTGTATTGTTGCAATCATTATTCAGACGATAAAGCCTCCTCTTACTGTAATGGGTTTTGTGGCTGCTGTTTCTACAATGATGCTGTTCCTTTCTCTTGTAAACCCTACAAACTATGTGGACAAGGAAATGGGCTCCTTAAACCTTAAGGCATTCAGAGATGTTGCAGATCAGGAAATTTTCAGGGGGAAGCCGTTCCGCGTAATTGGAATTCAGATTGTAGGTATAAGATTTTTAAATGAAACTATAGGTCTTGAAAATAAGGCAGAGCTTCTTAAAAGTTTGTATATTCTTTTGCAAAAGGCCTGTGGCAAGCATAGAATCTACAGGGTTTCGGGCAGCAGGATGTTTGTTATAATTCCTGATGACGGAGAAGTTCAGCAGTACATAGTTGAAAATGTTCATACGGTTTTCAGTAATTCTATACGCATGGGAGAATTCAGAATTTCTCTTACAGAGCGAATTGCTTTGTTCAGGTATCCGGATGATGCGGGTTCGGTTCATGATATTGAAGAGCTTATGCATGAGACTCTTGTTTCTGTTATAGATGAAGAACCGGGAACAATCGTAAAGGTAGATAAAAATATTCTTGTTAAGAAAAACCGTGAACTTGCAATTCTGCAGGTTATGAAAAAAGCTGTACGCCGCGGAGATTTTTATGTTGTTTATCAGCCAATCTATTCTTTTGAAAGCGGACGTTTTACTACGGCAGAAGCCCTTGTTCGTCTTGAAAATGAAGAGCTTGGCGAGGTAAGCCCCGAAGAATTTATTCCAATTGCAGAGCGCAACGGCATGATTCTTCAGATTGGTGAATTTGTTTTTGAAACCGTCTGCCGCTTTATCCTTCATCATAAAATCTGGGAAAAGGGTATAGAATACATTCATGTAAATCTTAGTGTAATTCAATGTATGCAGGAAAATCTTGCAGACCAGCTGTTCCGCATTATGGATCTTTACAATCTGGATTACCGATATGTCAATCTTGAAGTTACTGAATCTGCTGCAATTGCTTCGAGCGAAACCCTTATGGATAATATGAAGCGTCTCATAGAACGCAACATGAAATTTTCTCTTGATGATTTTGGTACCGGTTTTTCTAACACCGCAACTCTCATCAAGTATCCGTTCCATTCAATAAAGCTGGACAAGTCAATGGTATGGAACGCAATGCACAACGAAAAAGCAGAAACAGTTTTACGCAATACGATAGAGATGGTTAAGCTTTTGCATATGGAGATTGTAGCAGAAGGTGCAGAAACTCCGGAACAGATTGAAAAGCTTAAGGAAATGGGTGCCGATTATGTTCAGGGCTTCTATTATTCAAAACCGATTTCCCGGGATAGTTTTATTGAGCTTTTAAACGATACGCAGAGGAGAAAGTAGGCATATGACAGAATACATTTTCAGATACGAAGTTGCTGCTTGTCTCATTGCTATTGCCATAAGGCTTGCCTATTTTCAGGGAAAGAAGATAAAGACTACTACCTCACAGGCGTTTAACGCACTTTCCTGGCAGTGTTTAACTTCAAGTCTTTGTAATATTGCCTCTGTTTTTCTTATTAAGTATATAAGGCCTGGAAACTTGTGGCTTAATTATATTACTATTATTGCTTATTATATAATCTTTAATGCAATTCCACTTTGCTTTTATATCTGTGTTTATGCGCTTTCCGAAAACAACCGGCGGCTTCCTAAAAAACGTTTCTGGTGGTTCTTTGGTATTTATCTTTTCTTTAGTGTTTTTACAATTACCTCTCCGTTTACACATTTTATTTTCTGGTTTAATGAAGACCTTGAGTTGTGTCATAACATACTGTTCTATGGTTATTACGTACTGGATTTGTTCTATCTTATTGCGGGTCTGATTCACTTTTTGCGCCATCGTAATCAGTTTACAACAAATCAGACTGTTTCGCTCATGTTCTATACCTGTGCCTGTTTTGCAACCGCTATAATTCAGACTATCTATCCAAGGCTGCTTATTACAGGCTTTATGTTTGCGCTCACAATCCTTATTACATATCTGTCTATGGAAAATCCGGATGATTATGTAGATTCAGAAAGTCATCTGTTTAGCCGTCTTGCCTTTAAGGTAAAATGTCAGTCCGATTTTGCCATGCATCACAGAAACTTAATTATAGGTATTTATGCCGAATCGCTTTTTCATATTCTTAATTCTCTTGGCGAAGTTAACCGCGACGCCTTTTATAAAGAAGTTACGAATACTTTAAAAGAGATTACCGGTTCAGAAACGATTTTCCGCCTTACTTATGAAAAAATTGCAATTATTGTTCCGTTTGAATCAGACGAAAAGAGCCGCGAAATAGTAGAAAGAATAAATAATTATTTTAGGGAACCTGTTAAATGTGGACCTGTAGAAGTTTCTCTGGCTATAAGCATAAAGACGGTAAAAATTCCTGATGATGTTGGAACAATAGAAGATCTGCTCGACCTGCTTGAAGATTCTCTGGAAGATAAAACTGTAATTACTGCAGGTTCTGTTTATCACGCAGATGTAAGTCTTCTTGAAAAACGCCGCCGTGAAAATCGAATTATTCAGATTCTCGAAGAGTCTATGGATCAGAATAATTTTGAAGTTGTGTATCAGCCAATTTACAATATTGCAAAAGCAGGTTATACAAGTGCCGAAGCGCTCATAAGATTAAAGACAGAAGAGTTTGGATATATTGAACCGGATGAATTTATTCCGCTTGCAGAAAAGAACGGACTTGCTCTTCTCATAGGAAACTTTGTATTAAATGAAGTCTGCCGTTTTTATTCAGAAAACCGCCTTTGGGAAAAAGGCATAGAAAAGATTCACGTAAACCTTTCTGTAATTCAGTGTATGCAGGAAAAAATGTACGAACACATTTTTGAAGTTCTGGATTATTACAATCTTGATTATGAATATATAAATCTTGATGTAACAGAAACTACAACGATTGCTGCAAACGAAATCCTGCTTCGCAACATGAACATTATGAAGGATCACAATATGATGTTCTCGCTGGATAATTACGGAACAGGTCTTTCAAATACAAACACACTGGTAAAATATCCGTTTAAGTATGTAAAGCTGGACAGAGCCCTCATTCAGTCTGCGGTAAATGATGAAAAAGCACGCGTTATTCTGCACAAAACAGTTTCTATGATTAAGGATTTGAATATGGAAACAGTTGCAGAGGGTGTAGAAGATCTTGGCCAGTATGATATGGTAATCTATCTTAACTGCGACTACATCCAGGGATATATGTTTGCTAATCCTCTGAATGCAGCCGAGTTCCTTAAGTTTATTTCCAAGTAATTAGAATCTTATCCAGTTAAACTTTGCTGTTACGTAGAAGTTCCATTCTGTTTTTGCGTTAGTGGCAAAATCAAAAAGGGCTGCGTAACCAATTCCAAGCTTTTGTCCGGCTCCTGCATTAAAGCTTGCTTCAAAACCAAGGTTCAGTTTCTTTTCGAGCCTAAGGTTAAGTGGAAGTCCTGTTTCAGGAGTATTCTTATCTGTACTGTTCTTTCCAAACGAAGCCATTCCCAGAACAGTCATGCTTCCGTCTGCAATGCCCGGAATAAAGTTTGCCATGGTGTAGGTGTAGTTCATAAGAATCTTTCCCGGGAAGAGACAGTTTTCTGTTTTGCCCAGGAAGTGTGCACGGCTCATAGTTGGCGTTGTGTTTGAAGGAAAATCTGTATAGCGGACAACAAGACCTGTTTCCTGGCTGTATTGATTAGTTCCTGTGCTAAAGCTAAATTCTCCTTCGTAGCCTGCAAAGAGCTTGTTTTTATCAAAGTCCCACATCCCTACAGCAAGATTTGTTATGTCAAAGGTTAGCTTGTTGTCGCGCGGAAGACTCATGCCCTGGCGGTAATCAAGTCCTGTCTGAAAATTAACCTGTTTAGTAAACGGTAGATTTTCTGTTATAGAAAAGATATGATCGCTAGTCTGCTTAAAGCTTGCACCTGCATAGGTAAGAACAGCAAGCTCGCGTCCAACAGTGTATTGATCCCGGCTGAATACAGGAAGTGTGTATCCCGCAATAACATCATTTTCCATGCTAAAGGCATTTTTGTTTTTTGGGAATTCAAAAAGCGAAGAATTGCGGCTTACAATTAAATCCAGGGTGCCTGCAAAAAGCGGAGTTTCCATAAGGAATTCTCCGGTAAAGTTTCGGGCAGTCGGATAGTAAAAGGCATCAAAATATATAAGGCCCTGTCTCATCTGGTAACGTGGAAGCAATCCTGCAAAAATTGCTCCAACACCAAAATAGTCTTTCTCCGGTGCTTCAAGCGTGTTTATAAACGGCAGATAAAGATAAGGTGTAATATATGGACGGAAGCCCTTTATGTCTGTAAGCTCTGTTGTGGCAGGTTCAAGCTTATCCAGTTTTTCAATTGATTCGGGACTGCGGTGCTTAACAGGTTCTTCATTAGGTTTTTTGTGGTCGCCGCTGTCTGCTTCTTTTTCCTTTGCAAGCTTGGCATAAGGGTCAAAGTCCGGATAATCGTTTGGCTTTGTTCCAAAGGTCATAATTTCGCCTGCAGGAGAAGGTCCTTCAAAATCTGCAATATTTCCCCATTCTTCAACCGGCTTAATTTTGATTACCCTTCCTGTAGAAGCCTGTGAACAGTAGAAAATTGCCATATCGTTTTTGTAAGCCCACAGAGCTCCAATAGGATCCGAAAGCTTTGGTGTGCAGGTAAAGGTCTGCCCGTCGGAATTAGGAACAGCTTCATAAATCTCAAGACGTCCACGATCATTTGAACAGAAGGTGAGTGTGCCATCCTTATTAAACTGTGGCTCCGAAGGATCTGTTATAAAGTCATGCTCGGTGTTATTTACAATTTTGTACTGGCCTGTTGCAATGTCTCCAAGCGCTATGCAGGCTCTGTCATCTTTAAGAAGGACAAAGGCAATCTTGGTACCGTCATCGTTCAAGGCAGGCTGAATAAAGCTGTAGCGTTCATCCTGGAAAAGAGGAGTTATATCTCCAGTCTCCGGGTCTACGCGAACAATTCGCATTTTAAGGCCCTGCTGGTCAACCGCAACAAGAACCTTTCCGTTGCGGCTTACTGAAGGCTGATAGTAAGAGCTCTGGTCGTGGGTAAGAGCTTCGTTGGTTACGTTTCCTTCTTCGTCCTTTGACCATTTATAAAGAGGAAACTGTGTTTCGTTGTAAGGAGCGCGGTCATAACGGCTAATAGCGGTGGTGTAGTAAATGTTAAGCGCTTCGTCGGCGGTAAGCTCACTGGCTCCCCTAAACAAAATGGTTTCTTTTACTTCGCCGTCGTCCTCGTAAAACTGCATACCGTCCTTTGCGCCAGGCTTGAGCAAAACAACCGCGCTGGAAGTATAGTCTGCTCGTGTTGTTACAATTGAACCATCGTCCAGGACAATGGCAGGCTCATAGTAATTTACATTAAGGTCGTTTGGAGAAATAATCTTTCCTTCCGGAATCTTTCTTTCATCCGCATATTTTTTCTCCAGGGCAATTTTTGCTTCGCGGTAAATATCTTCGGGAGTGTGGCCTGTTACAAACTTTACGCTTTCTTCCCAGCTGCGGTCCATGTTGCGGTTGCGTTCTATGTCTGCAAGAGCCTCAATTCCCCAGCGATCTGCAATACTGCGCATTATAAGATAACCCATTACATAAATCTGACTGTAAGGAGGTTCCTGTTCGGTTCCAATAAGGCGGTATGGAATAAAATTATTATCAAGTGTAGGGGCTTTGTAGCTTAATTCAAAATACGGGCTGCGGCCACGTCCACCATCTGTAAGCTCTGTTTCCAAAACAGTTGTAAGGCCTTCGAGCGCCCAGCCCGGAATCATGGAATAATCTATGCCTCTTATGGCTTCTCCCATAAGCTTGGAAGCAAGATAGCTTTTATCTTCAAAATTTATGTTTGCAATGTGAATGAGCTCGTGTGTAAAAAACAGCTCCATCCAGTCGTCCCGGAACCCAAAATAATTGTCTATGAGCGGTGAATCAAACATTATAATTTCTGGTGGAGAAAACATTGTGTAAGCATTTACAATGTTCATGCGGCTGAATACATAGACATTGGTTTTTTCCTGTGGCATTGCATATATACGGGCAATTTTTTCCCAGGCCTGGTCTGCAATTTTGGCATAAGCCTGTGCAGCCTGTTCGGATGCTGCTTCGTATATAAAACGGAAGTGTGTTGTTTCGGCCTGTTTCCAGCCTTTAAATTTTACATAGTCGTTTGCAAAAGTGTTGGCAGCAAAAAGTGCCATAAAGATTGTGCAGAGGATTGCACGTGCGACATTTTTCATTTTAAAATTTCTCCTGTATTAAAATAAAACAATTCTATAAGGCAAAAGTTACCAAAAGCTACTTAAAGTATGCTATTTCATATTTCCCGCCCTGAACAAAACCAATGCGCTGGTAAAGTTCGTGGGCAGGGTTATTTTTTTCTTTTACAAAAAGGCTGATTTTGCGTCCTGATTTTAATACACGTGTACAGATTGTATAAACCAGATGCCAGGCATAATAATTTTTGCGGTAAAGCGGATGTGTATAAACTCCGCCAAGCTGAACATAATCAAAGCCTATAGCGTTGGTGTTTGCTTTGGAAACAATTTCGCCATCGGTAAGGAGTGCAAAGCAAAGCTGGTCCTTTAATACTGTTTTAAGCTGGGCAGTTGCTTCCAGATCTGTTACCTGTTTTCCGGCGGGAGCAACCTCCTTTGCCATATACATTTTCTGAAGCTGCAGCAAAAGCTCTGTATCTGTTTCTGGAGACGAAAAGCGTTTTATTTCGTCATCGCAGCTTAATTTTTCAGGTGGTGGTAGCGGAGAAGAAGTGAGTGTCATAAGATTGTAGTAATTTGTCTGATATGGTGTCTGTCCGTTTTTTTCAAGCGCCTGCAGAATGTATTGGCCGGCAACCGGTTCTCCATTAAGACAGCTGACCTTTTTATCTTTTAAGAAATCTGCAAGCGCCTGTTCAAGTCCCGCAATTTTATCTGGTTCGGGTATACAGAAAAACATAGTTTTATCTAAAAAAAGAACGCCAAGAAGGGCAATATCAGTAATAACATATACCTTATCTTTTTTCTTTCTGACATTAGAGCAAAGTGTAACGCAGGATGGTTCCCAGGGCATGAGGAAGGTCTGTATTTGTTCGTACTGGTCCTGTGCTGCAGCAGTGATAGTCATAGTTGTATTGTATCACATAGGAGTGTTTTCGTCATTGCGAGCCCGAAGGGCGAAGCAATCTACGACGTTTTTCTTAAAAAAAATATTGACAAATAGATTGTATTACTGTATTATACACTTAATACAGTAATACGGAGGTGCATATGGACTATCAGTTCAGCAACGATAAACCGATTTATCTTCAGCTGATGGATGTGTTCAAGGTAGCAATCGTTTCTGGCGAGCTTCCAAAGGGGCAGCGTCTGGAATCGGTACGTGACCTTGCCATTGTTGCAAAGGTAAATCCAAATACAATGCAAAAGGCCCTTTCAGAGCTTGAACGCATTGGGCTTGTAAGAACAGAGCGTACGTCGGGTCGTTTTATTACAGATGACGAAGAGCTCATTCTTTCTATGAAAAACGAAATTGCAGAAAACGAAATCAAGGCCTTTCTTGAAAAAATGAAAAAGATGGGAATTACAAAAGAGGCAGTAGTAAAACTGATTTCTGAGTATAAGGAGTAGTATTATGGATTCAATTCTTGAGTTTAAGAACATTACAAAAAAATACGGGAGCAAGGTTGCTCTTGATGATATTACCTTGAGCATTCCAAAGGGATCTATTGTTGGTTTGCTCGGTCCAAACGGAAGCGGTAAGACAACATTGCTCAAGCTTGCTACAGGACTGCTTCAGCCAACAAAGGGCGAAGTTTTTGCCTGCGGTCTCAAGCCTGGTGCAGAATCAAAGGATCTTGTTGCCTATCAGTCTGATAAGGTTTATCTCAACGACTGGATGAATGTAGAAGACCTTATGAAAATGCTCGGTGATTTTTATACCAACTTTAATAAGGATAAGGCTCTGGACATGCTTGCAAGTCTTAACATCAATCCAAAGGACAAGCTTAAGGAAATGTCCAAAGGTACAAAGGAAAAGGTTCAGCTTATTACAACAATGTGCCGTGATGTTCAGCTTTATCTGCTTGACGAACCTATTGGTGGCGTTGACCCTGCAGCCCGCGACTACATTTTGAACACAATCATTTCCAACTACCAGGAAGATGCAACTGTAATCATTTCTACTCACCTGATTGCAGATGTAGAACCTGTTTTGAATCACATTCTGTTTTTGAAGGAAGGACACATTGTCCGCCAGGGTGATGTAGACGACATCCGCGAAGAAACAGGTAAATCAATTGACGCCCTCTTTAGAGAGGAATTTAAGTGCTAGGAGAAATACTATGAGAAATCCATTTCCAAAAATTGGTAAGGTAATTAAATACGATTTTAAGCATTCATCAAGAAAGCTGCTTCCGCTTTACGGTGCACTTTTAGTTCTTGGATTATTAACCGGACTTTTTGCAAATCCTCTTAATATGCATGATTTTGATTATGCAGAATCTAGTACAGGCGCATCTTTCAACATTGATGTAAACACAGATTCAACCGGTCTTTCAGCAAAGAAAGAAATAGTTGCTGCTTGTCTTGCAATTGCATTCTGTGTATTCTCGGTAGTCTGCATTGTAATGACAATTACTGCAATTGACCGCCGCTTTAAGCAGAGCATGCTCGAAGATGAAGCCTACCTCAATCTTTCGCTGCCTGTTACAATGGGCGAGCATTTGTGGGGCAAGTTTATAATTGCATTCTTCTGGCTTTTCTGCTGTGCTCTTGTAAACTGTCTTAGCGGATTACTCTGCTTTGTAAGAATGGGTCTTCCAGATATTTTCCGCGGACTTAGCGAGGCTCTTCCTTCACTTCAGTCTGAACTTGCTGCCTACAATCTTACAATCGGAAAATGCTTCTGGACAATGTTTATGTTTAGCATTGCAGTTGCAGCATTCTTTATCACTCTGATTTACATAGTGAATGCAGTTTCGCATCTGTTCAAAAAGAACAAGGGTCTTGTAAAGTTTGTAACTGTTGTAGCTCTGTTCTGGATAAACGGCTGGATCTTTAAGCTTGTTCCAAACTTTGATTCCCACACCCCTGCCGAAGTAGGCCACGAGTTCATCGTAGGCATGAGCATCGTATGCCTTCTCCTGGTTCTTATTTCAGCAGTGTACTTTGCAGTTACACACTATATTTTTGCAAAGAAGTTGAATTTGGAGTAGGGCCCTTCGACAGACTCAGGGACCCCTAGTTCCTGAACGAATGAATTGGTGCAGGTATTCTACCGCCACGGTTGATGAAATCTGCACAGCCAAATTTGCTTACTGGCATTACAGGGCAACCGCCGAGTAATCCGCCAAATTCTACCCAGTCACCGGCTTTTTTGCCTGGGGCTGGGATGAGGCGGCAGGCGGTTGTTTTGTTATTAACCATACCAATTGCAAATTCATCTGCCAGGATTCCGGAAATTGTTGTAGCAGGTGTATCGCCTGGAATTGCAATCATATCAAGACCTACAGAACATACAGTTGTCATTGCTTCGAGCTTTTCAAGACAGATAGAGTTCTGCTTTACGGCGTTTATCATTCCTTCATCTTCCGAAACAGGAATAAAGGCACCGCTTAAACCACCAACGTTTGTACTTGCCATTACACCGCCTTTTTTTACCATATCGGTGAGCATTGCAAGAGCGGCTGTTGTTCCTGGAGCTCCACAACCTTCAATACCAATTTCTTCAAGAATACGTGCAACAGAGTCGCCTACAGCTGGAGTAGGAGCCAAAGACAAATCAAGAATACCAAAGTTTGTGTTCAAGCGTTTTGCGGCTTCGCTTCCAACAAGCTGACCCATTCTTGTAATCTTAAATGCCATCTTTTTAATACCATCGGCAAGCACGTTGATTGGCTGGCCTTTGTATTCGCGGGCTGCAGCAAGAATTACACCAGGACCGGAAACACCAACGTTGATTACGCTGTCTCCTTCTCCAGGTCCGTGGAAAGCTCCTGCCATAAACGGATTATCTTCAGGGGCGTTGCAGAATACAACAAGCTTTGCACAGCCGTTTACTTCGCAGGTTTTAGAAACTTCTGCAGTTTTTACAATTGTTTCTCCCATGAGTTTTACGGCATCCATGTTGATTCCGTTTTTTGTAGTTCCAACGTTTACAGAAGAACATACACAGTTTGTTACACTCAAAGCTTCAGGAATAGAATCAATCA
>JAEEGG010026280.1_pt1 | contig 11131 bp, 10 predicted proteins | sample 9134161 | NCBI WGS metagenome assembly JAEEGG01 (sample SAMN16246543, study PRJNA631951) | gut metagenome | biome: gut microbiome; feature: rumen; material: CR-attached | host: Bos | place: Iran: Karaj | collected 2018-10
TGAGGCTGCAAGAAAGCGTAAATATAACTAAAAACTTTGAGCCCTTGGCGAAAGTCAAGGGCTCTATTGTCTTTTCATGAATCACTTTTATGAAAAGAACTGAAAAAGGGTTAAAAGTTGAAAACAATTCTTATCGTATTGCTGATAATCTTCATACTGTTTTGCATAGCGGTTATCATTTTCGATTCAAACCGTTATGTCATAAGAGAGTATGCCGTTAAGACAGACAAGGTTTCATGTGACCGGACGATCGTTTTTTTAAGCGACCTTCATAACAAAAAGTACGGAAAGAACAATGAAAAGCTTCTGGCTGATATAAGTGCTCTTAATCCTGATCTTGTGCTGGTGGGCGGTGATATGATGACCGCCTATCCGGGTGAAGACTATTCTGTCGGTCTGAAGTTTGTAAGTGAAGTTTGCAAAAACAGACCTTACGTTTATGCCGAAGGAAATCACGAATACAGAGCACGTATTTATAAAGAAGACTATAATGATCTGAGCGAAAGATACAATAGCGATCTTTCGGCGAACGGTGTTGCCATAACGATCAACGATCACGAAGATTTCTTTGATGAGATAAGAGTTTTTTCTTTGTCCATAGGGCACGAGTATTACAGAAGATTTAAACTCAAACCGATGTCGGACGATTATATTGCTTCCTTAATAGGCAATCCGGATGACGGCAGGTTTAACATTCTGCTCGCTCATAATCCGGATTATTTTAAAAACTATGTCAAATGGGGCGCGGACATGACGCTTTCAGGTCATGTTCACGGCGGTGTCGTAAGGATACCGTTCTGGATAGGCGTGATAAGCCCGATGTGTACGCTGTTTCCAAAATACAGCGGAGGCATGTATAAAAAGAACGATCAGGCGATGATCGTAAGCAGGGGAATGGGCATGCACACAATACCTCTTCGAATGTTCAATCCCGCAGAGATCGTTGTGATCCGGATTTGTCAAAAAGACAAATAAACTGGAATCGGATGTCTGATTGTGATAAAATTTTGTCGCATAAATTTTTAGTTGGAAAAGAATATGTCTTTATCAGTTAAACTTGAAGTGTTTGAAGGTCCGCTTGACCTTTTGCTTCACCTTATCGAAAAGAATAAAGTTGATATATATGATATTCCCATAGTTGAGATCACCAATCAGTATCTTGATTATATCAAGGCGCTTAAGTCTCAGGACATGAATGTCATGAGCGAGTTTCTGGTCATGGCGGCCACTTTGGTGGATATCAAATGTCGTATGCTCCTTCCCAAAGAAGTCAATGAAGAAGGAGAAGAGGAAGATCCGAGAGCCGAACTGGTCGAAAAACTGCTTCAGTACAAGATGTACAAGTATATGGCTTTCGAACTTCGCGATATGCAGACCGATGCGGGTGTTACCATAACAAGGGGCGAAAACCTTCCCGAAGAAGTGTTAAAATACAGGGAACCGATCGATTACGAACAGCTTGTCGGTGATCTTAATCTTGTGAAGCTTCACGAGATATTTCAGATCATGTTAAAAAGAAATGAAGATAAGATCGACCCTATCAGAAGCAATTTCGGTAACGTTGAAAAAGAAGAGATCGATATGGAAGAAAAAGCTTCGTATATCGAGGATTTCATAATGAAGCACAAAAAGTTTTCGTTCAGAGAACTGTTGGAGCGTCAGCATTCAAAAGAAGAGATAATCGTTTCTTTTCTTGTTATCCTGGAGCTTATCAAGGTTGGCAGGATAAAGGTCAAGCAGGACAAGATAAACGACGATATTACGATCACTACAGTGGCAAAAGCAGGGTAAAAGATGGACAAGACAAGTAAAAAAGCGGCACTTGAGGCAATTCTTTTCGCTATGGGCGAATCGGTAAAGCTTTCAAAACTCGCCGAAACGATAGAAACAGATGAAGAGATCTGCGAAGGACTTCTTGATGAACTGACAGAAGAATACAAGAAGGACAAACACGGAATCGAACTTATAAGACTTGAAGATTCGTATCAGTTTGTTACCAAGGCCGATCATTACGACACTCTCATTAAGATCGCCAAGACACCAAAGAGGATGAACCTTTCCGATTCCGTTATCGAGACTTTGTCCATAATCGCTTATAAACAGCCGGTTACAAGACTTGAAGTGGAAAGCATAAGAGGAGTGAGCTGCGATCATGCGATCGACAAGCTCTTGGAGTTTGACCTTATCGAAGAACTCGGACGTAAAGATGCGCCCGGTCGTCCCATTCTTTTCGGAACGACGGAACAGTTTTTGAGAAGCTTCGGTGTGGGCAGTTTAAAGGACCTTCCCGAGCTTAATACAGTGCAGATCGAAGAGTTTAAACAGGAAGCCGAGCAGGAGGTTTCCACATCACTTAAAATTTGACAATAAAACGTTTTTAAAGAGCCGAAATTTCGGCTCTTTTTTGTTGGATATTTATTGTAAAACTTAACTTCTCTATGCTATAATATCTGCTGATTGCAATTTAATGTTTAATACAATATATATGGAGGTAAACTAAATGAGTACTACTTCAAAAGCGGGACAGAGAATCCTTTCTCTTCTCGACGAGAACAGTTTCATTGAGATCGGCGCTCTTGTAACCGCAAGAAATACCGATTTTACTTTGAAACAGTCCGCCGATGCCTCCGACGGTGTCATTACCGGATACGGTCTTATCGACGGAAAGCTTGTGTATGTATACAGCCAGGACGCATCCGTACTTAACGGTACAGTCGGTGAAATGCACGCAAGAAAGATCGCCAATCTTTACGATCTTGCATTAAAGATGGGCGCTCCCATAATCGGCCTTCTTGATTCTGCGGGATTAAGACTTGAGGAAGCAACAGATGCACTTGACGCTATGGCTTCTATCTATGCTAAGCAGTCTGCAGCATCGGGTGTTATCCCTCAGATAGCGGCAGTTTTCGGTAACTGCGGCGGCGGTCTTGCTATTTTGGAATCAATGGCAGACTTTACTTTTATGGAAGAGAAAAATGCAAAGTTATTTGTGAATGCTCCCAACGCACTTGACGGAAATTACACCGCAAAGTGTGATACCGCATCAGCTGCTTATTTAAGCGAAGCAGGCGTTGTATCAGGCGTCGGAGAAGAGGGATATGTTCTTTCTTCTATCCGTGAACTCGTTTCGGTTTTACCTTCCAATAATGATAGTTATTCAGACGAAGAAGATTGTTCAGACGATCTTAACAGATCTGTTGCAGGTATCGAAGGATGTGTAGGCGATACCGCAATTCTTATTTCTCAGATAGCAGATGACAACAACTTCATCGAGCTTAAGAGCGAGCATGCTCAGTCGATGGTTACCGGATTTATCCGTCTTAACGGAAAGACGGTTGGTGTTGTTGCAAACAGAAGCGAAGTTATCGGCGAAGACGGTAAGGTAGCAAAGAAGCTTGACAGCGTTCTTTGTCCTTGCGGATGTGCCAAGGCAACCGATTTCGTAAACTTCTGCGATGCTTTCTCAATCCCGATCCTTACTTTCACAAACGTAACAGGATTCAAGGCTACCGTTGAAGCTGAAAAGAAGATGGCTAAGGCAGCAGCCAAACTTACAAATGCATTTGCAAACGCAACCGTTCCGAAGGTAAACGTTGTTATCGGAAAGGCTTACGGAAGCGCATATACCGTTATGAACTCAAAGGCAATCGGATGCGATATCACCATTGCTTGGCCCAACGCCGAGATCGGAACAATGGATGCAAAACTTGCCGCCAAGATCATGTATGAGGGTGAGGCATCAGATGTTATCGATGCAAAGGCTGCTGAGTATGCCGCACTTCAGAACAATGTAGTGAGCGCTGCAAAGAGAGGCTATGTTGACGAGATAGTTGAGCCCGCCGACACACGTAAGTATGTTATCGGCGCATTCGAGATGCTCTTCACCAAGTTTGAAGATCGCCCTTCAAAGAAGCACGGCACAGTATAAAGAAAGGTAACGGACATATGAAAAAGAAAATCATTACATTTTTATGTGTCATCGCCTGTCTTATCAGTGTAGCCGGATGTGGTGGCGTAAGAGAATATTCCGAAGTTGAACAGGAAAAGATGCAGTATTGTACCGCACTCAGCGATGAGTTGGTAGATCTTCTTTCCAATGTTGCAACAGAGGAATATCTTAAAGATATTACCACCAACTACAAAAAGCATGAATCGGCTCTTATCCTTCAGTCAATGACGTCAAATTACTATCCGGTAAGCGCGGAGTTTGGCGTGTTTGAAGGTATGCTCACCACATACATTCAGACTGAGCAGGACATGAAAGGCATCGAGTCGATAGGCGAGACACCCGTAACCGAGATCGTCGGACGTGAGATTGTAGTTACATACGACGTCTACGGTAAGGAAGCAAACGGAACAATTAAGTTTAAGTACACAAACGATCTTTATACAAAGCTTACTGCTGCCGAAGCAACCGCTAACCTTACGGTTAAGCAGAATCTTCACAAAGCTGCGGGCAGTATGAAGAACGCAGGTCTTAACACTTTACTCGGAATGGGCACCGTATTCTCGGTACTTATTCTCATAAGTTTGATCATTTCAAGCTTTAACTTATTTAAGAAAAAAGATAAGCCGGCACCGGTTAAAGAAGCTAAGGTTGCTCCTGTAGCTGAAACAGTTGAAGAGAACCTTGCCGATGATACCGAGCTTGTAGCGGTTATCATGGCAGCCATAAGCGCTTTTGAGGGTACTTCCTCAACAGACGGTCTGGTAGTCAGAAGCATCAGAAGAGCAAACAGGAGGAATTAATGATGAAAAACTATACTATTACAGTTAACGGTACCGCTTATGACGTTACCGTAGAAGAAACCGGTGCATCTTCAGCTCCCGTAGCTGCAGCACCCAAGGCAGCACCCAAGGCAGCTCCCGCAGCACCCAAGGCAGCTCCCGCTGCATCAGGCGCAGCAGGAAGCATCAAAGTTGAAGCAGGTGCCGCAGGTAAGATCTTCAAGATCGAAAAGAACGTAGGCGATGCAGTAAAGAAGGGCGACACAGTCGTAATTCTTGAGGCTATGAAGATGGAGATCCCCGTAGTTGCTCCCGCAGACGGAACTGTTGCAAGCGTTAACTGCTCAGTTGGCGATCCTGTAGAAGCAGGCGCATTACTCGCTACATTAAAGTAATTAATCCATTTATCATACCGGGAGGAATTTAAAATGTCTTATATAGCAGATACTTTAGATAACCTGGTACATCAGACAGCATTTTTCAGTCTCACATGGGGCAATTACCTTATGATCGCGATTGCTTGTTTCTTCCTTTATCTTGCGATCGCAAAGGAATTTGAACCGTTGCTTTTGCTTCCCATAGCATTCGGTATGTTGCTCGTTAATATCTATCCCGATATTATCGCTGCACCCGGTGCGGACGGATCTGCAGGCGGACTGTTATATTACTTCTATGTACTGGATGAATGGGCAATAATGCCTTCGCTCATCTTCATGGGCGTAGGTGCGATGACCGACTTCGGTCCCCTTATTGCCAACCCCAAGAGCTTCTGGCTCGGAGCTGCTGCTCAGTTCGGTATTTTCGCAGCATACTTCGGAGCTATCGCACTTGGATTTAACGATAAAGCTGCGGCAGCTATTTCGATCATCGGTGGTGCCGACGGTCCTACATCCATCTTCCTTGCAGGAAAACTTGGACAGACCAACTTGCTCGGACCTATCGCCGTTGCGGCATATTCTTATATGTCACTGGTTCCGATCATTCAGCCGCCGATAATGAAGTTACTTACTACGGAAAAAGAAAGAAAGATCAAGATGGCACAGCTTCGTCCCGTGTCAAAACTTGAGAAGATTCTTTTCCCCATTATCGTTACCATCGTTGTTTGTATGTTACTTCCCACGACAGCTCCTTTGGTAGGTATGCTTATGTTGGGTAACCTTTTCCGTGAATCGGGCGTTGTAAGACAGCTTACAGAGACCGCTTCAAACGCACTTATGTACATCGTAGTTATCTTGCTCGGTACATCCGTAGGTGCTACCACAAGCGCTGAAGCATTCCTTAATGTTTCAACTCTTAAGATCGTAGCTCTTGGACTTATAGCATTTGCATTCGGTACCGCTGCAGGTACATTGTTCGGTAAACTTATGTGCTTACTTACACACGGAAAGACCAATCCTCTTATCGGTTCGGCAGGTGTTTCAGCTGTGCCCATGGCCGCAAGAGTTTCGCAGAAGGTTGGAGCCGAGGCGGATCCCACGAACTTCCTTCTTATGCATGCAATGGGACCCAACGTAGCCGGAGTTATCGGTACAGCAGTTGTTGCCGGTACATTCATGGCAATCTTCGGAATATTCTAAGCAAATAATTAAAAGGAGAAAAAATTATGTCAGAAGTAGTTAAGAAGCCCGTAGGCATTACCGAAACTGTTCTTCGTGACGCTCATCAGTCATTGATCGCTACGAGAATGCCTACCGAAGTTATGCTTCCTATTTTGGATAAACTTGACAAAGTCGGCTACCACTCGGTAGAGTGCTGGGGCGGTGCAACATTCGATGCATCTCTTCGTTTCCTTAAAGAAGATCCCTGGGACAGACTTCGTAAGATCAGAGACGGTCTTAAGAACACAAAGACTCAGATGCTTTTCAGAGGCCAGAACATTTTGGGATATCGTCCTTACGCAGACGACGTTGTTTACGCATTCGTAGAGAAGTCCATCGCTAACGGTATCGATGTTATCAGAATTTTCGACTGCCTTAACGATATCAGAAACCTTCAGGCAGCAGTTGATGCCACAAACAAGATCAAAGTTCAGGAAGGTCGCGGCGAATCTCAGATCGCACTTTCTTACACACTTGGTGATGCTTATACTCTTGAGTATTGGGCTGACATGGCAAAGAAGATCGAAGAGATGGGTGCAGATTCCATCTGTATCAAAGATATGGCAGGTCTTCTTGTTCCTTACAGAGCAGCAGAGCTTGTTAAGACACTTAAGGAAAGCACAAAGCTTCCCATCCAGTTACATACACACTACACTTCAGGTGTTGCTTCAATGACTTACCTTAAGGCAGTTGAAGCAGGCGTTGACGTTATCGACTGTGCTATGTCACCTTTCGCACTCGGTACTTCACAGCCCGCTACCGAAGTTATGGTTGAGACCTTCAAGGGTACTCCTTACGATACAGGATTTGATCAGCAGCTTCTTGCAGAGATCGCAGATTACTTTGCTCCTTACCGTGAAGAGTGCTTAAAGAGCGGTCTTATGAGCACCAAGGTTCTTGGCGTTAACATTAAGACACTTCTTTACCAGGTACCCGGCGGTATGCTTTCAAACATGGTATCTCAGCTTAAAGAGCAGCACGCAGAAGATAAGTATCGTGACGTTCTTGAAGAGATTCCCCGTGTTCGTAAAGACTGCGGTGAGCCTCCGCTTGTTACACCTTCTTCACAGATCGTCGGAACACAGGCTATCTTCAATGTCCTTATGGGCGAGAGATATAAGATGGCTACAGGCGAGTTCAAGGATCTCTTAAGAGGTAACTACGGACAGACCGTTAAGCCTATGAACCAGGAAGTTATCGATAAGGTTATTCCCGGAGAGCCTCGTTCAACAGCTCGTTCCGCAGAAGCTACCGGACACGACAAGCCCGAGCTTGCAGGTATCGAAGCAGAGATGAAGCAGTACAAGCAGCAGGACGAAGACGTATTGTCATACGCATTGTTCCCTCAGGTTGCAACAGAGTTCTTCAAGTATCGTGAAGCTCAGCAGACAAAGGTTGACGCTACCATCGCTGATACAAAGAACGGAGCTTATCCTGTATAATTTTGATAAGACCAAAAACCCGCGACATTGTCGCGGGTTTTTTGATTAGTGACATGAAATACAAAAAATGATACATTTTAAGTATAGAAAAAACAAAGGGGATTCTTATCCATGGTTAAAGTTGTAGAGATAAACAAGATAGAAGATGTGCTTGAACTGTTCACGCAGCAGGAGTACAGAGAGGATCTTGACAGAAACAGAAGTCTATATCTTTACAGGGGCATGACCAATGTTAAGTTTAAACTTACGACCAGTCTGGACAGAAACTGTAAAGACCATAAAGAAGAACTGGAACCCTGCATACTTATGAACTTTACCAAATACGGGGCATTGGAAGACCCTACGATCGAAAGGTCTGTATGGAGGCAGATGTTCATGGGACAGCATCACGGACTACCCACAAGGCTTATGGACTGGTCTCAGTCGCCTCTTGTTGCGCTTCACTTTGCTACAAGCGAGAACAATCTCGACAAAATGGATGCACATGATTGCATGATCTGGCGTATCGACATGAAAGAACTTCACAACCTGCTTCCGGCCAGATACAAAGAAGAACTTGATAAGCACAGATCCTCCGTCTTTACGGTCAATATGCTCACCGATGTGGTTCCGAGCTTAAAACAATATGACGAGGACATGAAAGACAACGCTATGGTCGTCATAGAGCCCCCTTCCATCGATCCGAGAATAGTTAATCAGTATTCCTTCTTCTCCATCGTTCCAAACGGCATAGAAGATCTTGAAACGTTCCTTGACAAGTATACCGACAACACGATCAAATATGTCATCTCAAAAGATCTGCGCTGGCGTATAAGAGACATGCTCGATCAGCAGAACGTAAGCGAGAGAATGTTCTTCCCCGGCCTCGACGGATTGTCATCCTGGTTGGGACGTCATTACTTTGTAAAATAAAAAATGCCATGGCTTTTGCCATGGCATTTCTTTTTGTCAAATTGATTACTTAACAGTAACTTTTGTGATGTGAGGGTTGGGTCCTTCATACCAGTACAGGAAACCTTCCAGATCGACCGTCTGACCGACCTGTAAAGCTTCTGCTGCATCATAGGCATCAGAACCGTTGTAGCACAGATAAGATTCAACCAGGAAGGTGTAAGTCATACCGTCTTTTTCAACGTTGAAGTAGACATCATCGCCTTCAGCACCGGAGCCGTCCCAGTTGTATAAGAAGGCAGCGCCGTCTTCGTTGGAAGCAACGACAGTCATGTCGGTGAATTTGACTTTCTGGTTCATCTTGTCAGCCGGATCGGTAGCTAATGAAGAAGTGATGTCTGCAGCTTCGGCAACCCACTTGTCACCGTCAACAACAGTAACGGTTGCATCAGTCAGTTCGACTTCACCAGCCCATTCAGCCTTCGTGCCGGTAACCTGGACCTTTGTACCGTTACCGATACCCTTCCAGCCGTCAGTGAAGTCGGTGGAATCGACGATCTTGGCATAGTCTTCTTCAGACATCTGGCCGCCGTAAACGAAGTAAGCACCGTCTTTATCCTGCAGATAAAGCGAAGCAGTACCGTTGTAGTAGGACTGTGCACCCTGAACATAGCTTTCAATCGTTACAACAGCTGAACCATCAGAAGGAAGTGCAGCATAATCTGCGTAGCTGGAAACAGTGACTTCTTCACTCGGAGCTGGTTCCGGTGTCGGTTCCGGTTCCGGTGCAGGAGCTGGTTCTTCTTTCTTTGCGCAGCCAGCGATCGTAAGAACGACCAGTAAGCTTAACAAAACAGTAAGTAATTTTTTCATTCTTTCTCCTCCTAAAGTTATTCTTTAGAACAACATAATCATATCATAATACAAAAACAAGGTCATATCATTGGCCTTGTTTCTTGCGATTTATGTATGCATAGATGCCGATTGCCACCCAGGCAGCTGCCAATGTGCCCAAGAGAATGACAGACTCCTTCGGCAAAGGTCCCAGATCTCTGCCGGAGCCAATACCGGCATGCTGGTCCAGATGATACAGAGATTTTGTATCTTCATAAAGATCTTCGATGAAGTGATCATCGATGGTCTCTTTCCTTCTGACCGCTTTGCAGGTGGATTCGATCAGACTTCCGGCCGCATCACGAAGCGAAGCAGATCCGTTGAAGACCGGTGTGACAAAGGTGTTTGCGGCATTTTCCATCAGAAGCTTTGATGCTTCGATCTTGACGTTGTAGTGTTCAATATTGTCTTCGCCGCTTCTGGCAATATAGTCCTGGTATTCCGGCGAATTGATCGCCTTATTGGTCACAGGCAGATAGCCCTCGGTCTTGCCGTAGGCGATCTGGGTATCGTTGCTGAGCAGATACTGGGTAAACAACCACGATGCCATGACTTCCTGCGGATCTTCCTTATTAAAGATACAGAGGGACGGACCCTGCGAGATCATTTTAATGTTCTCGGGATCATATTGCGGTATCGGTCTGACTACCGTCTCAAACGGAACGATCTTCTCTTCCGGTATGTCCAGCAAAGGCGCATCGGTTCCCATCCAGGTCGCACCGGCAGTCGAATCGATCGCAAAGATGCATTGGCCGGCGTTCAGGAAATTGCCCGGATAGGAAGAGATCTTGAAGGTGGAAAAAGAACCGCTCTTTGTGTGCTTGGCGATCTCTAAGAGAATCTGCTTGGTCACATCGTTAAAGATTTCAATCGAACCGTTTGTGCTTGAATATGGCGCATCGAGCTGTTTCAGCATCGAAATCATCATGTTGTCGGTTGACTTGTAGATGAACGGGATCATGACCTTCTGTCCGTTGACCAGATAGTTGCCCTCTGCATCCTTTGCCATCGCCTTTTCGGAAACCTCAAAGATGAAGTCCCAGGTCAGCACATCCGGGATCTCGTAGCCCAGCTTTTCCACCAGGTCCTTGTTGATGTAAGTCGCTTCAGTCGAACGCATGTAAGGAAGAGCGTAATAATGATCGCCGATCCTGCATTCATTCAGAAATTCCGGAATGATCTCATCCTTCTTCGGCGCATCAAAGGAAAGTGCAGCACCGCCCAAGCCGTAATTGGCATCATCCATCAGAGCGTCAAGTTCCACTACCGTATCCTTGCCGGTCATATAAGTCGCAATATGATCGGGATAGCTGATACAGACGTTTGGCGTCGTATTGGTGGAAATATTGGTGATGACATCGTTGTAGATGCGGCCATAATCCGTATACAGTTTCAGATTGACCTTAATATTCGGATAAATCTTTTCAAAATCAGTGATCGCCTTCTTGTAGACGTTGACCTGATTGATATTGGTATCGTTCTTCGCCCAGAAAGTGATCTCATAGTTTCTTCCTTCATCAAACGTTTCCGGCAAGGCAAAGGAAGAAGATTCTTTCGAACCGTGGCAGCCGCTCAGAA
>JAEEGG010026281.1_pt1 | contig 11131 bp, 11 predicted proteins | sample 9134161 | NCBI WGS metagenome assembly JAEEGG01 (sample SAMN16246543, study PRJNA631951) | gut metagenome | biome: gut microbiome; feature: rumen; material: CR-attached | host: Bos | place: Iran: Karaj | collected 2018-10
AAACCAGATGGAACATCTCCAAGGCGATGAACTGTGTATGTCAAACACTTAAAGGTTCAAAGCTTAAAATCAAAACAACGAATCTTTATAAGACTTCGATGGAACGGTTAAAATCTTTGTATAATCTGAATCAAACCCAGATCTGGATTCTGTGTCTGACTTGTGAAAGTTATATTCAAGATGAAGATAGTATGGTGATGCATAATTTATCAGAAAGCTTAAATGTATCTGCATTAGAAATAATGAAATGGATGGAGGATATCGACAAACTTATTGAGCTGGGTTTCTTTGAAAAATTTAAATATAGAAACAGCTATACATTTCAGCCAGTAAGAGATTTTTGCTATTCTCTTTATCACAATACATGTTTTATTCCAAAATCAAACCATGGGGTTGATGACATTGAATTCCTTAATTATGTTGCCGACCGTTATGAATCAAGACGAAGAAAAGACATGAGTTCCTATATGGTTCACAATGAACTTTTTGAATACGAGGAAAAAAATAGTTGTTTGGAAATGATTCAAAGAGTCAGAACTGAAGTTCCGATCATGTCAGACCGCTTTTTTCTCTATGATGTTGCAAATGATGTTCTTAAGGGAAACGAATCAGGATTAAACGAAACCATTTCTGATTTGTATGATGGAAGTAAACGCTATTCTGTCGCTACAGAGATGATGGAAGAAACTCATGAGTTATTAAAAAAAGGTTTTTTGGAATTCACAAAAAAAGGAAATCTTTCTGATGCAAATATAACGCTCACTGACAAAGGCAAAAAACTTGTTCTCGGTGAAAAAGCGTTTTTGTTCGAAGATTCCGTCAATGACAAAAACATGATTAAGGTAGCTGACATCAAAACAAAATGCCTCTTCTACAGCGAGCAAAATCAAAAGGAAATAGACCGCCTCAAAAATGCCTTGCAGGAAGATAAATTGCGCGGAATTCAGAAGCGGTTAAGTAATGACGGACTTCCGATAGGTATAGCTGTCCTTCTTTACGGTGCGCCGGGAACAGGAAAGACAGAATCGGTAATGCAGATAGCAAAAGAGACAGGCCGCTCAATCGTCCACGTCGATATCAGCGAGGCAAAATCTGTGTGGTTTGGTGAAAGCGAAAAGCGCATCAAAAAGATTTTCACAAGCTACAAAACTGCATGCGAGATTGCAGAAAAGAAAGGCGAGTTGATGCCTATTCTTCTTTTCAACGAAGCTGATGCCCTTATCTATAAGCGAAAGGAAAACACTTTTGGAAATTGCGACCAGACAGAAAACGCCATTCAGAACATCATTCTTGAAGAGCTGGAAAACCTGAAAGGCATCTTTATAGCGACAACGAACCTTGCGTCAAACATGGATACCGCATTTGAACGCCGCTTTTTGTTCAAAATCAAGTTTGAAAATCCATCGACAGAAGCAAAAACTTCAATCTGGATGAACAAGCTGAGCTGGCTGGATAAGGAAAATGCTGCTGAGTTCGCAAAAGAATACGACTTCTCCGGCGGGCAGATAGACAACATCGTAAGAAAAATCGCGATGAATGAAGTGATTACAGGCGAACGGCCGGCTTTGACCGAGATCCACGCCATGTGCCGCTCAGAAAAGATTGATAACCAGGACGGTGCAAAGCGAGTGGGATTCGCGTTATAATACCCAAAACAAGGAGCTTCTTTTGATTTACATTACTGGTGACACTCATAACTCTGTAGATATGTCGAACCTCTCAACTCAGAATATGAAGTTGTGTTGTGAGGAGCAGAATATCGATTATCACGATATTACACATGCGATAATTCTAGGGGATTTCGGGTTGCCGTGGAGTTCTGACTGTGGAATTGATGAAGCTGGCATTCATCCAAATGACGCAACGGACAAATATCTTCTTAAATGGTACAAACAGAAACCGTTCAAGATTCTTGCGGTTATGGGGAACCACGATAACTACGATATGATAGAAAAACTGCCGGAAGTTGAAATGTTCGGCTCAACTGTTTTGAAGGTTAGCGATAACGTCTTTTATCTCAAACGTGGTGGGGTCTACGACATAGAGGGAAAGAAATTTCTCGTGCTGGGCGGGGCGTTGTGCGATGACAAGGCTATGCGTATTCCGCATGAATCGTGGTGGGAGCAGGAAGAGTGGACAGAAGAAGCGAAAGAAAACTGCATTCGAACAGTCGAAGAACACGGCAGGCAGTTTGATTATGTGCTTTCTCATACAGGTCCTTCGGCTGGAAAAGCATGCATAAATCCTTATTTTTGTGATCAAAAAAATGTTCAGGAGCTATACCGAGATTCCAATGTAGTTTTCAACGACAGAATCAATTCTCTTATCACATACAAGAAGTGGTTTTTCGGTCACTGGCACAGTGATTGGGGGTACGAAAACTTCAATAAATCACAATATGTGCCGTTGTTTCATCAGGGTATTGTGCTGTAAAGCATTGTGTAAAAAAAGCACATTTTTTCTCACACTCTATCACACATTGATAGAGCCGTGTATTATATTGATTGCATGGAGGCGGACATGAAAGGAAACAACAACAGTCTTCTGACCAAGAGGAAAATTGAGCGGTTAATCAAAATACACAATGCAATCAAATCCGGATTGTATCCTAATACAAACCAGCTGCAAAAACTGATTCTCGAGGAAACTGGTGATGAAGTAGGAATTGCTACGATAAGCCGCGATTTAGACACACTCAGGACATATTTTAGAGCACCGATTGAATATGACAGAGCCAAAAACGGTTATTACTATATCGATGACAATTTTGAATTCGCATTGAACGAAATTTCTTTGGAAGATGCATTTTATCTTTCTACGGTAAAAACGCTTCTTGCAAATTTCAACGGTTCGCCCATGTATAACGAGATAAAAAATGTCATCGATTTTGTGACAGATACGCAAGGTTACGGAAAGAACAGACTACTCGACAGGATTGCAATTCCACCTCTTCCAAAAGTTATTGTGAGCGAAGAAACATGGAAAAGCGTTATGACAGCATTACAAGAAAACACATGCCTTAAATTCGACTACAACGGTCGCTGGAACACTGCGACTACGCACAGGTTTGTCAGACCGTATCAGCTTCTGCTTCAGGACGGGATGTATTATCTTTTTGGGTTCGACGAGCTGGCAGACAATGGCAAAGGCGGAGAAAGGCTGTTTTGTCTGCCACGTATGAAGAACGTAGAGAACACCACAAAAACTTTTGAATTGCCTGAGAATTTTGATTTTTCATCTCGTTGCAGCGGAGGAAGATTTGGCGCGTTCAAAGGCGAAAAAGCCGTTCACTATGAAATTGATTTCTACAGTGATGCGCGTCAGTACGTAAAAGATTGTGTATGGGCAGATGATCAGGAAATTTATGATGTGGATGAAGAAGACAGAACGACTATCACTTTTTCTACGTCGCAATCGGTCAAGGTTCTTGAATGGGTTCTATCAATGGGCGCAAATGCTTGTCCTATCGCTCCTGCGGATTTTGTGGAACGCTGGAAATCTGAAATCCGTGGAATGAGGGATGCAGCTGGGATAGAGTAACTAGATCCCTCATCCCAGGCAGTTTTCGCACGCGGTCCACAGCGGGTCGAGCGATGGGAGTGGGCTTACGACTTTTATCAGCTGTTTTTTGCCGGGTGTTACGAAGCTGACCTCTCGTGCATGGAGCCGTATTCCAGGCAACGTGTCCGCACGGCGCGCGCCGTACTTCACGTCGCCTTTTATATGAAGCCCGGCATGTGCAAGTTGTGCGCGTATCTGGTGAGTGCGTCCTGTAAGAAGCTCTACTTCAATAAAGCTATACCGCTCTCCGGCACCGGCGCAACGCCAGTAAAGCTGCGCCTTTTTTGCCTTTCGGGTTTCTGGCTTAACAATGAAAGTCTTTTGTTTTTTTGTGTCGAACACAAGATAATCTTCGAGCAGCGCCGGCATCGTTTGCGCCGCTTGGTTATTTTCTGCTTCTGTTTGTGCCGGTGCCGCGCCTGCAGGAATTACGCCCTCTACAATCGCCCAGTATTTTTTGCTCGCGGTTGTGTGGTTCGTGAACTGCCCGGAAACTTCAGCAAGAGCGCGTTTGTTTCGTGCCATGACGACACAGCCCGAAACTGGGCGGTCGATTCTGTGGACGCACTCAAGAAACTCGCCGTGACTGTCGCTGGTGCCACCAGTTTTCGCGACCGCGGCCCTGAAAACGTCCGGCAAATACGGCGCATCTCCCGATTTTTCGCCGTCCACGAACGAGCAAACCTCGCCTGGGAGCTTGTTTACGACGACAACGTCATCGTCTATGTATAGGATGCGGTCGCTGGGGGACGCCACGCAAACTGTGTCTGTATTATCGTTCATGGCTTAAGTTTACTGGAAAAACTGATTTTTTTACAGTGGGACTTTAACGCACCGATGTTAAACTACGAGCGCGGAGCGCGAAGTTATGCGAGGTGGGGTAGCGGAAGACACCGCAGGGCGAAAGCTCGCCCGAGGAGGCTGGAGCGTAGGGGCGGGCTCGCCCCTTCATCCTTTTCCCTGTATTAAATCATGTCGTAAAAATCGCGCCCAGCAAGCTTTTCAAAATACTCTTTCAGTTCGAAATTCTTATTCCATTTTTCTTCGGGATAGTAACCGTACCGGGCTTTTACATCGCCCATCCGCGCTTCAAGATTTTTCGTTCCGTCTGCGGCGCAAGTGGAGTCGAGCAGTTGAATGAGCCTGTCGTAATCATCGAATTCTGCCGCATCCAAAAGCGACTTAAGCTCCGCAAACTTATCGTCAGTAATATCGATTTTTCCGATGTAGTCGTCCACTGTCTTCAAATTAAAGGAATGCGTAAGACAGATTCGTGCCGCGTTCTTGTAGCCGAGACCGCTCAAAAAATGGTACCCATCATATACGTGAGCGATGTAAGTGTGGCCTTACTGCCGCCCGATGTCGTGGAGTAGTCCGTAGATATAAGCGAGATCTGGGTTCATCCGCTTTTCGCCTTGTTTTTCGTTAACAGCAAGCGCAATTTTCTCCGCTGCCTGTGCGACTGCTATGCTGTGTTCGCGCCACGGACCGGGATTCTTGGCGACACCTTGCTCCAAAAGGCGTTCGGCAATTTCGCGCGTCGGCTCGCGAGTTTCGGTCTTTTTTATTTCATTTTGGTTCATGCGCTTATTTTACTTGAAAATTAAGGCTTTTTGCAAATGCGGTAAAGCTTGTCATTTGCACAACCAGTGCAAATTTTCGCGCAGTGGCAGCATGTGGCGCAGAAGCACTTTGTTTTTGCTTTCTTTTTTCGTGTAAATCAGGTATAAATAAATCGTGAATATCCTTAATAAATTGAAAGAAACTTCGATATCTGTAGTTCCCGTTATGGTGATTGTCTTGATTCTGGGCTTCACTGCTGTTCCGATGGGCGGTTTGATGCTCGGTCGGTTTGTTTTTGGCGGGTTGTTGCTGATTATCGGGTTGACTGTTTTTTTGCTGGGCGTAGATTTGGGTATTCAGCCGATGGGTGAGCGGTGTGGCGCGGAACTGACGAAAAAGCGGAATTTGGCGCTGCTCGTCGGTGTCGCTTTTGTAATCGGGTTTATGGTCACTGTCGCTGAGCCGGATATCCAGGTTTTTGGGGATCAGGTACGCTCTGTTTTTAGTCATGTGAACAAGCTTTCTCTTGTTGTGATTATTGCGGTTGGTGTTGGGCTCTTTATAATGATTGGGCTTTTGCGCACCGTTATGAATCTTTCGATAAAACTGACGCTGCTCATTACGTATGCGCTGTTGTTTGCGGTCGCGTTTTTTGTGCCAAACGAGTTTGTGGGCGTTGCGTTCGATTCTGGTGGCGCAACAACCGGCCCGATGACTGTTCCGTTTATTCTTGCCCTCGGTTTGGGTGTTTCTTCCGTCCGCTCCGATGATAAAAGCAGCTTTGGTCTTACAGGAGTTACATCAGTAGGACCTGTGATGGCCGTTCTTGTGTATGCCCTTGTCCTTGCCGGGAGCGGTACTGTAGGCGATGTCGCGTCGTGCGCAGAAGCCGCGGCTGTTGCGACTGGCGGTGTGGCAGAAACCGGCTTTTTCGCGCCATTTTCTGCGGCGATGCCCGGAATCGTTCTTGAATCGCTTCTTTCAATTTCGCCGCTTGTCTTAATGCTCGTTGTTTTTCAGCTTACGCTCCTAAAAATGTCCGCAAGACAGATAATCAGGGTTATAATAGGTCTTGTATACAGTTTTGTGGGGCTTCTTTTGTTTTTGTGCGGTGTACAGGGCGGATTTATGCCTGCCGGGACGGAGCTTGGCATGGTTCTTGGCGCGAAAGCCGCAACGATGGGTGGCGGGTGGTTTGCGCTTCTTATATGCACAGGGCTTGTGCTAGGTGCGATTGTCGTGTGCGCGGAGCCTGCCGTTTGGGTTCTTACGGAGCAGGTTGAGCAAGTTTCTTCGGGCACAATAAAACGCAAAGTGCTCCTTGTGTTCCTTGCCGCCGGTGCCGCCGCTGCTATTGGGCTTGCGCTTTGGCGGGCGGTCGAAGGCTTCAGCCTTAAGTTTATCCTCGTTCCGGGGTACATCGCCGCAATGCTGCTTATGATTTTTTCTCCGCCGCTTTTTACAGGCATTGCTTTTGATTCCGGCGGCGTTGCATCCGGCCCGATAACGTCAACTTTTGTGCTTTCGTTCACGCTCGGTGCGTCGAAAAGTGTCGGCGGCAGCACGGACGCGTTCGGTGTCATTGCGCTTGTGGCAATGATGCCGCTTATAGCAATTCAGTTGCTCGGCATTATTTATCAACGGAAGAAGAGTAAAAAAGGAGGTGCGCTAGATGCATAGACTTATTATTTCTGTCGTTCCCAAAAACAGCGCGGAATTGGTGACTGCCGCCGCGAACAAGGCGGGAGCCGCCGGTGGTTCCGTGCTTATGGGGCGTGGAACTGCATCAAACTCGATAATTCAGTTGCTTGGGCTTGGCGACACCTCTAAGGAAATTGTGCTTGTCGTCGCGGAGCAGCTCATTGCGGCGGTTGTGATTGACGCGATAAAAAGTGCCGTCGCCGACAAAAAGCACTTTGGAGTTGTTTTTTCCGTGGCTGTTCCGTCGTTTTTCAGGAGCGGCGACAAAAACGGCACCGGTGGGACAAACACGCAGAAAACTTGTATTACAGGAGATGACAATATGACAGATGCAGCGAATACAAACGCTTATGAGATGATAAATATAATCGTGAACAAAGGTTATGCCGAGGACGCAATGGCGGCGGCGCGTAAGGCGGGCGCGGGCGGTGGCACGATACTTTCTGCGCGCGGTACGGCAAAAGAAGGCGATGAAAAGTTTTTCGGCATGGAAATTGTGCCGGAAAAAGAAATGCTCATGATTCTTGTGCCGTCCGACAAAAAAGAAGCTGTTCTTGATGCGGTCAAGTCGTTGCCCTGCTTAGAGAAAGCTGGAAGCGGCATTGTGTTCAGCAGCGAGGTGGAAAGCTTTTCTGTTTTGGGAAAATAGCGCTGGGCGCGTGCGTCGCGCGAATGTAGTGTGCGCTGCGCGTAGAATCCGCGAATCTGGCGCAGGACTGAAAACGCACGCAAGCCCCGCGCGAAACCGATTTGGGCATAAAAAAAGCGGGTCCAGAGGGACTCGAACCCCCTACCTACTGCTTAGAAGGCAGTTGCTCTATCCAGATGAGCTATGAACCCGTGAATATATGCGATTCTACAAGCCATTGTGAAAAAAGTCAACAACAGGATAAAAACAAAGCTGGGGCGTTGCGGGGCGAAACTGGACGATTCTTTGCCCCGCTGTGGGGGTAGGCGGAAATGCGGGCTTGCCCGAATTGAAGCCGAGGGGGATTCTTCCCCCTTTTTCTCCATTTTTTCCTTGCTGAATCGGCCTTTTCCCTGTAAAATAGTTATATTATGGCTGAAGAGATTTTATCCCTTATAAAAAGTAGTGCACAAGAAAAAAACGAGAGTCAGAATACCGAACAAAAAACCACATGGCTCATCTTTACAATAGGCAATCAGGCTGACAGAAAGAACCTTTATGCAATGCCCGCCGGAAAAGTTAAGGAAATCCTGCGCGATGCCACAGTGTTTCCGCTTCCTTTTGTTCCAACTTATGTGAACGGTGTCTTAAACCGCTATGGCGATCCTTATGTCGTTATCGATCCTGCCATTATGGACGGAAAAGAAGCCCAGAAATCATTTCTTTTTATTGTTATAAATGATGAAAGCCATACGTGCCTTCGCATTAGCGATGTTAAAGATTTTTTTACGGCGACAGAAAACGACATCGTTCATTTTTCGGATACTGAACTTTCCGATTTTTACGAAGGAACGCTTAACATAAACGGCGATGATGTTTTTGTTATGAATGTCCAGGCGATTATAGATAAAGCAGGAAAAGAAATTGCATCAGCCTGAGAAATTCATTTGCATCTCGTATCCTCAAATTGATTTTTTGATTCCAAGTGATTTTGTGATTTCTGCAGTCAGCATAAACGATTTGGACACATCGCTTTTACAAGACCAGACTACGGGAATTTTCAATTTTGATGATATTGCGTCGTCGTTCGCTCAAAATCCGCGTGAGGCTAATGTAAAAACAATGATGGTTTTACAAGGCGATGACGATATTCCTGTTTCTTTTGTGACGGGACAAGAATGTAAAGTTTGCACCGTTCCGCTGAACAATTTTGCTTTGTTCCCGGATCATTATGCAGGTTGTCTTAAAAAAATAGGGCTTTTAGCGTGTATTTTTGAAGACGAAAGGATTAAATTCCTGCTTGATGTAAAACAAGCAATTAACCATATTACAAGCGGCATTAAAGATGCAGTCGGAGGAGTTCAGTGATTCGGGTTATAGTGGCTGATTCCTCGGCTGTCGTTCGTTCTGTATTAAAAGAAATAGTGCTTAAAACAAAAAAACTTGTATGGATTGGGGAAGCCGGCTCTTTCGGAGAGCTTCAAACTGAAGTCAGTAAGCTTAAACCCGATTTTGTAATTGCGGGAAAACGGCTTTTTGACAGTGAAGGTACGAGCGTCCTTGCCGACTTGTACGCTCCGTTGAATATCCCTTCCATCTTTTTTTATGAGAAAGGTGATAAGAATGTTCCGACGATAAAAAACATTCAGTTTGTTGAAATGCCGGAGTTCATTAAGTTTTCTTCGCAGAAAATGGAAAAATACGCTCTATTATTAGAGCAGCAGGTTTATGACGTGAAATCTGCCGTGCTTTTCGAAAACCATCTTGTGGCAAACGCAGCGGCAGCAACAACGATAAATGAGGACGGAACCGTCACTCCACCGTTGAAGGAGCTTTCTAGAAGCTTTGTCGGACGGGGCTATAAGGCTGTGCTTATCGGCGTTTCAACCGGTGGCCCCGGTACGCTCGCCGAGCTTTTGAAAGGAATCGGCAAGAACTTTCCGCTGCCTATTTTTATAACGCAGCACATCGATTCTTTTTTTGACAAGAATCTTATCACTTGGCTTGGAAAAGAAACTTCTGTTCCCGTCCACCTTGCGGAAAACCACAAAAAGCCGTTAGCAGGTCACGTCTATTTCGCGCCGTCAGATGAGCACCTTACCTTTGAGCTTAATCTTGAGGGCGGTTTCAGCATCCTTTTGACCCAAGACCCGCCGGTGAATTTTTTGCGTCCGGCAGTAGATAAAATGTTCGACAGCGCGGCCCGCGTTCTTGGCGGAAGTTGTATTGCGGTCGTGCTTACGGGAATGGGAACTGACGGCGCGGCAGGCTGCCTTAAGCTTAAATCGCTCGGTGCATACACGATTACGCAGAACCGGGAAACTAGCGTAATTTACGGAATGCCAAAAGCGGCTTTTGAAAACGGTGGCTCTTGTGAAGAGCTTCCGTTAGAGCAAATTTCAGAACGGCTTTGGAGCCTTGTGGGGAAAACCAGGGTTTAGAGTATGGAAAATCGCAAACTAATTGACATCATCAGCTCAAAAATCCTCTCTTATTCGGGAATATACGTTGCAAATTCGCAAATTCCTGCGGTGACGGCTTTTGTTGAAAAGAAAGCCGCTCAATGTGGAATAACGCCGCAAGAGTTTTGCGAAAATCTTTCGTCCGGTTCTGCGGACTTTGATGAGCTTATAAATCTTGTAACGGTAAACGAAACGTACTTCTTCCGCGAAGAAAAGCAGTTTGACCTGCTTAAGAACGAGATTTTCCCTAAGTTCGCGGACAAAAACCTTACTTTATGGACATGTTGCTGCTCGACGGGCGAAGAGCCTATATCAATCCTTGCGCTCGCTCTTTCAATGAACATTAACATTACGCTTTACGCTTCTGACATAGACGATGATGCGCTCAACACGCTTCATAAAGGACGGTACTCGGCTTTTTCGCTTCGCACGGACGGGAAAAAGTATCATGAGCTTCTGGAGCCGTATTCGCAGAAAAAAGACCACCAAATCATTTTCAGCCAAGACTTTTTAAGCCGCATAAACGTGTTCAAGTTTAATTTGATTAAGGATACGTCACTTCCTTTCTTTGATAATGTGGATATAATATTTATGCGCAACGTGTTCATCTATTTCGATAAAGAAACTCGGGTTTCGGTTTGCAAAAAAATAGCTGACCGGCTTAAAAACAATGGGTATCTTTTCTTTTCGATGAACGAAATCGGTTCAATTGACAGGAACGTCATTCCGGCCGGGCTTTATAAAACGAACCGCGAGCAAGTCTATTATTTCGTGAAAGGCCACAATGAAGAAGTAAAATGCGAATCGCCGGCTGTGCGGTATTCCGCGCAGAAACAGGAAAACATAAAGCAGGAAAAGCTTCGTCATGAAGTGGAGAAGGTAAGAAACAACAGGCTTAATGACCATAGCGAGCGGGGTGGAGTTGGGGGAACCGGCGGCGATGGCGCGCGCAGTTTGCGGGAAAGCGTCGACGATTCCGGTGCGTCAGGGCTGCACAGCGCGCACGCTTCTCATGACCAGGCGAACAGCGCGGAAAGTTCCGCCTTTGACATAAAGGGCACGTTCGAATCCATTTGCTCCGAGATAAACCGTGGCAGTTTTGAGAAAGCCATGACAATAGCACGCGCTGTGAGCGGGCTTAATTACAAGAAGTATTCTTTCTTTTTGCAGGGCTATATTGAATACCATGCGGACAAAAGAGATGCTGCGGAAACGT
>JAEEGG010026283.1_pt1 | contig 11130 bp, 6 predicted proteins | sample 9134161 | NCBI WGS metagenome assembly JAEEGG01 (sample SAMN16246543, study PRJNA631951) | gut metagenome | biome: gut microbiome; feature: rumen; material: CR-attached | host: Bos | place: Iran: Karaj | collected 2018-10
ACACCTGCTGATTCAGCGATTCTATTTCTTTATCTGAAGTCTCAAAGATCTTTGTTGTCACTGGCTGAATCCACTTGATATCCAGATATTCCATGATTTCATCATCGTCTAAGTTTTGAATGGCCTCAATGGTCTTATCCGTCAGTGCCTGGCGCTCTGCCTTGAGCTCTTTGCCTAACTTCGACTGTAAATCCCAAATCGCTACCATCTTCTTCAGTTTCTCTTTGGTGTCCGACTCTATGTCGTCACCTTTGGCTTTGGCGTCCTTCTTAATTTTAGCCTTATCCAGTTTGGGTTTATCATCACCTTCAATATATTCCTGAGCCTCATCTTCGGTGAAGCTCTCCTGAATCTCTTCCAATTCGCCTGCGATGCCCTCCAACTTTTCCTCTTTGTGGGAAATCTCCAACATTTCATCCATGAAAGTAAATCTCTGCACCATCTCGAATGGCAGGATGCGCCCCTTCATGCCATCGGGCACTTCCTTCTCCTCGTCACCATCCTTCACCAGTTTCATGGCGGGTTCCACAGTGCGTACCGCATCAAAGCCTTCAGTCTGGATTACCTCAATATCGTTCACAATCGTAGGCCATTGGTCACTCAGTATCTGATAGATGGAATAAGGATTAACCAATGGCACACCCTTCAATCGACGGAAAATTTCTTCAGCCAATTCGTCATGCGCCTGCATCTCGCGTACTTCCATCAGATGCTCCACCAACAGATTATCCATCTTGTCTGCAAAGCCATCAAAAGCATTGTCAAACTGATCCTGGAATTTCTCTACATCCAGACTCAATGGAGCTAATACCTCCAATTGTTCATTCGTCAGCATCGAATAAGGCTTTCCGGGCACAGGCTTAAAGATCTGCTTATAGAGTTCGGGGAATACATCCCAATACTTCTGCAATTTGGCAATCTCACTATTGGGAATGCCACCGAACATCGTAGCATAAATGTCATACTGCTCAGGCGTCTCAGAAGAGTCCACATAGCGGGGGATATTGAGATTATAGTTGTTCTCACGCACCTCCTCACGACTTACCTTACGTGAGAACCCGGGAACATCTGCCCTATCCCGCCAAGCATCAGCAATACGCTTGATATCAGAGGCACGCAGTTTGTTCTGCTTACCATCCTTCACAAAACCCTTAGAAGCATCAATAATCAGGATGTCATCATTCTGGCGATGCTGCTTCAGCACCATGATGAGCGTAGGAATACCAGTGCCAAAGAAGATGTTGGCAGGCAGGCCAATAATAGCATCTATTTGGTTTTTCTCGATCAGGCGCTTACGGATCTTGCCCTCACCCTCGTCATCTGGCGCACCACGGAACAACACGCCATGTGGTAACACAATAGTCATCACACCATCTGGCTTCAGGTGGTGCAGTTCATGTAGCAGGAAGGCATAATCAGCCTTACTCTTCGGGGCCACGCCATAATCCTTAAAACGGGCATCCATCTCTGCATCCGTTGGATCCCAATGCTGAGAATACGGGGGATTCGACACCACAGCATCCACATACAGAGGCTTGCCTGCATCGGGACCCGTCTTCTGGATAGGCCAGTCTTCGCCAAGGGAGTCCGCACATCGGGTATCAATGTTACCCGGACGAATACCACGCATCACGAGGTTCATTCGCGTCAGGTTGTAGGTATTCTCCTTCAGTTCCTGCGCATAGTACTTCACGCGATTCCTATCCTCGATATGACGACCTACGCTTTTACCTATCGTCAGCAACAGAGAACCAGAACCACTCGTAGGGTCGTAGATCTCTATCTTATCCTTGTCCTTATGGTGCTCAGCCACTATCTCCGACATCAGGATTGCCACCTCATGAGGCGTATAGAACTCTCCAGCCTTCTTACCAGCATTGGCAGCAAAGTTACCAATCAGGTATTCATACACATAGCCCAGCACATCATAGTCCTGCTTGCTATCCGTAGGGATATCCTTAATCAGTTTGATGAGGCCTTTCAGTGCCTTTGTCTGCTCTGCAGGGCTATTACCCAGCTTGCTCAATCCTGCCTGCAACGTCACGAAGATGTTCTCATACACACGCTTGTAGTTGTCGCTGATGAGACTGTCGAAACGATTCAGGGCCACGCTGAGTTCTGCCACGCTGAAAGTTGATTCTGGCAACAGCCATGTAGAAAACAGATTCTTATACTCAATGAAATAGCCAATGCTCTGCTTACAGTCCTCTATCAGGGCTGCCATATCCTCATCCTCATAATCCTCCACAAGACTGGGCAGATACTCCTCCGTCCATCCGTGTATCTTATATAGATAGTTCACCTCATTGTCAGAGAGGAACTTATAGAATATCAGGCCCAGGATATAATCCTTATACTCATTGGCATCGATCTTTGAGCGCATCTTATTCGCAGATGCCCAGATCTTATTCGCAAGCTGTTGTTTGTTCATATATTGTTTTGTTTCGTTTCAAATTAGTGATGCAAATTTACAAAAATATCTGGAACTACGCAAAAATAATCTTAGTTTTATCCTCATTCAGCTTGATTTTCCGCGCAAAACTGATGTTTACACCATCATAAATAGCAGACACATCCACACCTTTTGCTATCAACGTATCGATAAGCACGCTGTCGTGCAGCCCACGAAGCGAATTCCATGCCCGTCTACCCACCTGCTTGTTAAACTCGCGCACCAGAGCTACGACGCTCTTCTTGGCCATGCTCTTCTTCAAATCCTCAAAATACTCTGCTGTAACCATAATCGTCAAAAGTTTTAAATTAAACATTTTGTTTGTTTCCTGGTGCAAAATTACAGCCTAAGTGTGCAGGTTTTCTGCATAGTTGATGTTTTATTTTGTATCGTCTGGATATCTCTCGCTCATAACGTGGATGTCCTTGGCGAGCATCTTGCGGAGAGAGGCGGGGGCGATGACCTCGACATCGGGGCCAAAAGAGAGGAGCAGAGATATGAGCTCTTTGTTGATCTTTACGTTGATGGAGATCTTGGTATAACCACCTTCCTCAGCGATGATGCGCTGTGAGAGGTGCAGAGGCTTGGTCTTGATGTAGTTGAAACGGTTGTTCCACACACGCAGTATCACATCCACAGGCCCATAGCGCTCAGGAACAGTGACGCCAATGATATCGTCGAAATAATGACTGAAGTCTACATCGGACTCTTTATAAGGCAGCGAAATTTCCTCAAAACTCTCGATACGGTCGAGGGCATAATGAGCCAAGTTGTCGTAGCCAATGGCCTGCGCAATGAGGTACCAACGGTCGTTGAACTGTTTGAGGTGGTAGGGATAGATGCGATCAGTGAGCGTGTCTTTGCCAAAGGGTTTGTAAGTAAGTTTCAACACACGTTCGGTAAGAATGGCCTGCAGCAGTTTGCTGAAATGCATCAGCCCTTCGAGGTCGGGATTACTCTGGAAGGATACCACTGAAGAGGTGTCTTCATCGAAGAGCCCAGCCCCTACTTGTATCAGCAGGGAGCGCGCCCACTCATACATAGGATCGCCCTCGAAATCCTCCAACACGCGGATGGCGTCCTGAATCTTATTGCGTTCTTTATCGTTCATCCGGAACAGAGGCAATGTATAGGTAGTGTCACGATAACGATAGAGTCGCTGACGCCCACGCTTCAGCTTTTCATCGAGCATGATGCCATAATCGGCCTCTAAGGTGTTGATGTCGTTCTGAATGGTGCGCTTGGAGACTTCTTGCTTGTCTGCCCTTGTCAAAGCAGCATTGCACTCATCAACGAGATCGTCGATGGTGAATTCTCGGAACTGGTTTCTGAAACAGCGGTTCAGCACCTTATATCTTAACAACACTTGCTTATCTACAGGCATATTTATCTTAGGTTTGATAATCTTGGTGCAAAGATAATAATAAAATTCGAAATAAACAATGTATGGACAACTTTTCATTCAATTAAGGTATCAGGTATCATGGTATAGACCCCAAATTTGATGTCTCCAAATTCTTAAAAGACAGCACGCGATAACGCGATAACACGATAACATTAGGTTTTTTGAAATAGTTAATGGTGATAGGGGAAAAGGTGGTTTTTACATGGATATCGCTAATATTATCGTGTTATCGCGTTATCGTCCAAAATTAGGATATAAAATAAGCGCCACCAGATAAAATTCCAGTGGCGCTTATCTCTATATAGGAAAACGCTTATCAGAAATTAAGTGCCTCTTATTCAGGGCTCCCCTATTTCACTGTAAGTCGTGGGGACAGATTCTGTTGCGCCCTCACAAGAAAGAAATGAAAAACGTTTTTTATTCCAACAGCATTTGAATCTCTGGGAAGAGGGTCCAGTCTTCGTTGTTGTGGGGGCAGAGGGTTTGGATGCCTAAGGACTGGGCGACCTTGACGTTTGTCTCGCTGTCGTCGATGAAGAGCGTCTCTTCAGGCAGTGCATCCTGTCCCTTGAGCATCATATGGAAGATCTCTGGGGTAGGCTTCATCACACCACACTCGTAACTGAGATAGAGTTTGTCGAAGAAGTAACTGATAGGATGTCCATGGCCGTCAAACTCAGGACTGTCTGCCCATAGTGTCATAAAAGGGTTCGTATTTGAGAGCAGGCACACCTTATAGCCCTTTTTCCGCAGACGGAGAATGGTGTCAAGATTCTGTTGGGGCACCACGTCAACATAACCATGCCAGGCATCGAAACAATCTTGGTGCGTGATTTCCTTACCTGTCAGGCGACACATCTCTAAACGAAACTCCTCCATGGAGATACGACCTGACTCCAAATCAGCAAAGACACCTTTCTGCTGAAAGGCATCCAAGCGCTGACGGGCATCAGATACGCCAATCTTCTCGAAAGCCTTGATGGCTGATTCGAGACTCAGTGCCAATACGACACCACCTAAGTCGAATGCTATATTTCTTATCTGTTTCATAATCTGTGGCAAAGGTAAGGTATTTCTGCGACATTTGCAAATTTCTGCAGGGCATAACAGGCATAACGGCATAACATTAGGAAAATGAAAATGGGGATATATACTTTATTAAATTTATATATATTATAATATATATAAATTATATATAGATACTATAACCTTTCGCAATATGCTGATGTTATGCCGTTATGCCTGTTATGTCTGTTACGGGTTCACTGCCATCTGCGGAGATGACAAATGATTGAACTATCCATTTCTCAAAACAACAACAGCCAGAGTGAGGCGTATGGCAAGTACTACCCTCGCGTGATAGAGCGTGAACGCTATCAAGCGAAGCTTAATGGCGTTTATGCTTAAGGATTGCCGGTTGCTTGTTTGTACTCTAACAGTTTATTCTGATAGTCAGCGAAGGCATCTGTATGCTTGTCGAGCGACTGCTGGTAGAGCAGCTGGGCTTCGAGCAGGTCACTCATCTTTGAGGTGCCAGCACGATAGTAGTCGCGGTTCAGGCGCAGGTTCTCCTCGGCCTGCTCGATACTGCGCAGAGAGAGCTGAAGCTGCTGGTAGGCCTCTTCCACCCCGTTCCATGCATTCTGCATACGGATTTGTAGCAGTTGGGTGTTGTCTGCCAATTGCTCCTGTGCCTGCTGATATTCTATCTTACGGCGCTTGATGACATGAGAGCCGCCCCACCAATCGGAAATGGGGACGCTGACGGTGGCGAAGACCATACCAAACGAATGGTCATTGTCTAACAGATTATGATAGTTGTAGCCAGCACCCACAGCCACGGATGGCAGGTTCTGACCGATGGCCAGCTTTTTCTGAAGGTCGGCAGCCTCGATCTGCTTACCGAGAAGTTGATACTCTGGCAAACTCTCTACATTCCTCACTCCACAGTCCACCATTTCTGGCATGGCTGTCTGGAAGGTAATGACGAACGATGTGTCGCGCAGCCCACAATACTGCGACAGCAAGAGACGGACAATGGAGATGCCGTTCTGTAGTTTCAGACGCTGACTCTCGATGTCGTTCTGGCGCAGTTGCACCTGCAGCAGGTCGTTGCGCATGGCCACACCAGCGCGCACAGCCACATCCACATCCTTGTGGATATCAGCCAACAAGGTGTCGACGGCATTGACGGTCTTCATCTTCTCCTGCAGCGAGGCCAACTGCCAGAAATACTGTTCAGCGGTTTTCTCCACCTCGTTTTCAGACAACTGCAACTGTAGTCGGCTCACATCCTCGCCCACCTTGGCTAACTTGTTGCCGTTGATGATCTGGCCACCTGCGAATACTGGCTGCACGGCCATGAGCGAACCAATGGTACCGTTCTTCATCATCGAGATACTGATGGGGTTGCCCAAGGCTGCGAGTGCTTCAGCGGGCAGCGACTGAGCCAAGGCCATACCCAGTTCGGGCGATATGCTCTCAGAGGGGTTCAGAGTGGTCTGCGCCATGCCTTTGTTGGCATTGAACCACAAACCCGTACCGCTGACGTTGGGGAAATACTTAGTAAACGCCTCCTTGCGCTGCTCTTTGGCGGCATCGATATTGTGCTGCGCATTGCGGATGGCGATGTTGTTCTGGAGGGCGGAATCTTTAATCTGCTCCAGGGTGTAACCCACCCCCTTCCGAAGTGAGGGGAGATTAGTTTGTTGAGCAGAGCAGATGGCCACCACAGCTATGACTATATTTGTTGCGATATATCTTTTTCTATTCATATTCTTGAACTATTTAAACTCCCCTCACCTTGGGAGGGGTTGGGGGTGGGTTTTTACTTTGTAATTTTCCAATAAATGACTGGCAGCATCGTAACTACCATGATGAGCGAACCGATGCCACCTGCGAAGATGGTGACACCTACGGGCATCCAGAACGAACTCTGGGCGATGATCATTGGCACCACACCAACAGCAGTGGTAGCCGTCGTCAAGAAGATGGGCACCATACGTCGCTTGCCTGCCTCGTAAGCTGCCTGCTTCACTGGCACGCCCTTCTTAATCAGGTCGTTAGCATGCTCGAAGATCAGAATCTCGTTACGCATAATCATTCCCATCAGCGTGATGAGTCCGAAGATGGAAGTGAGTCCAAGGGCGCGATCCATCAGTCCGAGACCGATCAATGCCCCTGGCGTCATCAGTCCCAAGGCCACCATACAGATGGTGGTGATGCCATACTTCTTGAAGTTGAACAGCAGGAAGAAGAACACGATAATCATCGCAATGGCAATACCGCCAAAGATCTGTGGCAGGGCCTCGTCGCCATATTCTATCTCGCCGCCCACCTCCGTGCGAACACCCTGAGGCAGCTCTATCTCCTCCTGCATCACGCGGGCTATCTCCTTCTCAATAGGCGCTGTAAACACGCCCTGCGCAAACTGGGCCGTCACCGTAATGCAGCGCTCACCACCGCGATGCATGATGCGACTCTCGCTCCACTTGGGACTCACCTTGGCAATCTGGCGCAGCGGCACGGTGGTATTGCCACCCGATACCATCGACGCTGGCGATGCAATACCTAAGTTGGCCACATCCGAGAATGTCATGTCAGCATCGTCCTTCACCACGATAGGCAGTTCATAGTTGCCCTCCCAGATCTGTCCCACGCGCAGGTCACTCGATGTAGCACTCAGAGCCAACTGAGCGGTGGTACGCGTAATCCCTAACTGGGCAGACGTCACAGGGTCGAGTTCAACGTTGATGATAGGATAAGGCTGGAAATAGTCGGTATGTACCCACTCTAACTCTGGCATCTTTCGCATGCGTTCCATCAACCGCTCAGACACTACATGCAACGAATCGAGGTTGTCGCCATAGAACCGGTACTCCAATTCGCTCACTTCGAGATAGTCCAAACGCTTGAACTTCACGTAAGCATTGGGGAAGGCCTCGCTCAGCTGGGGCTGATACTGTGCCAATAGATCAAGTGTGGCCTTATCGCTCTTGGTATTCACGATAAACTGCGCATAGTTGGCACCTGCCATCTGCGGAGCGTATGCATCCATGAATCGTGGTGACGAACAACCGATGAAACCAGTGATGCCCACAATACGTTCATCCTTTTCGAGCACATGCTGCACAGAGTCGGCAATCAACTCTGTCTCTGCCATACCCTTACCGTCAGGCAGGAATATCTCCACCGCAAACTGATCGCGGTCGGCGTATGGGAACAGGCGAATCTTCAGCGTGGGCACAATGAGTGTCGACAGCAGAATCACACCGATGCCTCCACCGATGGTCAGCCACGGGTGGGCAAAAGTCCAATCCAATACCTTATTGTATGTCTTCTGCACCCACCTCGTAATCGCATTTCCGGACTTCCCGGATTTCTCCAGATTTTCCGGCTTTATCAACAGCACCTCCAAGAACGGAATCACCGTTACCGCCAGCACCAACGACACCATCAGGTTGATGGTAATCGTGACAGGGAAATCCTCCAAACAGTCGTGGAAAACGCCCTTCATCGTGATGAGGAACGGATAGAAGATGGCGCAGATACAGATGGTGGCCAGCAGCATCGGCAGGAAATACTGACGGGCCGACTCGATAGCAGCATCAAAGGGTTTGAAGCCTTTGCCAAGATACTCTAAATAGCCGTCGATAACCACAATCGAGTTGTCGACAATCATTCCCAATACCACAATCAGCGCCGCCAAAGTCACGATGTTCAGTTCGATGCCCATCATATACATCACCGCCACGCTCACAAACGTGCTCAGCGGGATGGTGATAGCCGCCACGATGGCCGAACGGATAGGGAACAGCACCATCATCACTAAGATAATGATCAGCATCGATATCAGCAGGTCGCGCAGGAAGTCGCTCACGCTCTTCGCCACCACCTTGGGCTTGTCGGCAATGCGGGTCACGTTCACATCTTCAGGCAACTCGTTCTGGCGGAAGTCCTTCAGCACCTTATCCACCTCCTGACCGTACTCCACCACGTTATTGCCTGGCGTCATCTCCATCGACAGAAGTACACACGGATGACCGTCCTGCTCGATACGACTCGACATCGGCTCGTATTCCCGCACCACACGGGCCACATCCCGCACGCGGGCCACCTTGCCCGTCACAGGGTCAGAGAAAATAATCTGGTTGGCAATCTCCTCCTCCGAGTTCTCCTGAGCCTCCACATGGATGGGTATCTGCTGGTCGTCGTCGCTGATCGAACCACTCATCGTGGTGATTCCCTGAGCCTGCAGGCGTGAGAAAAGCGTCTGTTGACCAATGCCGTATGCCTGCAAGCGCTGACGATCGACATAAAGCGAAATCTGCTCCTTCTGCTCGCCAAACAGCTTCACGTTGGCTACCGACGGGATGCGACGCAAGCGATCGCTCAGGTCGTCGCTGTATTGTTTCAGCTCACGATAGCTGCGCTGGTCGCTCTCAATGGCAATAAGCAGGGCCGAAGTGTTGCCGAAGTCATCGTTCACCACGATGGCCAGCACACCATTAGGCAGTTGCGCCTTAAAGCCGTTCAGTCCGTGCTTGATCTTACTCCACACCTCGTCTTTGTTGTTCACGTCATCGTTCAGTTTCACCATCATGATACACATGCCGTTCTGCGACTGCGTGGTCGTTTTTAAGCGGTTTACTTCACCGTAGGTAAAGAGGTAGCGCTCCAACGGACGAGCCACCTGCTGCTCTACCTCCTCTGATGTCGCACCAGGATAGACGGCGACCACCACACCCTGTCGGATCGTGGCGTGCGGAAACTCATCTTTCGGCATGATATACATGCCATAAATGCCCATCACAAACAATATGCCTACGATGAGCAATGATATCGAGTAATGCTCCAACGGCCATCGGAGCCAGTTCATCTTATTTCCCATAACTCTCAACTAAAAGATCACCTTCGTTCCTTCGCTCAGTTTCTGATACCCCTCAGTCACCACCCGATTTCCATCGTCGATGCCAGTCGTCACAACAATGCGGTTGCCCGTCGTCTCGCCAGTTGTCACTGTAGTGCGATGAGCCGTGCTATCGTTAGCCACCGTCCATACAAACAGGCTGCCATCAGCTTTCTTCTGCACTGCCGACACCGGCACCGACAGCCGTTCTTGTTCCGTCTGTTGCTGTGGCACAGCAACAAACTGCACGCTCGCCACCATCCCTGGCAGCAGCTTCCTTCCCCCATTCGCCACATTGATCCTTATATCATACGTATGCGTCAACGCATCAGCCTGCACACCTTTCTCAATACGTCCGCCTGTGAAACTACCATTGATCGCCTCTACCTTAATCATTGAAGAGGTATTAGCGCCTATGCTACTGATTTCTGCCTCAGGGATGGCCACCTTTACCTTGACTGTGGAGATATCAAGAATGCTCACCACTGCCTGCGAAGGCATAGCCGTCTCACCGGCACCTACCATCTTTCGGCCTATGATACCACTCACGGGTGCTGTCAGACGACAATCGGCCAGGTTCTTCTTCGCCACTTCAAGTTCCGATTTGGCCTGAGCCACCTTGCTCTGTATCTCCACCCACTGCACCTCGGGCAGCGAACCGTTATCGTGCAACATCTTGTAGCGCTCCAGAGCATCGTTGGCCTGCGTCATCTGGGCCTCAGCGCCACTCAACAGGTTGCGGGCCTGCGTGTCGTCCATCTCCGCCAACAGCTGACCTCTACCCACGGCCTGACCTTCGTTCACCAACACGCGCTTCACCACGCCCATGCCTGTAAAACTCACGGCAGTGGCCTCACGCTCCTCCACAATGCCCACGTATGTCTGACCGCTCATACGCATGGCTGTCGACACCACTTCTGTCGTCACTCTCAAAGGAGCCTTCACATTCTGCCCCTTATGGTCTGAACAGCTGCTCACCACAATCACTGAAAGCAGCATCAAAATTCCTTTTTTCATATCAACATATTTTATTTTGATTGCAAAGATAGGGAAAAATCAGTTACCCACCAAATAAAACGTCAGATTTAATAAAAGTTTTCTGCTTAAAAACTTCATTGATTCAGATTTTATTCGTAAATTTGCAGCTGAATTAGTGTGCTTATGAAGTTTAAAACCAACAATTTATGAAAAGAATGATCTCCTTAATGGTATTGGCGCTGTTGACTGTCAGTGCGACAGCGCAGACGACTGACCGGCTGTCGGCCAGTTCGGTGCTGCATTACAGTTCGAGAGGCTTCGAGAGCGACAAGGATTTGATTGAGATCTTCCGCTATGAGGCCCAGTTGGAGGGCAAGCGATGGCATA
>JAEEGG010026285.1_pt1 | contig 11130 bp, 9 predicted proteins | sample 9134161 | NCBI WGS metagenome assembly JAEEGG01 (sample SAMN16246543, study PRJNA631951) | gut metagenome | biome: gut microbiome; feature: rumen; material: CR-attached | host: Bos | place: Iran: Karaj | collected 2018-10
GCCATCATCACCATCCTCCGTATGTCTCTTATATATATCATAGCCTTTCTATTTATATCTTATATCAATAGTTCACACCCGATGCCTCCAAGGCACCACGCTTCCAACGCTCGAAGGCACTACCGCACATCTCACCAATAGTCTTAGCCTGATAGAGAGAACGCTTGAAATAATGCGTCCTCACAGTCACATACTTCCAGATAACATAATAGGTATGATCGATACATCCCCGGATGTTATCAAGGCCCTCGTTGATATTACCTATCACCGTAAGCAACCCTTCAGTAGTGATATGGCGCAAGCCAGTGGCATACTGTGCCAACTCTATCAGACTATTCACAAGCTGCTGACCGTCATCACCGACCTGTTCAACACAGCGACGGCAAGCACCGACAATGATAGTGTCAGAGGAAAGGATGTCGCCTCGTGCAGTACACTTGGTCATAAAGTCCTCAATCAGTGTAGATAACTGACTGATTTTGTCTGACACATCAGAATAGGTGTTCCTGACATTCACCACCATCACACCACTGTTATAGATGACATCAATGACATCAAAACACTTGGTATACTTATCAAGTTTCACGTTCAGCGAGTCATAATCTACACTCGCTTCCTTACTATACTTATGCAGCAACTCGTTTGCCTGCTCCAGACCACTACGGGCCAACAGCACGCTACGAACACGCTTATGATCGTCAATCAACGCTTCGACAGACAGAAAATCAAAACTCCACTGCGCACGGCCCACCATGGGAACGAGCGTCAGCAGTAATACTGCAATCTGAAATATCTTCATAGTCCGTTTCATCGTTCTATTGTTTAAATTACTAATCTTCATCCATATCGGCCATCACACTGGAGATGTCCTCACCAGAAGCAGCAGCCCTGGCACTACGACGCCAACGCTTGAAACTCTTCCTGCCGAAATGTGTGCGGCCAGCACCATTCAACTGAGTAAGGCCCAAGGCACGTTTCAAGTAGTCCAACAGTGACTCACGAGTACGCATAAACTTCTCAATCAACACCAGTTGGGCGTAGATCTTCGACAATCGGTAATCGACATCACGGGCGACCTTCAAACGGTCACAGACCCACAACAGATGAATGGCATCGGGGTCTTCGCCCGTGTCGGGTGGCGCACTATAGGCATAGTTCGCCTCAATGTCACAATCAGGATGCTCCTGCTGCAACTGATGCAGACGCTCATTGACCTGACGGGCCTTCTCGGCATCGTCTAACGTGGGATCCATCTCAATGTAATCAACAATCTCACTACTGTCAAAGTTCGCCGTCAGCGTCCAATGAACAGCAAGGATGGCACGGTGATAACGGCCTATCAGCCAGTTATGACTCTCGCCACGCTCCTTACTCAGATCAGCACGAAACTCTACCTCACCATGAAGGTTCGGAACATTGGCGTGTCGGATATAGGAATAACCGACCCAGCCACCGGCATCAGTCCACGATAAACGATAGGCTGATTCCAACTCGTGCATGACAGCAGGAATACGGTATGTGCCATCCCGTTCATCCGCATAGTCATCAACAATCTCTTGCTTCAAAGCAAGCCACTGATCGAGTTCACGCTGGGCAGCGTTCAACTCTGCCTGCAAGGAACTGATCTGATTCTGGTTCGCCCGATACTGAGCACGTAACTCAGCGGCTTCCTCCACGCTGGCCTCGCTGATAGCGGCCAACAGTTGATTGTTCTCATTCTTCAAACGCTGAATCTCATTGGTGAGGTTCGTTACCTGAGTAGTTAACTCAGATATTTTCTGGTCGGCCTCCGGTGTCTCAGGCATCTCGGGAAGAGTGCTCTCCATAGCATAACGCTTGGAGTTCTCATCAAGGGCATGACGCTGGTCGCCATTCTCTTTCCAAGAGAAACTACCCTCGCCGAGTTTCGCATTATCATGGCACTCCATAGTAAAGCTGACAGTGGCACAGCCTCTCATCTTGGCTTCATCAGCAGCATTATAATAATGCTTGCTATCCTTGCCAATATAATATACTTTGCCTTCCTCGTTATCATTGTACTCTGCGAGTTTCGCATTGAAACGAGCCTGGATAGCCTGCACGGCATCATACTGACTGTCGAAAAGTTCCTCATAAACTTCCTCAGTCTCATTCCACCATCTATACACATAGATACTATGAGCGTAGGCAAATGCCTTTGTCCTACCAGAACTACTACCGTAGATTCGGCTTGATGACAGATAGTTATAAAAACTATAATGATACTTATCACCATTGTTCGACAAACGCTCACACTGTGAACGACTCCAGCCGGCATAACTTTCACTATTCCTTAGTGAATTCTCGTAGTCAGCAGCGGTATAACGATAATTAATATCAGAGGTACTAACACGATACCACTCAGGACCATCAATGATGTTCCAGGAGTCCGAAGGTGGCTCATACTGACAAACGTAATCACCACCTTGATCACGGCTATAGATATACCACCTCTGAGTATAATACTGTCCTTGAAGCTCCTTAATGTAGTCGCTGACATAACTGGTGATGTTATAGCCATCCAACGTAAAGAGGTTAGCAACACCGATACTATCAGTGCTGACAATCTTCTCCATCAGCAAATCCTTGATATTGCCAGGATCAGAAAAGTCCTCGTACATTTCCTTAAAGTCATCATAAAGCTCCAGTATCTCACCGGGCTTCATGTGGAAAATATCACCAACCTTACTACCGTTGATCCAAGCATCATTCAATACCGAACCGCCTGCGGAAGCAATAGCACCTCCGGCGGTCATCAGACCATCCAGATCTTCCTGAAGGTCTTCCTTGGTGATACCACTACCGAAATCCGACAATTTATCCCAGAGATTCTTCCAGTCCACCTCACCTAACTTTGTCAAGTCGAAGAGGTCTTTGAGGTTATCATTGATAGCCAAAAAGGCCACGTCCTGGAAGGTCAACTTACCATTGGCGACGACAGTCTCAAAAATCATGCACAACTGCTTTGTCTGCTCACAGACACGGAACAAATAAGGCCCCCAATACATAGCTTTCTCGGGGTACTTAATCATCAACGTAGCAACGTCGATGATCTTCGGCATGATACGTGCGCTTACCATCGTATAAATCCGACGATAATAGAAATTCTCTTCTGCATTATCGAAAAGACCGGCATTCTGCAGGGCTTTCCTATCAAGCCACTTCGAGGCAAAGATACCAGCAGTGGCAACCTCCGCACTGGTATAATGGTCGAGAATCTTCTGCACACTCTCATCATTCATGGCCTCAGTAGCAGCCTCTGTAGCGTAGGCAGCAGTCATGGCCGCAATCGTCCTGGTATCTATATTGATGCTCGCCCATGCTGCATGACACAGCACGGGGAACATCAAACACAAGATGAAAGACCAATTCCTAAGCATACGATATGTGAATATTACTATATTACTATATTACAATATTAAAATATTTTCATATTACTTCCTTCTTTTTCGGTGGAAGGTTCAAAACCTTACCGCCTTTGTTGACCTTCTGAGCAAACTCCAGAGACTTACTGATACCGCTACGATCCCAATCACGCACAAAGACTTCAAGGGCGTGCTGGTAGTCACATTTCAACTCGCGCTTATACAGCTTTAAAGCCTCTTTCTCAGCCTTCTCAGTAGTATAGCACATATAACACTCCCGAGGTTCCTCAATACCGAACACGTCACCCTCGGTACCACGCTTGATAAAGACCTCCTTGAAAGGACTGCGGCCAGCCTTATTGTCAAGACGGTTAATCGTAAAGATTTTCTTGCAGTCGATGTCTGTGAGGGCCAAGGTGGCCTTGATGTCATCGAATTTATCCTTGAACTTGCTCTGATCCAGCAACATGAACACGTCACTATTGCTGATGATAGCCTCCTTGACAATAGGGGAGGAAGTGATGTCCTGAATCTCCTGCGTCACAACACCAACCATAGCCCAGTGCTTACGGGCCGTCTTATACAAATACTTGATATATTCGGCCATGACAGGGGTGGCAATGGCTTTCCACGCCTCTTCGATAACCAGGCACTTCCTGCACTTGCTCTTGATACGCATTTTCTGCGTAAACACGTCCATGATAATCAGGACGATAATCGGGAAGAGAACAGGGTCATCCTTCACCTTATCAATCTCAAAGACAATGAACTGTTCATCGAACAACGAACTATCCATATCGTTGTTAAGGGTGTACTCCAGATTGCCACCACGATAGAACGGCTTCAGAATAGCCGCAAACTCGTTGATGTCAAAGTTAATGGAATCCTCACGCATAATCTGAGGAATACGCTGACGCGCAAACTCATAATAGCTGTTGAAAGACAGCTCAGTGACACGCAACGATTTACGCTGCTGTTCACGCTTCGTAATCTCACGCTGAATCTTTTCCAAGAACTTACCTTCGACAATAGCAGGAGTAAGACGCTGAAGCTGACGATTGGCGGCAGACTTCTCGCCATCTGTTGCTGCAGAATCATTGATGACAGCCTCTAATTTTTCAGCACGACGCTTATTTTTCTCATAGCGCTCACGCTCTTCGTCTGTTACATCATACGAACCAGTACCGTTCCTGGTCTGTAACTCTTCCTCATATTTCTCATACTCGCCGTTACTCTTAGCGGCAATGACAAGACTCTGGTGAAGCTCTTCTCTCTCCGCTTCAGTATAACCCTTAAAGGGGGTAAAGTATTCACGATAGTACTCCATGATAGTACGCTCAATGATATAACTCTCAATCTTCGTGGGTTCCTGAGTACCCTTGAAGATAAGGAAAATGAGCGACATCAGGAAGTTCTTCTTCTCACCAAAGTTCTGGGTGTACTCCACCTCAGTAACCTTGAACGGGCTCATAGCGATAGGATTCTCCTTAGTATAGGAGATATACGTTCCTCCAAAATAACTGCACTGCCCCTCGTAGCTGTCACCGGTATCCACAATGACAACATCCGTATTCTGTTCGTAATACTGGCGTACAACGGTATTCATGAAGAATGACTTACCGCTACCCGAGGGGCCGAGGACGAAAAAATTAGAATTGTTCGTATATTTGATTTTACCTTCCTTACCCGTCGTGTCGATAGGCATCGGCACACCTTGACGGTCAGTATAATAACACTTGACAGGAGTGTCATCACCCTTGGTCTGACGCTCCTTATACATCAAACATAACGCTGCATCACTCAGCGTCAGGAAACGGTCGTAATCAGGACTCATCCTGAACACATTACCAGGGAACGAGGCAACAAACAACTCCAACTGGTTGTAAGCCCGCTTGGAGATATGAATACTCTGACGGGCGAAAATATTCTCCAGATGGTTTGTCACCTTCTGCATGTCCTTATCGGCATCCATAGCGACAATCAAATTGAAATGGGCATAGACAAGTTGCTTGCCCTCTCTGGCAATGATCTCCTGCACCTTCTTAATATCCTCAACAGCCATCTGGTTCGATGGGTTGGGGACAGAGGCATGACGGTTCTTCTTCTTATCGAGCATAGCCAGCTCTCTCTTCTGGTTGGGAAGGAAAACAACCTGATTATAGATGACCGTATCAACCTCCGGGATATGGTCTATCTCACTCATCAGGTCAACAGGCATAACGGCATTGTTCACCGTCATATCAACATACGGACGGAGAACACCAGGCAGCCCCACAGAGTCCACATCCAGCAGGCTATAGACCTTGGCCTGACGGTTGCCCATATGAATCTCTTCACTGTCAACCTTGAAGTTTGTCATGGAGATATTCTTATCTCTGAAATTTACAGCAAAGAAACGGTCGGCATACTCACGAGCCTCACTGACATTGAGGAAACGGGCCGTCTTAATGCCGCCGTCATGTAACTGGTCCGAAACCTTACGGATCTTTACAAGGAAGTCACGCCATTTGCTGCTGTCGTAACTCAGCAAGGAACTCTTCTTACATTCCTGCGTAATAATAAGATAAGTACTGGCAGCGGTGTACTCGCGGCCATCAAAGAACCTGAAATAGGCATCGGACAGAAAGCGACGGCTCTCATCCTTGCCGCTATTGTCGATTTGACTCATGTCAAAATGGCGTCTCACAAAGATATCCTGTTTATGCAGGGCATAGCCCTCACCCAACGTCTGGACAATAGCGGTCATCAGACTGGTGAAGTCATAATAACAGTCGGTGTCGGCAGAGAACTTCTGCACAGGGTTCTCCATCTTCAGGATGGCAGAATACTCACCACTCTTCGTATAGAGGACTCCGACACCATCCGCTTCCTCTATACTGTAATAGATATCCTTGAAGACATTGGCACGCTTACCGCCTGTACCAAAGGCCCAGACGGACACTCCCATGCCCACAAGGAAACAGATAAATCCTATGATAACAATAACTGTCCACATAACATTAGTATTTAATGCGCCGCGAATGAGCGAAGATAAAGATACCTTTCTCTTCATTCTTGGAGTGCAAACCCTTACGCTGCTTAACGAAGGTCATCACACCTCCAAAGGCAAGGATGCACGTCAGCAGAACCAGCGCAACGACAAAGCCGACGGCAATATATCCTATAATGAATGCGACGATACCGCCACCGGCAGTACCAGCCGCCCAATAGATGTAGCGACCTTGAAAACCCAGAAATTCAAGAGGCCGCTGAAGCCCCTTGAATACTGGGTAATCCGGATAGAGATCGTTAACCTGCTCCATGCGAAAGCACAGGTTACTCAGAAATACCGAAGAACAGAGGCAGAGCCTGAGCTGCTGCAATCAGGAAGATACAGGCACCCACGAGCATCATGATGCTCTTCTTGACATCCTGCTCCTCGTTGTTCATCTTGATGTACACGCTGATGGCACCAACCACAGCGACCACACCGGCGATGGCGTAGCACAGCTTCACAGCAACGGGAACATACTTCGCGATCTCAGTGGTGACAGTGCCGAGAGCAGTAGTACCGGCAGAATAGTCACCGGCAGCGTTCTGGGCGAACACAAAAGAGACCATGCAGAGCATCATAAGCGTAGCTCCGAAACGAGGCGACATCAACGCCTTCTCACACTTGTCGACGAGTCCCATCAGGGCACCCTTGACAACCTTAGAAAAACCTTTCTTGTTCATTTTACTGAAAAACGGTTAAATTAAACTTTGTGTTAACTGAAAATTGAGATATGGAATTTGATATTCTCATCAACCGAAGGGAGAGCCGGACGAGCCGACACTATAGCCGAAGAAGGCCGGCATGACAATGGTGGCACCAATGAGGAAAAGGATGGCTCCAAGGAGCATCAAGACTGACTTCGTAAAGCCTTCCTCACCAGCCTGCATCTTGATATAGATAACAGTGGCATTGTAGATAGCCAAGAGCGAAGCGACGGCATACAAAAGGCCGACGACATAACCCATCGTCAGCACGACTTCCTCCGTCATCTCAGCCAAAGCCTGAGCAGTCAGGGAATAGTTGACACCACCATTGCTGACCGTGACAGCACCAACGCTGCCTACCGTCAGTAAACAGAACAGTAGCATAACCAATCGCCTGTATATCGTATTATTCTTCATCTTCATCATCCTTTCTCACGCTGTCCTTACAGCAGTTACATGTTCACGTAATGTCGAAGAATACGGGACTTCTGGCTCATGGGCTGGGCCATCAGCACAGCGAAGTCCTCACTACGATACTCATCCTGGTAATGGGGAGAAACAGGATCCATCTGTTCCTGTACGGCCTTCAGACTCTCGTAAGCAGCCTGGCTCTCCTGACTCTCCTGATTCAGCAACTCTTCATCATCGGGACTTTCCACCACCAGTTGCTCCTTCTGATCCACTTCGTCATCGTAGTGCTCATCATCCTCAGGATCATCCTTCTCTTCAGGAGAAACACCGTCACCAGCATCACTGGCGCTACGGGTGGAATAGCCGTCGGGAGTCTCGTCAACGAGGGTGCCACCCTCGCTGTCATCTTCACCATCAGACATATCGCTGTTGTTGAACTCTTCCGCACTGTCTTTCTTCTGGCCCTTCTTACCGAACAGATCCATCAGAATGGCAACGGCCATATAAACGATGTATAGGCCGGTAACGACAAAGGCGTAAATTGCAAATGCACTCATATTCTTCTTTTTCTTTTCGTCTTTTACTCTCAGGCGACAAAGGCCAACAGACACAATGCAACGCCTGATTTTTCGGTGCAAAGAAACTGTTTTTACGCCGCAAAAGCCGTCTTGAAAAATTTTATCTCGTATATTAACATTTTCACGACCCGCAAAGTCGTAAAACGCTTCATATAAGACTTTTACAGAGATTTTTCCTGTTTTACACACTCGAAAACAGGACATGAGATAACATAGAAAAGGACACAGTTCAGCCGTCCCGTAAAGCAACATCTTTACAGGACTAAACAAACGCGCATATATTATAAAATAAGGTACGCGCGTATAAGAACACAACTACTTCACATCCATTGTAGCCGTCCGTGTTCTCCTTTTTTATCGAGTACGTCCAGACACCCGGACTATACCATCATCGTATTTGCCCTTTTCCTTGCAAAGGTAGGGAGGCCCGTAGCCATGCCAAGTACCAGTCGCACACTCCCTATTTCAGAAAAATTTTGTAAAGCCAAGGCATTTTCTTTTGGTACAGAACACAAAACAAAATCAAAATTTTACCGAAATTCCTTGGCGAAGGCCACTCTTTAGCCTCTCTCAAAAAACGGCAAGTAAAAAGGCATACGGATGACGGATATACTCGATGTTCAAAAAAAAGATCTCACGGACACAATGAAAAGTGAATAAAATAAAAGGCACGGAATCTGGAAACCCGATATTCCTGAACGCAATAAACGCAGAAAACGCAAAGAACGCAATAACAAACATAATTTTTCATTAGAGGTTGCGCACGACACGGACTAAGTGCATACAACTATGACATTTACAGTTTCAAACAAGACCCTCGGTGACGCTCTGAACCTTCTCATTAAGGTGGTAAGTTCAAAGAACGTACTCCCCATCCTCGACAACTTCATCTTCTCGGTGAAGGGTGAAGAACTGACACTAACAGCAGCAGACACAGAAAATATGATGACTGCCCGCATCAGCCTTTCGGAAGCCAGTGGAGAGGGTGACTTCGCCGTCAACGCCAAGAGCATGATGGATGCAGTGAAGAATATCGCTGACATCCCCCTGACCTTCACCTTTGAAGAGGACAACAACAACGTGAAGGTGGCATACCAGAATGGCATGTTTACCCTGCCAACGGATAACACCAACGAGTTCCCGAATATCGGTGACATCAAGGCAGATGCTCTGACCTTCGACATCCCAGAGAATATCCTACAGGAGAATATAGCACGTACCGTTTTCGCAACGGCACAAGACGAACTGAGACCCGTGATGAACGGCATCTTCTTCGACCTCACAGCAGAGAGTCTGAACATCGTAGCATCCGACGGCCATCAACTGGTACGTAACAAGGTACTCAACATCAAGGGTGAGGACACGAACATTGGTTCCTTCATCCTGCCGAAGAAACCGGCCCATATCCTCAAGAACACACTCCGTAAGACGGACGGCACCGTCAGCATTAAAGCCGACGACCAGAGGGTAGAGGTGGTGACAGAGACATTCACGCTCAACTGCCGACTCATTGAGGGACGCTACCCGAACTATAATAGCGTCATCCCCAAGAGTAACCCGAACATCCTCATAGCAGACAGAATGAGCCTGATCGGTGCGCTGAAGCGTATCAACCCCTTCGCCAACACAAGCAGCTGCCTCGTGAGGGTACACGTAGAGCCTGGCACCCTGCAACTCGAAGCCGAGGATTACGACTTCTCGAAGATGGCAACGGAACGGATGGCATGTGAGTATGAGGGTGCTACCTTCACTATCGGCTTCAAGGGATCTTCATTCATAGAGATTCTTGACAACATCAAGAGCGCAGAGATACAGATGCAACTGGCAGACCCCAGCCGCGCAGCTCTCATCCTTCCTGCAGAGCAGACGGAAGAGCAGGAGATACTGATGCTCCAGATGCCGATGCTTATCAACGACTGATAATGTACTCCAGTGTACCAGAGTGTACTTCACTGAACTACACTGAATTTTCTTTTGTTCATACGATCCGAAAGTCCTGCCTGTGAAGGTGGGACTTTCACATGAAAACACCTCAAATAGTCTACTATTTACACTACCATGTCGATATATTGTTAATATACGACTTTTTTTTTGCATTTTTCTCTTCTCATCCTTTTTCTTCATAAATTCGCAACAAGAAAAAGTACAAGGTTTTTCTACAAAAAAACTAAAAGAACCATAAAAGGGCAAGGAGATTTCAATTCAACCCAAGTTTAACTTTTTAGAGAAAGGAGTTTATTATGAAAAGGATTTTATTTACATTGCTTTCTGCCTTCCTTCTCACTATGGTAGGCAGTCTTGACATGTCTGCACAGAGAGGTATCACTATCACAAAGAAGGTCAATATCCCTGCTTCTGATAAGACATGTAACATGAGATACCTGATAGGACAAACCAGTGATGGGGCATCCCTGAGAGGTACTGAATTTGACGGCTATCGCTATGGCTACCACAAATTTTGCTCTGGAAGAGCATTGAACCCCACAACAGGGGAATGGGACATTATACCTACACAGTGGAACGGTCAAGGAGAATGGTACACGTATGTATATTTTTTCTTTGACATCTCAGGCAAAAATCATAACTGGGCTGTGTTCCTGAATGGATCTACTATCGTAGATGTTCAGCCGTATCATTATAATTATGCCTTCGACCAGACGAACACCAACAATTTCAATCGTTCATTTACGATATGGGATTTTGAAGTCGATTGGGGGCAGACCTATCCTGATCCAAATTTGATGGTGAACCCGAATTTGAAATCTACCCTGACAACGGCGAAAGTAGGAGGTCTTAACATTCGGCTGGTGAAATAGTCTTTACTCTCATCATCTCCTGTCCTTTTAATTGGGCCATCCATATCCAAATATGGGTGGCTCTTCTATTTAGAACCAGGAAACTTTTAACTCCATTTTAACAGTTTCCGTTCCAAAAATGGAAATTTCTGTGCTGTTTACGGCAAGAAACGGTCTATTTCTGGAAATAAATGTACCATTCTTGGAATTATTCTTGGAAATGTT
>JAEEGG010026295.1_pt1 | contig 11127 bp, 10 predicted proteins | sample 9134161 | NCBI WGS metagenome assembly JAEEGG01 (sample SAMN16246543, study PRJNA631951) | gut metagenome | biome: gut microbiome; feature: rumen; material: CR-attached | host: Bos | place: Iran: Karaj | collected 2018-10
AATCTTACAAAACATCGTCTCACCATCTTTTGTGGTGAGCTTTATGACATAATTCACTTCGTCCGAATAAGAGCTGTAGTCTATTGCTGGTGTCTCAAAATTATTTTTAAAATAGACAGAAGATGTGCTGTAAATTCTGTTTGGATGAGCCACAACAACATGATGATTACTTAATGATTCAGAGATTGCACTCCATCCCTTATCCCAATCTTTGCAAATCAGTTTCCCATGACTTGTAGAAAGAACAATTTTATATTTTGTATTTGTAAATAGAGTTTCCACAGCAACTCTGTGGGTATTTACATTATACATAAAAGCTGGACCAAACTTGATTTCTTTTACTCCCAATGGTGGAACAACTATGTTATATTTGTCGGAAAAATCTTTGTCTAACAAATCGACATAAATATCAGGACCAAATCTCACATATATGTCATGGATAACTAAATCTTTGTCTTTCTGATTTTCAATAATCACGGAACTGATATATGGTAACCCTTTCGGATATGTGATGGTACAACAAGCTTTCGCCTTCTGACCAATTTTAAGTTTATAAGTAAAGTAAGTAATAACACCTGCAATCGTAGCAATAATAATGCTTAGTAGCATTAACACAATATCTAATTCCTGAGAATAACATGTAAATATATCCATACTGTTATGCTTTATACTATACGTATATGTCTGGAAGATTATCTATGATTGGCTCAAATGAACCTTTATAGATGGCTATACACAATTCTTGTGTACTCTTATATCTTGTAGAATTTCGAATCATCTGCAAAATCACTCTATAGACAATTTTTTCAAGTTTGTCAACATCTTTTTCGGTTACTTGCATTTCATCTGCATTATGTATATAGGCACTGCGGATTTCGTATATATGTTGAACAAAATCTTTTAATCTGTCACTTAATCTATCGTATTTCAGAACTAAAGCTGGTAAATACTTCTTTAATTGTGGAACCTTTCCTTCTCGCTTATTTGTAGCCAATGTATCAAGAACAGTACACAATAAGACAACTCTTTCGTACAAATTATTTATTGAAAATGACTGACTATAAATGTGACACGCTCTTTTGATTACCTCATGGAATTTGTTGGCATCAGGAGAAAATAAAAAATGATATAATGATTCGAAATCTTCAATATTCCATTTAGTGCGGCTTTCCAGCAATTTTGTGTCAACATATGTGGCATATCTGTTTGCATGAAAATTTGCATAGAAGTTTTCTGGATTATTGGAATCTAAATCTTTGTAAAAGCAGAAGGATTTGCCTGAAGTGACAAAATCTACATCTATGTCAAACTGCCATTTCTTAGGATTATAGAAATTATTATGATATAGGTCAGAGCAAATTTTGAATATGTCGGTCGCTAAACTACACCTTTTATATGCCTGTTCCTTTGCGAAGGACTCATTTCCGCATACCGTAACTATAGCAAAGATTTGATTATCTTTAAATTGAATCTTGCAATCATTAAGTATCTCAAACTCTTCAGATATACAAGATTTTTTTACAAATGAAACGTCTGCTACTTGAAATGATGAAATATTATCATCAAGAAAAGCGGAATTTATAGGAAAAGCAAACTTAAAGCGTGGCATATTTACTTTTGGATAACGATGTCAAAGATTATGAAGTTAAACAATATTGAGCAACATCTTTATTTTCTCATCCTTGTCTGGAGCAACATCTTTTAGTGTGGAATATAATTCTGAGATATTGTTATTCTCGGATAAGTCTAACAATAAATCGCTAAAATCAAAGTCGGAAAACTCCAAATGTAAGGCGATGAATCTTAATAGCTTGAATGTCGTAAAATAGAACTTATAATTACTTGTCGTTGGAAATTTCTTTAATGACTCTAACACATTGTAAACATCACGCGACCCTTCTTTTGGTAATTCTTGTAAGACAACAATTCCTATTTGGATTCTGCGGTCTGCTGGCGAATAAAGTAAGAAATCGCCAATTAAGCGTCTTACGCTCTCAAGTGAATCATTGTCTTGATCTATTTGTACGAATGCTTCTTTACCGTTAACAGTACTTGCGTATCCATCAAATTGCAGAGCTTTGTTACGATTTGTATTGGCTGCAAACTCAAAAATATGATTCAGATAAGAACATGCTATTGCATTGCATTGCTGTGTCAATAATGATTCAAATGAATTTTTGCAAAAATCCACATCGGCACACTCGATATTTTTGTTATGACAACTCAATTCGCACAATCCACAATCGATGCAATCTTTGTCATCAAGCATATTGCCCTTTGCTTTGTCAAGAGGTCCATCAGTTAACACTGTTGTTGGGCATACGGTTTCCTCTGTTCGCAATCCGTAAAAATTGGTTTTAACTCTTGCGTCTTTATAGCTGCAGTCCTTGTTGCCGCACTGACTACAAACTTCTATGTCTTTGATTTTTACACTCATTTTTATAATTCTTCCAATATTAAACCATGACTTTTGAGCATTGAATCGATGTCTAATTGCATATTATCACATACAACTTTTACGCATATGATTAATAGGGCAGACAAGTCCATCGCTATGATTTTTATGCGTAAGGTTTCATTTGCTGCATCAATAAGTTTTTTTATATCGATGTCATTTGATGGGTGCTCATAGCCTAACAGCAATGTACTGTATTCCATATCGTCAGGCAAGGTGCTATTGTAGCAACAAATTTTGTTCTCTATCGCTTGTCTTAACCCTTTTTGATTATACGATATATCTTCGGTACCAGACTTAATCTCCATTGGAATAATGTGCCCCTTATATTCTGAGTATGCATCATATCTTCCAATCTCACCTTTACAATCCAATCCTATGATTTTTAATAGTGAATGAATGTAAGGATAGAAGGTGTATTTGTCATCGTTACGATGCTGTTCAATTTGTTTTTGAACAAAAGCCATTTTATCCTCATGAGTCTGACACTTTAAGATTTCTTGAACAAGCTCTTCATGTGCAGCAAGTTCAGCGATGTAATTATCTTTTGTTTCTTTATATATGGCTTTTAGTCTTAAATCACGTGTTGTTAATGAACTATTGATGGCTTGCACCTTAGTATCAGACTTCTCTGGATGCTTGCGTATATCTTTTCCCAATAACCAAGAAACATTAACCTCAGGCAACATCTGAAATGGTGAGAAATATATTCCAGTGTCCTTCCCAGTAGTGATACCTGCTCGAATAAGAATGTTATCATATCCTTGCTTGCAAATATTTCTTTGGTCAAGGATATTTAATTTTCGAAAGTCGAATGGTCTTTTGAAAACAATTTTACCTGAAGACCATAGGCTTTTAATTTTATCAACATAAACCTTACCTTCGTCAGTACAAACATAGTAATTCTGCTTTCCAATACGCTCTAATTTGGGCTTGACAATATTACAATAGCGAAGAATCTGATTTATAGAACGTGTTAGATTCTTGGACTGAGCTAAAGGTTGCCCATTCTGTGTTTTGGGATAGTGAACATGTGTTTTTGGAAAAACTATTCCTTGTGAACGATATGCCGAAGCATCATTTACGAAAGATTGTATTTCCCGATAATCATACGTAGTAATAATTGGCATTTCATCAACTCCAATCTTGTAGTCCAAACTTGCAAGAGCATAACAAATTTGCAAACCAAGATAGCAATGGAACCCTTCAGGACATGTAAAATCGTAGGACTCAGAAGATGAAGATATGCTCATAAATAGCTCTCTAAGTAACGCTTTTTTTTGCTGTCCTGTAATCTGGGTGGAAGCCATCAGTTCACCTAATTCTGTAATTGCATAAATTTCAGAATTGTAATCAGCTGCAACAAGACCAAGTATGCGTAATAATTGCATACGCATTTTGGTGTTCTGCAACGGAGAATTATCACCTTCGCTAATTGTTTTGTTGTGAATCGTTTGAAGGACATCCGAACCTAACTTACTTCCAGTTGTTACTAACAAAGCATTTGCAGCTATTTCAGCAATATCACTCTTGCTAAAATAGCCGTTTGCATCTGAATAATCGCATGAATTTTTCAACTCATACAAAAGACGCATGTTAGATGCTATATTACCTTGATTGGGTAATTTTATATAATTGTTACTTTCTGCCATCTTTATTATATTGAGTTCAATCGACTTATAGCAACATCACACCATTTTTTTTCAATCTCTACTCCAGTCCAAATAATATGATGTCCTTGTTTATTTAATTTTTCACAACACACCCCAAGAGTACCTGAACCGTGAAAAGGGTCAAGTATAGAACCGTTAAACTTTCCACCTTTCATGGGACAAAAAGCCTTAATTAGTTCTGTAATTAGACTTTCAGGCTTCTGAGTTGGATGCTCAGTTCGTTCTTCTTTAAAGGCCTTTCCTGCTAATGTCGGGAAATCCCATACATCGCCACGCATAGATCCTTTTTCAGAAGGAACCCATATTTTTTCGTTTCCCTTACTGTCTTTATATTTAACAGGAGATTTTAATCTTTCTGTGCTTTTGTATGGGACTCTGACTTCATCTACATTATAGCACCATTTTTTATCACTCTTTGAGAACCAAAGAAATGGTTCATAATGGGTTGCAGGCTCTTTCTTAGAACGAGAGAACCCATTTTCATAATGCCATATATTAAGCCTTCTGTAAGATAGACCAGCTTCGTACATGAAAATTTGTATGTAGCAAATATAGTCATGAATTCCAAACCAGATAATGCTACCTTCATCTGTTAACAGTTCCTTTAGTTTATAAATACGAGCCTTCATTTCAGACAAAAAGAAATCAAGCGGGAGGGAGTCGGTATTATTACCAAAATCCATTCCTACATTATATGGTGGGTCTGTAAGAATCAAATCGTATTTCCTTCCAGATGCGATGAGGTCATCTATAACATCATCACAACTGGCATGGATAACCCCTTGGTAGTCTGCGGCAGGTGCATTATTTCTTTCTAAATATGAGTACATATTGATGATGAATGTTTTCTACATATGAAAATGGATAGCCATACGGATGCAAAGACTTGTGATTTTGTATCAATATCTTTGTTCCTGCAAGTCCCAATGTTCCGCCATCTGGAATTGCGACATTGTTCAAACGTTGAATTAAATCAGAGTGGAAACTAATGAAGTCTCCTTTGTCCCTAAAATCAGACACAACAATCAACATGTATTTGTCAGGTCTTAAAACTCGGGCACTTTGAAGGAAAACTCTATTAACAAGGATATTAAGAAACTCATTATAGTCTTCCACATTACCTAAGTCCTTATCACTATCCGAATATTTTGTATCAAGATGGTTCGCAACTCTATTTTTCTTTACTTTCTGGTCTTGCTTATTCAATATACCCCAGTATGGAGGGCTTGTAACTACCATATCTACGCTATTTGTTTCTAACGTAGGCAAAATTTCACAAGTATCTCCATTTATAAATTGGTGATTTCGACTTGCTCCTTTTTTCACCTCTTTTTCAAGGCGTTCAATAGATAAGCCATGGTACTTTTCTGACAGTTCTATACTGATACAATGCCGAGCAGATAATTCACAAGCCTTTGCAGTAGAGCCGACTCCCCCAAAAGGGTCTAATACGGTCATTCCTCTCTTTGTAAAGAAAAGAACCAACTTTTCAATATCTTGAAAAGAATAAGGTGCAGGATGTTGTTTTTCTATTTGTGCATCAGGATGGTCTGCCCCTAATCCTTTTTGAAAGAAATAACTTTTTGTTTCGGGCAACCATGCTTTACCTGTTAAATCATTTAATGGATTTCTTGGGTCAACCGTTCCTTCATCTAACAAACGGTATGCTTCCGTTTGCATATATTCCTCAATTTCTGATTTCGAGAAGTAGGTTGCTCTTCCAACAGTTGTAGCAACAAGAACGCCCTCCTTCACACACTTGTCAAATGTGTGACGAGAGAAGCCAAGCATTTCCATTGCTTTAGCTTTTTTCAAATAGTTTTCCGCATGAAAATCAACTCCTGGAGTATTGCTATCTTTATTATTATCTTGTTTCATGTATTATAAGCTTTCTTTGTTACTTACAAGCAAATCCTTGACATCCATATCTAATAGGTTTGCAATTTCATTAAGAGTTTTAATGTCAGGTTGAATGGCATTTTGGCACCACTTACTTACTGTACTTGGAGTTTTACCAAGTTCATCGGCGAGCCATTTCCCTGTTTTGTTCTTTTCAACCAAAACGAGTTTTATTCGATTAAGATTAGCCATAATATTGCAATTTATAATAATTTGGTGCAAAGGTATCAAAATTCTATGAAAGTAACGACTGTTATTAAAAGAAAGTTATGGATAGTCCTACATTTTCTTTGAAAATACCGCAAAATGCCACATAAGGGACTCACATTTCTGTTGGTATTCACTTTATTTATTCGCAAACGACATAACTTCAATGTGCTGACGAGTCTTATAAGGACTCCATCAGGGAGGATTGACGACAATCCACTTGGTGGCATGACGGTCTGCCATGTAGCCCAATTTCGTGACCACCACGACTGGATGACAGGCCATTGATTCCCCCAAAACGATCAATCACCAGCTCCTGTGATTTCGGCGGTTTTAAAATCATACTTCTCCCAGAAGTTTGGCTATTATATCGGTGGCTTCATCGGAGAGTATTTCTCCGGAGTGTCCTTTACCCCATTCGATAGATGGAATGGATTCCTGAAGCTTTTCAATCGATATGAGAGGAATTGAATCTTCCGACGCGTTCATACATATCATATCAACATACATGCGGCGCTTGTTGGAGCCTGCCCAGTCATCGCTGGGATATGGATCTGTGATAAACTGTCCAGAAAAGACGATGCCTGCCTTATCATCGCCAGTACGCATCATATAGAAGAAATCACCTCGTCTGGCCTCTTGCCAGTCATAGATGCTCCAGTTAATACGGAACATGCCGTGAACCATATTGTTTATACAATCCATATAATCATTCTCTTTGAAAGAACTGATTGATGGATTCCAGCGCATCAGATAATGACGAGGTTCGGCTAGTATAGGTACAACCTCAAACTCTATCTCCCATATGCAGCTGTCGCCCTCGGGATCTTCTATGCTGGCTTCACCGGGTCCTTGGAAGCGGAAACGGGTGCCAGGCTCTGCACTGATACCGATGATTTTTACAATAATGTGGTTCTCGCCATTGTAGAGCAACAAGAATTCGAGTGTGTTCTTGATGGCATAAGGGAACTCGCCATTATTATAAAAATAGCATCCATGAAAGGTATTGGGCAACTCATCTACAATCAGAGCCAAGTTACCATCCTTATTTTCCAGTATCTGTTCGTAATTGTCATCAGTGATATTTAGCACAATCTTCATGATTTCGCCAGTTATGACCTTATCTATCACCTCTTCTTCTACCTCAACTGATAGCACTACATCTTCAAATTCGTTTTCCTTATCCATAACTTATTAATATATTGTTTCTGCAAAGATACGAATTATCAAGCCACATACCAACATTTTTTTAAAAAAACTGCATTTTTCTTTGGTAATTCAGAAAAACTCTTTATCTTTGCACCCAGTTAATTGAGAATCGAACACTAGGGAAAGCGACAACCCTTCATACGTTCAAGAGAGTAATATCCAACATGGGATTGGTGTATTCCATCCTCCCATCAAGGATTTAAGATATCCGGCCGTCGTGATGACGTTATGTTTTTCATAGATGTATTACATTTAAAGTTTAACAAGGGATTCAGCGGAATCCCATTTTTTAAAAGACATCAAATGATATAAGATATATCGCCCATCGTGAGATGCGCTCCAAGATTGTTTTTCATAGTATTTAGTTTAAGAGTAACAAATACAGTATCAGCCCCTCAAGCGTGAGGGGCATTTTTATTTCTACCATATAAGAGATAAGATAATATGTGCTGTCTTGTACTCGACTTACAGACTTACAACTTACAAAACGTTGTTTTGATTGATACATGGTGGGTGAATGAATTTGAGATTGGAGATTAGTAAGAATCGAATTATAAAATTATTATATTATATATTATATTAAAATATAATATATAATATAATAATTAGTATATAGCTATTTATGTAAGTTGGAAATAGGATTTTGTAAGTTGTAAGTCTGTAAGTTATACTGGAATCGTTGACAACTTGCCTAAAAAGGTAGACAGATAGAATGGCCGATATATAGCTGTATACCCTTATTTTAGGTACAGATAAAATAAGCGTCGTTTATCGTGAGACAAACAACGCTTAATCAGAAATAATACAGTCTTATTTTCTGAGAAGCCCTATTTCTAAGGCTCTCCCAACTCCGTATAGATCAACTGTACCTCTGCGGGCGTGAATGTGCGACGCGTGAGGTCATGAAGATGGCGTAGCTGAGGATTATACTCCAACCACTCCTTGAGTTTCCTCCAGGCAGACATGGCTGACAACTGAGGGAAGTACTGCTGGGCAAGTTCTGAACGCCCGAATGTTCTTGTAATTTTTACCATTATATATATGTTTTAAGTTATTATATTCTAGCTCGCATGCTTTTTTAAAATCATCTGCAAAGGTAATAAAAAAAATCGAGAAAAACGAAGAAAATTACACTAAATATTGCAACAATTTTCAATAACTTGCAAGAACTTTCAAAGCCAAAAATAAATTTCGTACCTTTGTACTGTCAAAAGGAAACAAAGGCAGTGCGCAGGCTGGAGTGGAATGGAGACAAATATATTAAACATTAAAAATTAAAGATTAAAAATTAAACGTTAAACCATTAAAATTTACAAACAATGATTGAACTTTATCTTTCAAAAAACCAGAATGAGGGTCTGGCAGCTTACGGCAAGTATTACCCTCGCGTCAGCTACAAGCAGACGATGAACATTCACGACATGGCCAAGCACATGGCTGAGCACAACACCCCGTTCTCAGAAGGTACCATCGAGGGTATCCTGCGTGACTTCGTAAGGTGTACCCGTGAGCAGACCCTGATGGGTAACACGGTGAAGGTCGACGATCTGGCCATCTTCAAGGTGAGTGTGATTGGTAACGGCAGCGTCCTGCTGTATGATCCTGACACCGACAAGACCATCTCTGCCAGCATCGGCACTATCGGCAAGAACGACAAGACTGGTCCTGCTGTACAGTCACTGAAGCTCCTGGCTCAGGCTACTGGTGAGTACACTCGTGACGAGCTGAACAAGGTGGCCAAGCTGGCTTGGACTGACAAGGCTGCTGCAGAGATTGCTGCTGCCAAGGCGGCTGTCATCGGAGGCGGCACTAACGGCGGTGGTTCTAACTCGGGTTCTGGGTCTAACTCAGGTTCACAGGAAGGTGGCAACAGTGGCAACAGCGGTTCGCAGGCTGAGACAGTAGCAGCTCCTACCATCAGCGGTGAGACTCCGTTCGATGAGTCTACTCAGGTGACTATCTCAGGTCCTGAGGGTGCAGAGATCCGTTACACAGTGGACGGTAGCACGCCAACGGCAGAGAGCAGCCTTTACTCTGAGGCTCTGACCCTGACTGACACCGTCATCGTGAAGGCTATCGCCATCAAGAATGGTGTATCCTCTGAGGTCGCAAGCAAGACCTTCACCAAGAACGGCAGTGGCAACAACGGCGGTGGCTTCGACACTGGCAGCTAATCAGGAAGGAGGTAGCTTATGACGAAGAAGGAAACGCTTAAGTGGACGCTGCAGATCCTCGCATCGATCATCTCAGCGGTACTCACCGCCCTCGGAGCAACGAGTTGCATGGGGTACTAGAGCCCCGATATCTAAAGAGAGCCTCGATAGTTCATTCTGTCGAGGCTTTTATTTTTGTTCATAAATCACCAATTCTCTTGGCAGGGTGATGACTTTCAGGCGTTGATACCAGATGCGTGAGGAACAAAACACCATTTTAAAATGTATGAACGACATTATCTAACAGAAGCGTTTAGATTGCGGCGGAGGAAGAAGGCCTTTGTGGCGAGGAAGAAGCAGGCGACGCCTGAAGCATTGACCACGACCACGGTCCAGAAGGCTGCGCTGTAGCCCAGCAACTCTGAGATAACGCCTCCCAACAGGATACCCAATCCCATGCCGATATCCCACGAGATCAGGATGGTGGAATTGGCGGTGCCTCTCTGGCTGTTCGTAGCTACGTTGATGGTCATATTCTGGAATGCCGGCCACATGTGACCGTTGCCGAGACCAATCAGCAGGGCTGAGCCGTAATAGCCGAGGAACATTGACCATTGAACATTGAACATTGAACATTCACCATTGAAAAGTGAAGCCAGGGTTGGCATTAATATAAATAAGGTGTAGCCCACGAGGGAGATGACCATACCTGAGCCGGCATTATGGGTCAGGCGACCCTTGCGCAGGGCTCTTCCTCCCTGCAGGCGCGACAGGATCAGGCCGATGGAGCAGAGCATGAAATAGGTGCCCGTGCCACCCGTGATACCCATCACCTCCTTGCCGTAGATGGCCAGGTAGTTGCTCAGCACACCAAAACTGAAGCCGAAGGCGACCATGTTCAAGCCTATCAGCCACCCTTGCACGAGGAAGAAGCGGTCCCAAGACAGCTTCTGCTTGTTCCTCACGGTTTCCTTCTCAGGCAGCTGCACGGTCGCATCCACCATCCAACCACAGACGGCTACGATTAGCGCTATCCAGAAAAGCAGTTCGAAGCTGTGGGTGTATTTATACACGAAGACGCCCACCGTCGGGGCGATGGCCATCGAGAGATTGTTGGACAGTCCGTAATAGCCGATGCCCTCCGTCCTGCGGCTGGATGGCAGCACGTCGATGGCCACCGTCGAGTTAGATACGGTCAGCGCTCCGAAGGGGCCGCCGTGGAGCGTCCTGACAATCAGGAACAGCAGCAGGGTGGATGCCGCCAGATAGCCTGCGAAGAAGATGGCAAACAGGCCGAAGCTGATCATCAGTACGGTCTTACGGGGGAAGGAGTCGACAAAATAGCCGCTGAAGGGTCTCAGCACCAGGGCTGTGATGGTATAGCCCGAAAGCACCAACCCAATAACATCCTTAGTGGCCCCGAAGTGCTCACTCAGGTAGAGTGGCAACAACGGGGTCAGAACGTAGAAGGCAAAGAACAGCGAGAAGTTCGCAGCCATCACCTTACAGTAGTTCCTGTTCCAGAGTCTAT
>JAEEGG010026298.1_pt1 | contig 11127 bp, 10 predicted proteins | sample 9134161 | NCBI WGS metagenome assembly JAEEGG01 (sample SAMN16246543, study PRJNA631951) | gut metagenome | biome: gut microbiome; feature: rumen; material: CR-attached | host: Bos | place: Iran: Karaj | collected 2018-10
TTTGGGCTGATTCTCCGCGACAACAAATGGAGAATCGCCATAGTCTTGCTGTGCATCCTTGTTTCCACACTTGCTACCCTGGCTTCCACATTGTTTACCAAGACCTTGCTGGACGACTATGTGGTTCCGATGATTGGGCAGGCCGCTCCGGACTATTCACCGCTGGCCATAGCCCTGGTAAAACTGGCCGCTGTGCTGATTATTGGAATGGGGGCCTCATATCTGCACAGCATTATGACCGTATATATCAGCCAGGGAACTCTCAAGACGCTAAGGCACAATCTTTTCGAGCATATGGAAAGGCTGCCGCTGAGTTACTTCGACTCCCGCAGCCACGGAGACATAATGAGCGTCTATACCAACGATGTGGACACTCTCCGCCAGGTAATAGGCCAGACCATCCCGAGGCTGTTCCAGAGCCTGGTTACAGTCATCTCCACCTTCGTGAGCATGATTGTCCTTAGCATCCCGCTGAGCGTGATATCGATTGTGATGGCTGTCATAATGTATATCGTGACAAGAAAGCTCGGAACCATCTCCAAGAGGTATTTCAAGAAAAGGCAGGAGATGCTGGGCAAGGTGAACGGCTTCATAGAGGAAATGGTTTCCGGCCAGAGGGTTGTGAAGGTTTACTGCCACGAGCAGAAGGCCATCGACCAGTTCTCTGCCTTGAACGAGGAACTCCGCAGCAGCGTCTATAACGCCAACAAGATCGGCAACATAGTTATGCCTGTTAACGGAAACCTGGGCAACCTTGGATATGTGTTCATAGCCACTGCAGGAGCGGCCATTGCGCTTTCAGCCCTTGGCGGATGGTTCTTCTGCGGCCTTAACGGCTCCGTTCTCACTCTTGGAACTCTGGTGGCCTTCCTTACTCTGCACAAGAACTTTACAAGGCCTGTAACCCAAATCAGCAACGAAATCAACAGCATTGTTATGGCCAGCGTTGGTTCTGACAGAGTCTATGACCTTATGGACCAGAAGGTGGAGGTGAACGAGGGCAAGGTTACCCTGGAGAAGACCGGAGACTGCCAGTGGTGCTGGAAAACCCCTGAAGGCGAATCAATTCCTCTCAAGGGCCAGGTCAGCCTCACCGATGTGGACTTCTCTTATGTGGAGGGCAAGCAGGTTCTCTATGACATCAACCTTATCGCATATCCTGGCCAGAAGATCGCTTTCGTGGGCGGAACCGGTGCCGGAAAGACCACCATCACCAACCTGATCAACCGCTTCTATGAAATCCAGGACGGAAAGATTGTCTATGACGGCCTGGATGTCAGGGATATAGAAAAAGACTCGCTGAGAAAAAGTTTGGGCATTGTGCTTCAGGAGACCCATCTTTTCACCGGCAGGGTGATTGACAACATCCGTTACGGCAGGCTGGACGCCACAGACGTAGAATGCATAGAGGCCGCCAAGCTTGTCTGCGCCCATAACTTCATCAGGCGTCTTCCATTCGGATACGACACCGTAATCGGCGCTGACGGCGGCAACCTCTCACAGGGTGAAAGACAGCTCCTTGCAATCGCCAGAGCAGCCGTTGCGGCTCCTCCTGTGCTGATTCTTGACGAGGCTACTTCCTCAATCGATACCAGAACCGAGAAACTCATCCAGCAGGGAATGGATGAACTTATGAAAGGAAGGACAACATTTGTCATCGCCCACCGCCTTTCAACCATCCTCAATGCCGACTACATTATGGTGATGGACCACGGCCGTATCATTGAACGTGGCAAGCACAACGAACTCCTTGCCCTAAAAGGCAAGTATTACGAACTTTTTACCGGAAACCAGATAGTCTAGGCCCAGACCAGAAGACCGGCGCAGATGATGGCGCCGGTAACAAAGAGGTCTATCAGGCAGAATCCCATGATGTCCCTTGCGTTAAGCTTGGCTATTGCCAGTGCAGGCAGTGCCCAGAACGGCTGGATGAGGTTTGTCCAGGCGTCTCCCCAGCTGATGGCCATTCCCGTAAGGCCAGGGTCAACGTCAAGTTGGGCACCGGCAGTGAACATAATAGGGGCCTGGATTGCCCAGTGGCCGCCGCCTGACGGAACAAACATGTTCAGAATTGCTGCGCAGAGGAAGGTCAGAAGCGGGTAGGTGGTATGGTTGGAGATGGAGATGCAGGCGTTGCTGACCTCGGTTCCAAGGCAGATTCCGCTTTCTCCCGTACCCATTATTATACCCATGATACCGGCGTAGAACGGGAACTGGAGCAGGATTCCGGCGGCTCCAGTGGCGCTTTTTCCGAATGCTCTCACGTAAGACAGCGGGTTGCCGTGAAGGATGATTCCGGCAAACAAGAAGAGCATAATCACAAAGTTAAGGTCTATGCTGCCCCCCTTGGCGAGCTTAATAATCAGGAAGGCGAAGCCCATAATCGAGATGATCCAGCTCAGTATCCTGCTGTTTTCCAGATGCTCGGCAGGGGAAGTGGCCTTTGCCTTAGGAGCAGGCTCTTCTTCTTTCAGGAGGGCAGGATCTATCGCGATGACATTCTCTCCTTTAGGGTGCATCAGGGAGTTGACAAGTATCAGGGCCACTATCACGATGGCAACAATTATCAGGTTGTGAGGGTCCAGGATGGTGCTGGAAATAGGGACGGGGTTCTCGACGGCTCCACGGGTGATTTCCTTCAGACCGGCGCCAGGAGTGGCCATAGTCAAAGGAATACTTCCGGAAAGGCCGGCATGCCATACAACGAAGCCGCTGTAGGCGGAAGCTATCAGAAGACGATAGTCAACTCCGCGGAGTTTCTTGGCAATTTCCTTGGCGAAAATAACTCCCACGATAAGGCCGAAGCCCCAGTTGAGCCAGCAGGCCACTGCAGATATGCCTGTAACCAAAGCGATTGCTCCGGCAGGGGACTTTGGCAGGGAAGCCAGGGCGCTGATACCTTTCTTTATTATTGGTGCAGAAGCCAGGGTCGAGCCGCAGACCAGAACCAAAGCCATCTGCATTGCAAAGGCCAGCAGGCTCCACACTCCGTTGCCCCAGTGCTCTATGACTTCTATCGGGCTCTGGTGGCAGACAGGCATCGCGATGCAGGCTGCAATCAGGGTAAGGATTACCGCAAAAATGAACGGATCCGGGAGGTATTTCTGGACCAGTTTTACACAGGAGTTGATTATTCTCTGAAACATAGGACTTTATTTTATGCCCGCAAAGATACTTAAAAAGGGGAAATGTGTTCTTTGTGGAAAAATTTGTTGATTTCTTGATTTTTGCTTAAAAATTATTTCGATTTTTTTGCGTTGAGTTGAAAATTTGTTATATTTGTGACTACTATAAACCAATAGCAAATTTTATTTTTAGAATAGAATATGAAGAATCTAGAATGGGGAAAGATGTCTTTCTCTTACACTAAGACAGATTACATTGTCTACAGCACATTCAAGGACGGAGCATGGTCCGCCCCGGTTATATCATCTGATTTTAACATTGCACTGAGCGCTTATGCAGGCGTTCTGCACTATGGATCATCCTGCTTCGAGGGTATGAAGGCCTTCAGGGGAGTGGACGGAAAGGTTCGTCTGTTCCGCCCGGAAGAGAATGCAAAGAGAATGATCCGCAGCGCAAAGTTCCTGGACTTGGCAGCTCCTTCAATAGAGCAGTTTGTTCAGATGTGCGTAATGGCTGTAGAGAAGAATGCGGAGTACATTCCGCCATATGAAACAACAGCATCTCTCTATCTGAGGCCTCTTCTTATAGGAAGCAACCCTCAGCTCGGTATCCGTTCTTCAGCAGAATCTACATTCATCGTAATGGCTTCTCCTGTAGGAACTTATTCTGGAGACAAGATTCTTGTTCCGGGTACTGCCGTCATTGCCAGAAACCACGACCGTGCCGCTCCTAACGGATCAGGAAGCTACAAGATCGGCGCAAACTACGCCCAGAGCCTCCATCCTTACAACCTGGCCCACAGGCAGGGTTACCGTGAGCTTCTGTTCACCGATGCTTTGACTCACAAGTATATCGAGGAGTTCGGATCTTCCAACTTCTTCGCGATAAAGGGCAACACCTACATCACTCCTGACAGTGACAGCGTGCTTCCTTCCATAACCAACGCAAGTCTGAGGACGGTTGCAAAGGATCTTGGAATGAACGTTGAGATGAGGCAGATTCCTGTAACGGAACTGGCTGAGGTTGACGAGGTAAACTCTTGCGGAACCGCAGTGGTTATCACTCCTATCTGCAGAATCGACGACAAGGTTCGCCTTGAGGACGAGAATCCTAGCCACGTTTACAACTTCACCCAGGAGTGCGGCGTGAAGTCCCGTGCCCTGTACGACCAGATCATCGGTATCCAGAAAGGTACCCTGGAAGACCGCTTCGGCTGGGTTATGTTTGTTGATTGCTAATCCTCTGGGAAGAAGACAGATGACTGCCCTGGAACTGGAGACCATACTCTACGAGGAAGGCGCCGACAAGGCCATCGCTGAGGCGGAAAAATACATTTCCACCCAGACGGAGGAACTTGACTTCGCCTATTACATCCTGGGCAACGCCTACCGCAAGAAAGGGGACTGGCAGGGAGCCATAAACAACTACCTTCAGGCTATGGCGATAAACCCGGACTCCCCCGCAAAGCAGGCTTACCAGATGGCAAACGACATACTGGACTTCTTCAACAAGGATATGTATAACCAATAGAAATTCAAACCAATACTAATTATAACACTATGGCTAAGATGAAAGGTGCGACCGTAATCAACACCGAGCGCTGCAAGGGATGCGGCTTGTGTGTGGTTGCGTGTCCATTCCAGGTTCTCGCTCTGAGCGACAAGAGCGTTAACCGTAAGGGGTACAACTATGCCGTCACCGTCAAGGAAGACACTTGCACCGGCTGTACCTCTTGTGCTGTAGTTTGTCCTGACGGATGTATAACCGTCTACCGTAAAAAGGAGGAATAAATTATGGCAGATCAGGAAATTACTTTGATGAAAGGCAACGAGGCCATTGCCCATGCGGCAATCCGTTGCGGCTGTGACGGATACTTCGGGTATCCAATCACTCCTCAGAGCGAAGTGCTCGAGACCCTTGCCGAGCAGAAACCTTGGGAAACCACCGGTATGGTAGTTGTCCAGGCTGAGAGTGAGACTTCTTCTATCAACATGGTTTACGGCGGAGCAGGCTGCGGAAAGAAGGTTATGACCTCTTCTTCCAGCCCTGGTATAAGCCTTATGCAGGAAGGCCTGTCATATATGGCCGGCTGCGAGATTCCTTGTCTTGTTGTTAACGTAAGCCGCGGCGGCCCAGGTCTGGGAACCATCCAGCCTAGCCAGGCAGACTACTTCCAGAGCTGCAAGGGAGGTGGACACGGAGACTATCACCTGATAGTCCTGGCTCCTTCTTCAGTTCAGGAGACCGCTGATTTCGTGGATCTTGCATTTGAACTTGCATTCAAGTACAGAAACCCTGCAATGATTCTTTCAGACGGTGTTATCGGCCAGATGATGGAGAAGGTTGTACTTCCTCCTTTCAAGCCGAGAAGGACCGAGGAGCAGATTATCAAGGAGTGCCCTTGGGCTGCTACCGGAAGACCTAAGACAAGAAAGCCTAACGTAATCACTTCCCTTGAGCTGGACCCTGCAAAGATGGAGGAGATCAACATCCGCATCCAGAAGAAATATGCAGAGATCCAGGAAAAGGAAGTAAGGTTCGAGGAATTCATGCTGGAGGATGCTGAATACGCTATCTGCGCATTCGGTTCCGCTGCCAGAATCGCCAAGAAGGCTATCGAGGATGCAAGAAAGGAAGGCATAAAGGTCGGACTGCTTCGTCCAATCACCCTTTGGCCGTTCCCATACAAGGAAATCGAGGCTCTTTCCAACAAGGTAAAGGGTATCCTTTCTCTTGAAATCAACGCCGGCCAGATGGTGGAGGACATCCGCCTTGCTGTAAACGGAAAGATTCCTGTAAACCACTACGGACGTCTTGGCGGAATCATTCCTGCTCCGGACGAGGTTGTAAGAGAACTCAAGAAAATGATGAAATAAGGAGGATGCGTTATGGATATCAAAGAAATAATACAACCCGAGAACCTGGTGTACCAGAAGCCTGAGCTTTTGAACGATACACCTATGCACTATTGCCCTGGCTGCAGCCACGGAGTTGTGCACAAGCTTATTTCAGAGGTGATTGCAGATATGGGTATGGCAGACAAGACCATCGGAGTTTCTCCTGTGGGATGCGCTGTATTCGCATACAAGTATATAGATATAGACTGGGAGGAAGCCGCTCACGGAAGGGCTCCTGCACTGGCAACCGCTATCAAGAGGCTGTGGCCTGACCGCCTGGTGTTCACATACCAGGGAGACGGTGACCTGGCCTGCATCGGTACCGCAGAGACTATCCACGCCCTGAACCGTGGCGAGAACATCACCATCATCTTCATCAACAACGCAATCTACGGCATGACCGGCGGACAGATGGCTCCAACCACCCTGCTCGGAATGAAGACAGCTACCTGCCCTTATGGTAGGGATGCAAAGCTTCACGGTTATCCTCTCAAGATAGCGGACATTGCAGCACAGCTGGAAGGAACCTGCTATGTAACAAGGCAGAGCGTCCATACAGTTGCCGCCATCAACAAGGCAAAGAGAGCTATCCGCAAGGCCTTCGAGTACAACATGGCCGGCAAGGGCTCCTGCCTGGTGGAGATGGTTTCAACCTGCAACTCAGGATGGAAGAAGACTCCTGCAAACGCCAACAAGTGGATGGAAGAGAACATGTTCCCGTTCTACAACATCGGTGACCTCAAAGACATTAACCAATAAAAGGATTGTAAGATGAAACAGGAAATAATCATTGCCGGATTCGGTGGACAGGGTGTTCTGTCCATGGGAAAGATCCTTGCATATTCCGGACTTATCGAAGGCAAGGAAGTTACTTGGATGCCAGCTTACGGTCCTGAGCAGAGAGGCGGTACCGCAAACGTGACAGTTATTGTAAGTGACGAGGAGATTTCTTCACCGATTCTCTCAACCTACGACACTGCCATCATCCTCAACCAGCCTTCCATGGAGAAATTCGAGAAGACTGTTAAGCCTGGCGGAACCCTTATCTACGACGGTTACGGAATCAGCATCCCTCCGACACGTACGGATATCAATATCTACCGTGTTGACGCTATGGATGTTGCAGCCAAGATGAACCTCATCAAGATCTTCAACATGATCCTTCTGGGAAGCTACCTTAAGCTTCATCCGATCGTTCAGATCGAGAGCGTCCTGAAGGCTCTGAAGAAGACTCTTCCTGAAAGGCATCACGGCCTGATTCCTCAGAACGAGGAGGCTATCAAGACAGGTATGGACCTTGTCAAATAAGTCTCAGCGATTTGTTATCGCAAAAGAAAAGCAGCTGTCAGATGGCAGCTGCTTTTTTGTTGGATTCAGGTATTTGCTATTTTCCTGACTATTTCTTTCCAATAGGCAGTGGAGTCGTGTCTGAATGTACATAAACACTCTTGCCGGCGTTTGAGCTGCCGTTCAGATAAACCATGATCTGCCCGTCAACGACATCATTGATTGCAAACCAGCCGTTTTCGTCTTCGTACCACTTGACTCCAGCAGCATCGTGTGTCTTGCTTCGTACTGTATAGTATATATTCCCAAAAATATAGCACTTGTCGAGATCCGCCTTGTAATTCTTTTCAATGTCACTTAGAGGCAGACTGGCACTCTTCTTGGTATCGTTGTCAAGAAGAAATTCCTTATAATCGGCAAAACCATCTTCTCCATCTCCCCTTCCCCTAATAATCCTGTATTTGTAGCCGCTCCTTTCATTTCCTGTCACTTGCAGTACATTATACATAACCTTGAGCTTTATGCAAGGCCCGGCGGTAAGGGCGCGGTTCTTGACTTCAACCCGGATAGTCTTCGGGCATTTCTGGTAGTATGTCTCGTTATATGAGGCTGTGCTGAAAGTCTTGCAGTCACGGCCGCTGGCTATGAATTTGGTCTGGTATGTCAGTATCACTCCCTGGTTGTTCAGTCCGATTTTTTCACCGACAGCTTCCGAAATAGCTTCTCTTATGGCTTTTTCTCCTTTGAAGATCTCCTTGGCCAGAGCGGCACCACCTCCCTTTATGTACATCCATTCGTCTGAGGATTCGCTTCGCTCAGTGATTTCCTGGTCAGAACTGGCCTTAGAACCCGCATAGCCAGCACTTTCAGAACCCTTAAACGAGAAGTCCTTTGTCTTGTATTCCTTGAACCAGTAAGCCCTTCTTCCGTATGATACAGAGGAAATCATCGCTATAGGGCCGTGCTTGTTGATCTTGTCTTCAACCTGAAACCACCTCACATCCTCTCCAAAATACTTTGACTTGTCTGTTTCCAGCTTTGCCGTTACTGTGAAATAGGTTTCGGTATAGTCCTTAACCTCAATGAGCGTGGTCTCAGAAGAGGTTGTCTCCATATTGACTTTTGCGCTGCCACCCAGGAACTTTGCGCTTACATTGAGGTCAAATGCCATCTTTGAGGAACTGCTGTAGGTCTTGCTCCTTAGACTTGCATCCATTGGGGGTGTATATTGTCCGGAATTCTCCCTGAGCATCTCTCTGATTGCTTGCATCACGTGGTCGGCATCGTTGATTACTCCTGTCCGGGTAGAATTGCCACCATTGTCAAAGCTCAGGTAAAGAGTTACTGTTCCCGGATCAAGGCCAACCGGGGTAGGGTGCCCGTCTGCAAGGTCTGTATCTGCATAAACCAGCATTCCCGGATAGATATCCGTTTTTGTAGGCATAACAAAAATATCCTCGTTGTATGTCTCGTCGCTTACCCTTTTTGTTTTAAGTATAAACGCTTCACCACGCTTGTTTACAATTATATCAGGCAAGCTTTCGTCCTGAAGAGGAGTCTGTGTCAGTGCCTTGGCGTTGTCATTGTTCTCATATTTCTCAAAGCCCTCGTTGAAAAACTTTTTCCTGTTGGATTTTTCTAGCTGTTCCCTCTCCAAAACTTTCTTGTAGGCATCGAGAAAGGCTTTTTTAGAAGAATCCTTTTTTTCCTTCTCCGCCTGTTTCTGCTTCTCTTCCTGCTCCTTCTTTTCCTTGTTGGCCTCGGCGATGGCTTTTATAAAACTCTGCCCTTGTTCCTTTTCCTTCTGTTTCTTGGCGGCTTCATCATAGCCCTTTAAAACTTGTTTGGCTATTTCTTTATTCTTCTCTTCTTTTTCCTTCTCTTCTTTTTCCTTCTTTTCTTTCCTTTCCTTTAACTTTCTTAGCCTTTCTTCTTTTTTATTCTGTTCATTAGTTGAAGTATTGCTTTGGGCATATCCGCTAAACGAAAGAAGGATTGCGGCAAGCATCAATACCAAGAATCTGGAATAAAATGACGTTTTCATAATTATAGTTTTTAAGTGTTTTTTCAAATATAGCACATAGAGTCCTAAATAACAACTAAATCCGAATAAGTTTACCGTAATAGCTACCCTAATAGGAAATGTTGTCATTAATTCATATATTTATAGGCTGAAACATTAAATACTTCTCGATATGGCAATGTGGCATATATGGCTTATAGTGGCCCTGGTTTTTCTAATCCTTGAGATTTTCACGACAGGAATTGCTGTTATCTGCTTCTCGTTTGGAGCGGTAGGTTCCTGCGTGGCTGCCCTTTTCGGGGCAAACCTCACCTGGCAAGTGATTATCTTCGCGATAGTTACCCTGCTGAGTTTCATTTTCATACGTCCTATGCTCATCAAGCTTTTCTACAAGAAGGGCAAGAATGAGGTCAAGACTAACTATGAGGCCCTGAGCGGCCGTATCGGTATTGTATCCGAGGCCATCAATCCTGCAACCGGAGAGGGCAGGGTGAAGGTGGACGGAGACGACTGGAAGGCCGTTTCTATGGACGACCAGCCTATTGAACTTGGAGCAAGAGTTAAGATCCTCAAGCTCGACAGCGTTATTGTAACAGTCAAGAGAGCTGATTAAACAGATTATTAACCATCAAAAACAATAGCTATGATAATGGGTATGCAACCAATTACACTTATACTCATCGCGATTATCGTGATTGTAGTACTGATCGTGCTGTCTGGAATCAAGGTTATCCAGCAGTCTGAAACCAAGATCGTTGAGAGGCTCGGCAAGTACCACGCCACTCTTCCTTCAGGAATCAATATCATTTGGCCTATAATCGACAAGCCTAGGAAGGTTTACATCAGAAAGGTGGTTGAGGGATATGACGGAACGGCTCACGTAATCCTTCGCCAGAGCGACAAGATAGACCTTCGCGAGCAGGTGTTCGACTTCCCTAAGCAGAGCGTTATTACCAAGGATAACGTAACCACCACCATCAACGCGCTGCTGTATTTCCAGATCACTGACCCTATGAAGTCTGTGTATGAGATTGACAACCTGCCTTATGCAATCGAGAAACTCACCCAGACCACCCTTCGTAACGTTATCGGTGAACTGGAACTTGACCAGACGCTTACATCAAGAGACACCATCAACTCCAAGCTCCGTGCTGTCCTTGACGAGGCCACAAACAAGTGGGGCGTAAAGGTTAACCGCGTTGAGCTTCAGGATATTACTCCTCCAATCAGCGTTCGCGACGCCATGGAGCAGCAGATGCAGGCCGAGCGTGAAAGGCGTGCGAAGGTGCTCAAGGCATCAGGAGACAAGGAGAAGGCCATCCTCGAGTCCGAAGGTCTGAAGGCCGCCCAGATCAACCGCGCTGAGGCCGAGAAGCAGACCAAGATCCTCCAGGCACAGGGTATCGCCGAGGCAAAGATTCTTCAGGCCAACGCCGAGAGCGAGGCTATCCGCAGAATCGCCGAGGCAGTCAAGGAGAGCAATATGTCTCCGGCCAGCTATATGCTTGCTGACAAGTATATTGCAACACTCAAGGAAATGGTTTCCGGCAAGGACAACAAGACCGTTTACCTGCCTTACGAGGCCTCTAACCTGCTTGGTTCTATCGGAACTATCAAGGAACTGTTCAAGAACCAGTAATTAATGCTCAGCCTCATCGACAGAGACATCAGACTGGTTGCCTTTGACGCGGACGACACGCTCTGGGACAACCAGTCTTTGTTTGACACTGCGGTAGAAGACTATTGCGCCCTGATGTCTGAATACGGCACCAGGGACGAGATGTATGCCGCACT
>JAEEGG010026301.1_pt1 | contig 11127 bp, 9 predicted proteins | sample 9134161 | NCBI WGS metagenome assembly JAEEGG01 (sample SAMN16246543, study PRJNA631951) | gut metagenome | biome: gut microbiome; feature: rumen; material: CR-attached | host: Bos | place: Iran: Karaj | collected 2018-10
GCGTGTGTCGCTGGATTTGCGGTGGCGGCGCCCGAAGATTTTGCCTTGGCTGGGGTTGGCGCGCACATGACTTTTTTGAGTTCAATAGGATCTTTTGAAATTCCAAGTCTGTAGGCTGCAAGGGCTTTGTAATATACAGAACTTCCGCCCTGGGTGGCACGCTTAAAAGCGGTTGTAGCATCGTCTTCTGTGCCATCAGCAAGACCTTCCTGAATCAGGCGGCCATAAAGATATGCAAACTGTGCGGTGGTAAGGTCTGACGCATAACCGTCTATTGCCTTGTAAATTTTTCCAAACTCGTTCCAGCGGCCGGCTGCAAGAAGGGCAGTTACAAGCTGCTCAAAGAAATCTTCAAAATATTCACAGTCTGTCCATTCGCGCGAATATTCTCCAATAGAGTCGATGATTGAGTCCATTGAAAAATTGAGGGAAGTGTTCAAAAGATACCACAGGGCATTGTCTTTCTGCTCCGGGGTGTTGGCACTGGACATTGCCGCTTCAAAGCATTTACGGGTCTGGCGGTAATAAATGCCGGCTTTTTCGTAATAGCGGCCGGCATAAAACCAGAAATAATATTCTGCAGGAGTGCCGGCATAATTCTGGGCAAGTTTTGTAAAATGGCCTGCGTTCTTTACAAAATCCATTGTTCCGTAAAGATAGTTTTTGCCGAGATCGGAAATCAGCTGAGGTTCTGGATCAAGTTCTCCTTTGGAAAAAAACTCTTCAAGAATCCAGGAATTTTGAGCAGTATATGAATAATTTCGTTTGTACGATTCAATGCGGTAATGAATTGCGAACTGCTGAGGGGTGTAGGTGAGAGTGGTAGCAAGTTCGGAGACGGGATTTTCGTAGGCGCGCTCAAAGTTCGGGTGGGCGTAGGTGTCGCGGTAGAACTGGTAGTGCTCGGTGGAAACGGGGCACTGGGTGAACCAGCGGTAAACTTCGGTTTCGTAGGCTGAGTCGCCGCGACGGCCCATTGCTTCCAGCCGGAGGCGGATAATTTCATTTTTGGCTTTGGAGAAGTCGAGACCGGCGGTGCAGTCGATGAGCTTGTTGATTTCGCCCGCCGCGGAGAACTGGCGGGAAGCTATCAGAATCGCTTCATCCCCCGGGAACTGCTTAAGCAAATTCTCCGCGGCGGCGTTCTTCTCCTGAATATTTCCGAAGGTGCAGAGCGCTTCGGCACTTTTCTGCGCGCAGCGCGGCGAGCCCTTTTTTATGCAGCGTTTAAACTTTTCGCGGGCAGCGTTCTCATTGCCTTCGCCGAGCAGGCGCAGCCCGATAAAATAATCGGCGTCATCTCCAAACCTCTTCTGTCCCTCGGGCTGCGCCGCTCCCTTACAAGACACTGCACTCAGCGTTAGGAAGGTGGCGAGGCAATAAACTGTGAGACGGCGGAAGTTACAGAAACAACGGGGTGGCAGCAAAGATGGGTGCATCTGTCTCCTATTCGGCTGGAATAACTATCTTTGTTCCAGAGATAATGTAATCTGGATTTTTGATTCCGTTATAGCGGGCAATGTACTTATATCTGCAAGGGTTCTTGTAGTAAGTATCTGCAATATCCCAGAGAGTGTCTCCCCACTTAATTTTATAGGTTACTCCCGCAGGCTTTGTTTCGGCTGTTGGTGGAGGAACTGGTTTTACATCCTCTGCCTTTTCTATAACTACAACTTCATCTTCCTTTGCTGCTGGAACAGGATCTTCTTTTTTCTCCTTGGTCTTTTTTTCCTTTGGAGCTTCTGCTGTCTTTTCTACTGCAGTATCCTGATTTTTCTGTGAATGTCTGAGTCGCAGATTGAACTTTGTTGGCAAAACAAGAAGTACAAGTGCAGTTGCAATAAGACAGATTATTGCGCAGATTATACAGATAATAACTGGTGCACGGGTTTTCTTCTTAAAATCGTCATCCTGATTTTCTGAAGAATTACCCATTTCGGTTTCTTTGTCGTACAGGCCAGAAAAGTCCATCCCACCAGTTTCTGCAACAGGTGCCGGCTCATCATCAAAGTCTGGCATTTCAAAGGAGTCGTCGGCAGGTGTATCTTCAAGGGTTGTATCTTCAAGGGTTGTATCTTCAAGGGTTGTGTCTTCTGTAATAGTTGTGTCGTCATCAGAAGAAATGTCTGCAAATCCCATTGAGTCTTCTGCAATAGTTGCATCGTCTGCAGGAGTTTCGTCAAAGTCTGGAAGTGTGTCTTCTGCAATAATTGTGTCATCCGCAACGGTTGCGTCTTCTGCAGGTGTCTCATCAAAATCCGGCAGGTCGTCAGTATTAAATGTGTCATCGTCGGCAGGAGCAGCGTCTTCTGTTATTGTTGTTTCGTCAAAGTCTGGGAGTGTGTCGTGGGCAACAGTTGCATCGTCTGTAAGAATTGTATCGTCAGCAGGAGCTTCTTCAAAAGTTTCATCCCCCGCATCAAAGCTTGCAAGACCTTCGTCCACTGGTGCTTCTTCTTCAAAGTCCGGCAGCTCGTCGTCTGCAATTGTCGCATCATCTGCAACAGCATCGTCATCGTCTTTATTTGATGCAATAGCCGCAGCAGCTAAAAGTCCAGCCCCTGCAACAGCAGCACCAGCAGCAATTGCAGCACCGTTTCCAGAGTCGTCGTCTTCTGCAGCAACTTCTTCCTCGGCAACAGCCTCTTCCTCTACAGGCATTTCCTCTTCTTCTGCAACAACATCGTCTGCAACAGCATCTTCAATAGAATAATCATCGGCCTGCTGGCGTTCTTCTTCTGTGCGCGAAACAAGTGTCATTTCTGAATTGCTTGTTGTTCCTGTTTCAGGGTCTGCAATAGAATAAGAAAGCTCGCCGTCTTCGTTAAGGTCTACATCAAAAGAAATGCTTGGTTCACCATTAGGATGTTCGTTGAGGTTTTCAATTTTAAGGGTATCAATATACTCTGCATCTTCCATAGAGCAGGTCTTTGAACGATACAGGTCAACCATAACGCAAGTCTGATTGTTATGCGCTGTTGTAAGTTCAAGAGTCTTTTTCTGTGCCGACCCTTCTTCCATAATTGGATAGAACGAGCCGTCTGCAAGTTTAATTCCGACAGTCCTCATAGATAAACCTCAATTATTAATTACTTTTTTATATTACTGATAAGTATATTCTGACATTGCAATAAGTTCGTTTACAGTTGTACCAAACTTCTGCGCAATATTGTATTCAGAAACCTTTGAAACATTTCCGCCTGCATCATATTTGATGATAATGCGGTTTGTTACCTGCTTAGTTGCATCATAAGTTGTAATTTCTGAAAGTGTTCCGTTAGAAGCATAGCGGAAAACCTTTCTTTCTGTCTGTTCAGAATAGGTATCGTAGGTCAAAAGGCTGTCAATTCTTCCGTCGTCAGAATAAGTGTAGGTTTCCTGAATATCAAGTGAACCGTCTGCAGCATATTCATAAACTTCGGCAAGCTTACCTGCAGCATTGTACTTGTAAACGATTTTCCAAAGGAGGGCACCGTCGCCATCATAACCTGTTTCGTCTGCAAGCTTTCCGTCGGTATACTGGAAAATTGTTTTGGCCTTTAAAATGCCACCCTTGTCATATTCAGAAACATCTGTCTTCTGTCCGTTATTGTAGGTATTTACGTTGCGCCACAAAAGCTTTGAATCTGCATCATAAGCGTTCTGCTCTGTAAGGTTTCCGTAAACATCATATTTATTTGCAATTTTGCTGATTACTGCGTCTCTTGCAGAAAGCTCTGTAATTTCTACAGCACGTCCTGCGTTGTCCAGGGTTGTAATTGTTTTTAAAACCGGAGTACGTGTAAGGTTTCCAAATTTTGAACCGATGTCGTAATCAATCTGTGTATAGTTTTTTACATTACCATTGATTTGTACATAATTAAAAATGTCCAGACCAAAGAGTGAAAAGCTCATTGCAACAGCAGCAATTAGAGTTATAATCTTTTTCATAGTGCCTCCAAACTCAATCTTTAATTCAATTAAGATATGTGCTACTATTATATCACAATATAGAAAAAAATGGGAGATATTTTTGAATTCAATTCAATGGCAGGCCTTCTGCAGTTTTAAAAAAGATTTTAAGCAAAAAATTGATGAATGGTCCTGTCTCATTCCAAATCTTGCACAGCTGCAAAAACAGGTCGCAGAGCTTGCAAAAACTCCCTCCTACCCTTTTGAAACTCCCGTTGTTTATAACACCGACCTTGATAAAATTACTCCGCAGGATGAAATCAAACTCATAGTGATTGGCGATAACCCCGGAAAAGACGAGCAGCTTGCAAAAAACCAGCGTTACCTTTGCGGCCAGGCAGGTAAAATTGCAGACGGATTTTTTAAACGTAACCCGTCGCTTGGCGTAGACTTTAGAAAAAATGTAATTATCTTAAATAAAACCCCCGTTCACAGTGCCAAAACAGCACAACTGCGCACAATGATGAAAAACGGCGGAAAAGAGGTTGAACAGCTTATTCTGCAAAGCCAGCTGTGGATGGCTCAAAAAACGGCAGAGCTTACCAAAAATCTTGGCTGCCAGCTTTGGCTCGTGGGCTATTCCGAACTCAAGGGTAAAGGCTTTTTTGTTCCTTACCGCGACCAGCTCAAGTCCAGCTTATATACAACACCGGCCTGGCAGAACGTATATGTGTTCCAGCATTTTTCCATGAACCGATTTACAATTGATCTTGGAGAATATGTGAAGGAAAATGGGCTGGATGGCGCTCCTCTGGAAGAACAGATAAGGCTGGTTGGGGAATATCATAAAAGGGAAATATTTGGGTAAAGCTGTGGATTGCTTCGCTGCGCTCGCAATGACGGGGGGGGGTGCGGTTCGCAATGACGTTCTTTTAGTGCTTGTCTTTGATGATTTCGTTTTCGGAGGCTTCTTCTTCGGTAGGAAGCTCGCGTCCGTCTACAGCGGCAAGCTCTTTTGCAAGATTCTTTCTGTTGATTGCGCGGTTTGTATAATGAATAACGCTAAAGAAGATTACCATAAAGATAAAGCCTTCCAAAAGAATTGCTGTTCCCTTAAGCTTTCCAATAAAGAACGAAAGAATTACCATACCGCACAAAAGGGTCTGAATAAATACAATAAGGTGCAGAGCCTGTTTTTTTGTATACCCAATATTCAAAAGCTTGTGGTGCAGGTGTGCGCGGTCCGGAGACATAATAGGTCGTTTGTCGCGTAAACGTCGCCAGATTGCAGCAATTGTATCAAATACCGGGAATGCAGTAAGGATGAGCATGATAAGGAATTTGTTGTATTCAAAAATATCGCTGGAAGTATAAAGCGGAATTGTTGCAATCATAAAGCCCAGAAACTGACTTCCGTCGTCGCCCATAAAAAGCTTGGCAGGCGGCCAGTTAAAGCAAAGGAATCCAAAAATTGCACCGCCCAGAATAAAGCAGATACCCGCTTCCATATTGTTTGAAAGAAGGTATAGCACGCCAAGTGTTACAACTGCAGTAAACGAAAGCGAACCGCAAAGACCATCGAGTCCGTCAATAAGGTTGTAAGCGTTTATTACTCCAAGTACCCAGCCAAAGGTAAGGATATAGCTTATTGGTGTTGGCAAAACCCATCCAAAAATCTGTGTAAAACGATAGCCGTTAAAGGTAACAAGTGCAGTTGCAGCCAGCTGAACTACCAGCTTGAGCTTTGCAGAAAGAGTTAAAATATCATCAAGAAGACCAAAAACAAAGATGATAAAGCACGCAATCAAAAGCGGGAGAGAACGTAAAACACTGAGCTGGGTTGTAAAAACAAGATAAAGCGCAGTGGAAATAATAAAAGCAGTTACTATTCCTACTCCGCCAAGTCGTGAGATGTTACCGCTGTGTACTTTTCGTTCATCCTGATAGTCATAAAGATTATGTTTGTTACAAAAATGAATTATTATAGGCATTGAAATTAAGGAGAGAACTATAGATAAAACGATAAACAAACTCATTTTTAGCATTTAGTTAAATATAACAAGATTTCTTCAGAAACACAACAATTTCCTTGTATCAGACCTCTATTTTTTGTATATTTTTTGTAATGAAGGAAAGCAAAATACCACTTTTTGACCTTAAAAATGTTCCGGAAGATGCCCGTCAGATTATTCAGGACTTTGATGCGCTTGTGCAGGGAGTTCAGCCTCTTAACAGCAGACAGCTGCAGCAGCTTCCGCAGAACATAAGAAACCTTTCTCACCAGATGACCGATGACCGTTCTAACCGCCGTCTTGGCTATATGAACGAAAATATTCAGCTTAGCTCTTATGTACGTTATTTTACCTGGTGGAATCTTGTGCGTCTTACAAGGCTTTTTTCTAACCTGCCTGAACAGTGCTTTCCTCAAAACGATGCTGTCTGTCTGGATGCAGGAAGCGGACCTTTAACCGTTGTAACAGCACTCTTTCTTGCACGTCCGGAACTGCGTAAGCTAAAATTGACCTGGTATTGTCTTGATGTTTCTGCCAACAGCATGGCTTTGGGCGAAGATATTTTTCTTTCTGTATGTGCAAAGCTTGGAATAGCCGGCGACACCTGGCAGATTATCCGTATAAAGGGAAGCTTTGGAACTTCCATAAAACAAAAAGCAGATTTTATAACCTGCGCCAACATGCTTAATGAACTGGACCAGGCAGTAGACATGCCTCCTGAATTTAAAGTCAAAAAATATTATGAACAATTCCGTCATTATGCCGCAAAGGATGCACGTTTTATTCTTGTAGAACCGGGAGTTCCAAAGGCCGCCCGTACGCTTGCCCTTTTGCGCGATCGTTTTTTGCGGGACGGCAGCAGCATTACCGCACCCTGCCCGCATATTGGAAAATGCCCTATGGATGGCTTTGGCGCCTATACCGGAAGCAAATGCAAATGGTGTAATTTTGCGTTTGAAACCACCGATGCACCAAAAAATCTGCAGAAGCTTTCGGTTCAAGCCAAGCTCCCAAAGGAAAGAGCAACCTTGAGCTTTATAGCCGTAGACACGAAAAATGGCGGGGAACAGGCCCTTCGACAGGCTCAGGGACCACACGAAGTACAAGAACGACAAATCTCCATCCGCATAACCTCCGATAAAATAAAGCTGCCAAACTATATGTGCGGCTTTTACGGCTGCTGTGAACTTGGGCTCGTACTCGTAACCCTGCCGGATGCAAACAATACAAGGCTTCCTAAACCGCCGTTTGTACCGCGCTCCGGAGACCTTATTCAAGTTAAAATAAAAACACCGGACTCCCTGCCCAAAGACCAGAAATCCGGTGGTTTAATAATTAAAATATAAAAATTATTTGTTAGTTATAGCCCCAACAAGACCAAGTACCCAACCAACAAGAATCATATAGAATCCGATGAAGGCATGCTTGAGGAAGCCTTTTCCTATAGCCTTTGTCATAAAGTTATCATTAAACTTGATAAACAGAATTACACCGCCTGCAATACTTGCAATTACACAAATAAGTCTAAGAAGGCTTGTTGATTTTCCTGCACTGATAAAGCAGAAAAGAACACCAAGAACAGCTCCACAGAAAATAAGCAAAGCAGCAATTGTTGTCCAGCCAAAGTTTTTAAAACTCATATAGTCAAAACCGTTTGTTTTGATTCCCAGACCCTTGAACATTGGTACACAGAAACCAATTGCAACCAATGCCATACCAATTAAATAAATAAGAGGTAAAGAACTCTTTTTTCCCATATTTTACTCCTGTAAAATATATAATAAATAAAATATAGTTCGCAACGCAAACCTATTACACTTTTTACTATACCCTTTAATTATAACACGCTTTTTTTAAAAAACAACCTTCAAAAAAGCAGATGACAGATTTCCTTAAATGCACTATTGTAATAATAGATTATATAGAAATACTAATTTGTGAGGATAATATGACAGTTACCTGTTTGGATTTGGAAGGAGTTCTTGTACCGGAAATTTGGATTGCTTTTGCAGATGCAGTTGGAATCCCGGAGCTTCGCCGTACAACCCGCGATGAACCCGATTATGATAAGCTTATGCAGTTCAGGCTTGCAATTCTTAAGGAGCACGGACTTGGACTTAAAGAAATTCAGGATACAATTGCAAAGATTGACCCAATGCCGGGTGCAAAAGAATTTTTGGATGAGCTTCGTTCTCTGGGACAGGTAATCATTCTTAGCGACACCTTTAGTCAGTTTGCAAAACCTCTTATGAAAAAGCTTGGCTGGCCAACAATTTTCTGTAACGAACTGATTGTCGGCGATAACGGCGAAATTACAGGCTATAAAATGCGCTGCCCTCAGAGTAAGCTTACAACCGTAAAAGCCCTGCAATCCTGCGGCTTTGAAACAATTGCCAGCGGAGACAGCTTTAACGACCTTGCAATGATTCAGGCCTCAAAAGCAGGCTTTTTGTTCCGTTCTACAGAAAAAATCATAAAGGAATACCCGCAGTATCCGGCATTTACAGAGTATTCCCAATTGCTTGAGGCAATAAAAAAGTACCTGTAACCTTGTGGCTACAGAAACGTTTAAAATACAGAATCTTTTACACATGGAGGATTTACTATGAAAAAGATTATTTCTATGGCTGTAGCAGCCGTTTTGATGGTAAGTGCCCTTTCTGCACTTGAACTGGAGTTTGGAGCTCGTGGTATCATGGGAAGAAACCTTGATAAGGGTAGCTTTAAACAAAACTATGCACAGGCAAAAGAAGACAAAACTTTTGACGCAGGCTTTGGTGTATATGGTATGTTTGCTTTATTCGGAAACCTTGGTATTCAGGCAGAAGCAAACTATGTTAAGAGTTCTATGAACTTTAACGTAAAGGACGAAAACGGAAAAATACAGAAAAAAGTATATGACATTCATACTCTTGACCTTGCTCCAATGGTATGGCTCAACCTTCCTTTAGGAAAGCTTGCAATTGGTCTTGGTGCCGGTCCTAACTTTTCTATTCCTGTAGCCCAGATTGGCGATGTAAAGAATGCAAAAAAGGATGATTTTAAGATGGGTGTAATTGGTGGAGCAGACTTTAAGTTCTACTTTACAGATCATCTTGGCCTTGTTCTTTCCGGCCGCTATGTTGCAGAATGGGAAAAGAGAAATGCAACAATTTCTGCTTATGGACAGGAAGTAGAAACACCTCTTCCGGAATACAGCTTTAACCGCAAAACCATTTACGGTGGCGTTGGATTGGAGTTTAAGCTCCTCTAAAAAGCTTTTTTTGCTATAAACAGGCACGAATCTGATCAAAAGTCGGATTCGTGTTTTTTTTTGCCTTTTTCGCCATTTCTACCGATAATATGATATAATACTATTTACATCTTAAAAGAACTCTTTATGATTCATCAGGAGATTTTTATGGCTAAGAAAAATAATTTTCAAAACATGTCGACTAAGAAAAAGTCGCGCAGGCTGTTCTGGGGAATGCTGGCTCCGCTGCTTACGGTAACTATTGGGGCCTGTACTTTTTTCTACTATGTTTCCAATGAAATTCTTAAATACTACCTTACATCCGAGCTTAACTATTCTGTAAAGAAAATCAATTCAGATGTAATGGAGCGAATGGAGCCAATCAACGTTAATCTTGAAAACTTTGCAAACTTTGCTTCCCTTTCTGATGACGGCGAAGTCCTTCAGGCTCTTGTTACAATCCTTTCGCAGAATCTGGAATATTCCAACTCTTTCTATTTTGGTTCATCAACTCCAATTCAAAAGGGTGGCACCTTTATAGAATCAAGCGGCTGGGTTCCGCCTTCTGATTTTGAACATACAGGCCGCGACTGGTACAAAAATGCTGTTGCTGCCCGCGGAAAAATCACTTATGCAGACCCATATCTGGACGCACTTTCTGGCTCTCTTGCTGTTGCTGTTTCTAAAAGTGTAAACGGCCCGGACGGTAAATTAAAGGGTGTTGTAGGCTGCGATATTCTTATGGACAAGCTTACCGGCGTTATAGAAGAAATCCAGCTTTCGGCAAACAGCAAGGTTTCTCTTATAAATGACCAGGGCTATTACCTTGCCTGCGATGACGCCTCTAAAATCATGAAGAAAAAATACACCGATGAAACTACTTATTCCGGCGACCTTAAGGAATGGATGAACGGTGAGCAGAAGGTTTTCATAGACAAAAAAGATTTTTACGCAATCTGCTCTGTAGGAAACTCTCCATGGTATATTGTAATTGAAGGTCCGGTTGTTGATTTCACAGGCCAGCTTGCAAATATAATTTTGACTTTTGAAATTGCACTTATAATCTTTAGTATTATAATGTCTATCTTAAACATCCTTACTATCCGTAAGATGCGCGTTGGCGAACAGCAGCTTGGCGCAAACCTTTACGAAGAAACTCAGACTCTTGTTGTTGCCGCAAAGGAAAATGCAGCTACAGCACAGGATCAGAGTGCGGCGGTAAAAGAAATTGTTGCCACCATGGAAGATTCCAATGCCCTTTCCGAAAATATATCTTCCAAGATTCGCGACGTTTCCAAGGTTGCAGAAAAAACTTCCAGTGATGTTGCAGACGGTGTTGCCTCTATTGAACAGAACGTTGCTCAGCTGCACGCAATTTTTGATGCCAACCAGCAGACAATCGAAGGTATGAAGGTTCTTAGCGAACGAATCGAAAGCATCTGGGATATTGTAACCCTCATCAACAACGTTGCAGACCAGGCAAAGATTATCGCTTTCAATGCCGAGTTGGAAGCTTCAAGTGCGGGTGAAGCTGGAAAATCCTTCCGTATTGTTGCTAACGAAATCCGCCGTCTTAGTGATGGTATTATTGACGGTACAAAAGAAATTAAGGAACGCATTAACGAGATTCAGCACAGTTCTGACTCGCTCATTCTTGCTTCCGAAAGTGGTACCGAAAAAATTAACGAAGGCTACGAAAACGCAAAGAACCTTGGAGAAATGTTTGCTTCCATCAAAAACTCTGCCGAGGTTACAGCAGCTTCTGCCGGGGACATTACAGAAATCATTCAGCAGCAGACAAGCGCTTCGGAGCAGATTCTTATTGCCCTCAAGCAGATTTCTGCCGGTGTAGAAAACTTTACGGTTGCTACAGACAATATTTCTTCTTCATCAGAGCATATACGCCAGATGTCAGAAGCAATGAACAACAGTGTACAGTCTTCGGATGAAGGAAAGGAAAACTCTGGTAAAAAATAACTATGGAAGAAGTTG
>JAEEGG010026303.1_pt1 | contig 11127 bp, 5 predicted proteins | sample 9134161 | NCBI WGS metagenome assembly JAEEGG01 (sample SAMN16246543, study PRJNA631951) | gut metagenome | biome: gut microbiome; feature: rumen; material: CR-attached | host: Bos | place: Iran: Karaj | collected 2018-10
TGGTGGCGCCCGGATGGACGACTTGTCTGGCTGTCCCGCTTGATCTGGGTGTTGATCATTCCTGTCGCATTTGTGTTGGTGTTGATCGCCATGGAAGTCTGCGCGGGCATACGGAGTGAGCACAGGCGAACCCGCAGCATAGTCATGTGCCGGCAAGGCAGAAATCTCCACCAGACGTTTGTGATGCCTGGAATATCGCATGACCTAGAGTCGGCGACAAATTCCACCGACTTCGTGAATCGGCTTGTGGCGAAGAGTTCTGCAACGGGCGAAGGTTCGGCATCGGACTTCTCCGAAGCTCTCGTTGGCGGTGTATGCCAGTGGTGCATAGCTGTTAACCCCCTTGAAGACATCGACGATGTTTTCCCCGTCATGTTTACCGCGAACATCGATCCTGCGGACATTCCTCTGGAGTGGGACGAGACCTCAGGCAAGGAGCGGATTCCATTGAAAGCGCTCAAGACACTGGAAGGGGAATGGGCTGTCATAGTGCGCAAGGGCGGCGCTTCTCAAGTTTTGCGCAGGAAGTATCTGACGGCGAGTGTTTTTTACGGTGCCCCAACGGGCAGGATATCCGGGACGGTCACATATCTTACGCCAGACGGCCGAGTGACGCTCGGTAGCCGCAAGACGGAACGAACGCGATCCATGCAGACACGAGACGCACAGGTTCCGACGGCACGGTGAATCTTATTCGGCGGAGGAAATCTTGTCGGTGCTGACGCCGGAAGCCGCCCCAAAGGGATGATCTCTAGTTCCATTGGGGTTGCGCTGCGGCACATGAATATGGTATTATATCCATGTCTTGAAAACCGAAGCAAACGATAGCCGTTTGAACCAAGGAGAATGCAATGAGGATCAAGATGATGAAGACTGTGTTCGCCGCGACTGCGGCGGCGGCGCTGGCGGCCAACGCGATGGACGCCGAGTTCCTGCGGGAGCTTATCGCCATACCAAGTGTCTCGGCGGATATAGCGCAGGTCAACCGGGCTTCGCGCGCGATGAAGGCGTATCTCGAGAAGCGCGGCGTGTGCTGCGCGCTGGAGACGATGCCCGACGGGCGCGAGGCGCTCTACGCCTCCACCACGCCCGGCAAGGGGCACGACTTCGTGATCGCGCCGCATATTGACGTCGTTCCTCCCGCCGACAAGGCGCAGTTCACGATGGTCCGCGAGGGGGACAAGGTGATAGGGCGGGGCGTGTCGGACTGCAAGGGCCGAGCGGTGGCCGTGGCCGAACTGCTCTGCTCGCTCGTCGGCAAGAACGTCTCGGTAGGCTGCATATTCGGCCCCGACGAGGAGATCGGCGGATTCGGCACGAGGTGGATGGTCGTGGACAAGGGATATGGCCCCAAGAAGATGGCCATCGTGGCAGACTCCGGCTACGCGAAGCTCTACTACGCCCAGAAGGGTCAGACATACTTCCGCGTGGTCGCGAAGGGCAGGAGCGGACACTCCTCCGCGCCCTGGGCCTGCGACGACACGATCGACAAGATGGCCCGCGCCTGCACGCGGATACGCGACGAATGGGACAGGACGCATCCGCTCGCCGAGGACAAGTGGTCGGACGTCCTTACCCCCACGATAGTCCATGCCGACGACGGCGCGATGAACCTCATCCCCGGCAGGCTGGAGATGGTCTACAACCTTCGCAGCGCTCGCCCCGAGGCGAAGGACGAGGCGATGGCCCTCATAAAGGAGTGCACGGGCGCGGAGGTGGAGCTGATCCGCCACACGCCGCCGGTGAGCAGCGACCCCGACCATCCGCTGATGCAGCGTCTGCGCAAGACGATGGGGGAGTCTCTCGGGTGCGAGGTGCCGGCGGCGCGGATGCTCGCGGCGACAGACGCGCGCCACTTTCTCACTTGCAATGTTCCGGTCGCGATCGTCGGCACGAAGGGCGGCGGCGGGCACAGCGCCAACGAATACGCCTATCTCTCCACGATGGACGAGATGAGGGAGTTCCTCTACCGCTTCCTCATGTCCGCCCATGATTGACAATAGGAGAAGTGGAATAAAATGAAAACGACAACTGGAAAGATATTCACGGCTGCTGCTGCGGCCGCGATGTCGGCGTGCGCGCTGACGCTCGAGGAGGGCTTCAAGACGCCGCCAAACTCGGCGAAGCCGCACACATGGTACCACATGATGAACGGCAACGTCACCAAGGAGGGCATCACCTGCGACTTCGAGGCGCTCGCCCGGGCCGGCATCGGCGGCGTGCAGATGTTCGACGCCGGATGCGCCATCCCTCCCGGCAACCTGGACTTCAACTCGCCGGAGTGGTTCGACATGTTCCGCCACGCCGCCCAGGAGGCGCGCCGGCTGGGCCTCGAGATTTGCATCCCCAACTGCTCGGGGTGGTCGTCGTCCGGCGGACCGTGGAACATGCCGTCCAACGGCATGAAGAAGGTGGTGTTCACCGAGACGCCCGTGAAAGGTCCGGCGGCGTTCAAGGCGCAATTGCCGCGCACCAAGGCCGACAACGGATTCTACGAAGACATAGCGGTCCTTGCGTTCCCCACGCCGCCCGCGGATCTCACGGAGTTCCCCGACGTGAAGGCGGACCTCTCCGGGAAGACCGCGACCTTATCGTCGGACAGGCCGTTCACCGTGCAGGGGCTCTCGTATCGCCTCGAATACAGGACCACTTGGTCCGCCGCCGCCAAGGTCGAGGTGGAGGTCTCCGACGACGGCAAGGCGTTCAAGGCGCTCGAGTCGTTCACGGCGCAGCTCGCGCAGTCGGGAGTGTGCGACTTGACGCTCCGCTACCGTCCGTTCGCCAAGCCCTTGACGGCGCGCGCGATCCGCCTCACGTTCACGTCCGCGCATCCGCTCAGGATCGCCGAGCTGAAGCCCGAGGCCAAGTTCCGCATCTCCGACATCGGCCCCAAAACGTTCGCGATCCGCAGCCGCGTGAAGCGCGACGAGGCCGCGGCGTCGGACGGGCAGATAGTCCGCAGGGACCGGACCGTGGACCTGACGTCCCGTCTCGCGGCGGACGGCACGCTCGCGTGGGACGTGCCGGCGGGTGACTGGACGATCCTGCGCATCGGCTACGTCTGCAACGGACGATGCAACCATCCGGCATCCGACCACGGCAGGGGCCTCGAGGTGGACAAGCTTTCCGCCTCCGCCATGGACTATCACTTCGACCAGTATGTGACGCGCCTCTGCAAACATCTCGGTCCGCTCGCCGGCAACGTCGAGAGTGGCTTCAACAACATCCTCGTGGACAGCTATGAGGTGGGGTCACAGAACTGGACGCAGGGCTTCGACAGGACTTTCGAGAGGCGCATGGGCTATTCGCTCAAGCCATATCTTCCCGTGTTCACGGGCCGCGTGGTGGGGAGTGTGGACGAGAGCGAGCGCTTCCTGGAGGACTTCCGCCGCGTCGTGGCCGACCTCTTCGCCGAGAACTATGCTGGGCGCCTAGCGGAGCTGTGCCACAGGCACGGGCTGCTGCTGTCCATCGAGCCGTACGGCAATTCGCCGTCGGACAACCTCCAGTATGGCCAGGACGTGGACATCCCGATGGGCGAGTTCTGGTCCTCGGCCGCCATCGGCGACCATTGCGTCGGCACCGGCAACGCGAAGTTCCCGTCGTATCTCGCGCACGTGTGGGGCCGCCGCTACGCCGCCACGGAGTCCTTCACCGCTGATCCCGGCGGGGGCGGACGTTGGCAGACGACTCCGTTCACGATCAAGGCGCAGGGCGACCGCGCCTTCGCGCAGGGCATAAACCGCATCATCTACCACCGCTTCACGCACCAGCCCTGGCCCGGCAACAAGTATCTGCCCGGCATGACGATGGGGCGCTGGGGCATGCACCTCGACCGCACGCAGACATGGTGGGACCTCGCGGGCGACTGGTTCCGCTACCAGTCGCGCTGCCAGTGGATGCTGCAGGAGGGGACGTTCGTCGCGGACGCGCTATTCTTCTGCGGCGAGCAGGCCCCCAATCAGGGCGGCAACACAGACGGCGCCGGCGCGAGCGACATGACGCTCCCCGCCGGCTACGACTGGGACATCTGCGCCACGAAGGCGATGGAGCTTCTCAAGGTCAAGGACCGACGCGTGGTGGCGCCTGGCGGCGTGAGCTACGCGCTCCTGGTCCTGCCGCCGCGCAAGACGATGAGCGAGCGCATGCTCGCGACGGTGGAGCGTCTTTTGGACGCCGGCGCGAAGGTGTGCTGCCTCGTGAAGCCCACGCGCTCGCCGGGCCTCAAGGGGTATCCGCTCGCGGACGCGCGCCTCGCCGCGCGCGCGGAGAAGGTGTGGGCGAAGGGCGTGATGGAATGCCGCCCGGCGGAGGCCCTGGAACGGCTCGGCGTCGCGCCAGACTTCACATCGACCGAGACCGACCGCCAAGAAGGCGCTGTCTACATCCACCGCCGCAACGCCGCCGCCGACTGGTATTTCGTGGCGCTCAACAACGTCCAGTCCAAGTCGTTCGAGGCATCCTTCCGCGCGACGGGCCGCCAGCCCGAGATATGGGATGCCGAGAAGGGGACGATCACCGACGCGCCGCAGTGGCACGAGGAGAACGGGCGGACGGTCGTGACGCTGGACTTCCCGCCGAGCGGCTCCGCGTTCGTCGTGTTCCGCCGCCCGGTGGCGGACGACCATGTCTCGAAGATGTTCGTGGATGTGTCGCGCCGGCCCGACCCCACTCCGCCCTCGCCGCCGCACACTCTAGTCATCGAGAATGCCGTGTATGGCGTGTTCCCTGAGTCCACCCGGCCCGACTGCGCCGACGTGCGCAGGATGTTGAAGCCCGGCGAGAGGATGAAGGTGACCAACACGACGATGGGCGGCGATCCCGCGAACCTTCGCGTGAAGGAGCTGGAGGTGGTCTATCGGCTCGCGGGCAAGACGAACAAGGTATGCGTGAAGGAGCATGGAACGATCGAGATCCCGGCCGGCGCCGAGGTGGAGTCCGCCTGGTACGGCGTGATCGACCCCGCGTGGAGACCGAGGTCGGAGATCGCGTCCGATATCACGGCCGCCCTCTCGGAGCTCGTGAAGGACGGCTCGCTCCTGGCCAACATCAACAACCGTCTCGCCAAGGGCGACCCCGCGCCGATGCAGCACAAGGAGGCGCGCATTACATACATCTACGACGGCGTGCGCAAGAAGCTCGTCGTGAAGGAGAACTACGATGTGGTCATTCCGTCCGACAGGATGTCGGCAGATCCGATGCCGGACTGGACCTGGCTCGGCGGGCGCCTCTACGCCGCCCAGCCGCTTTCTGGGACGCTCAAGACCGCCTCCGGCGCGATCATGCGCGTGGCGGCCGAGCCGCCGCCGGCGACGGCCGTGGCCGGTGAATGGAGTGTGGCGTTCCCTGTGGACTGGTACACCGGCGGCACGGCGAAGAAGGTCGTGGCGTTCCCGTCGCTCGCAGACTGGTCCGGCAACAAGGACCCCGACATCCGCTTCTTCTCCGGTACCGCCACCTACACCAAACGCATTCCCTACTCCCCCTCCGCCGGCGAGCGGACGATTCTCGACCTGGGCACGGTGAAGAACTTCGCCGTCGTGGCCGTGAACGGCAAGGCCTTCCCGGTCCTCTGGAAGCCTCCATATCGAGTTGACATCACGGACGCGCTCGACCCCAAGGCCGATTCCTTCTCGCTCGAGGTGAAGGTGACGAACCTCTGGCCCAACCGCCTGATCGGCGACGACGCGATGCCCGAGGACTGCGACTGGAGGGGCTCGGTCAATAAGGGCATAAAGGAGATCGGCGTCAAGGAGATCCCGCAGTGGGTGAAGGAGGGCAAGCGCTCGCCCACCGGCCGCCACACGTTCACCACATGGAGGCATTGGTCCAAGGACGAGCAGCTGCTGCCGTCGGGCCTGCTGGGGCCGGTGATCATTCGTCCGCTCGTCCACGCGGTCGCGCCCGGCCGCGACATCCACACGAAGGCCCTTACGCCGATATTCGAGAAGCCGCGCCCGGCGGGCGGGCCGATGGCGCTAGTGAAGGGCGGAAGGCTTAACTTCGCGATAGTGGCCGACAAGGCGGCAGAGTCGAGGCTCGCCAAGAAGTGCAAGTCCCCGAAGTCCATAGAGCCCGCCATACGCTTCCTCGTGGAGGCCTTCGAGAAGACCGTCGGGCAGAAGCCGGAGGTGCTGGACGAGACGGAGACCGCGAAGATCGCGGCGTATCCATACAAGATCGTCGTGGGCGTGTGCAAGACCGCATCCGCGCTCGGGGTGGATCCCAAGTCGCTTCCCATGGAGGGATTCGCCGTGAAGACCTTCCCGGGTGGTGTGCTGCTCGTCGGCCGCGACACCTCGCTTGTGGAGGGCTGGAACATGGGGCCGCTCGAGCGCAACGGCACAAGTTGCGGCACGAAGATCGCCGCGCTCGACTTCGCCGAGCGCTTCCTCGGTGTGAGGTATCTCGCCCCAGGAGAATACGGTACCTACTGGCCGAAAATATCCGACCTCGTGGTCGAGCCGGTCTGGTACGAGGACGCCCCGCTCTTCAAGGCGCGCGGCGACATGTTCTACCCCTGGACCGCCGTCAACAGCGATGCGCTGGTCGCAAAATGGACGCGCGCCCTCGGCGGCGGCATCAAGAAGTACGACCGCTCGTTCGTGGAGAGATGGCGCGGCGGACGCTCCCTGCCGGGCACCGACGGCACCCACTGCCCCCGCCCCGAGCGCATGATGAAGAGCCATCCCGACAAGCTCAAGACCATCTTCTACACCTCCCCATACGGCAAATTCTGGATGAACCCCGGCGGACACGTCGGCAACTTCTGGAACGTCATGGACCTCGGCTTCGCCGACATCATGATCGACGACCTCCGCCGCGTCTACGCCTCCGGCGGCAAGGACGATCCCGGCGGCTATTCGGACTACATCTCGTCCGCCAACGCCACGTTCGGCTGCTGCGACACTTACATGCCGGTCTCGGACATCGTCGACGACCCCACCGTCAAGCGCCTCGGTCTCGTTACCCCCAAGGACATCGCCCGCGACAAGGACGCTGCCATGGCGAACATCTACGGCCGATTCTTCCAGTATCTCGGCAGCCGCGTGAAGGAGACCTTCCCCGGCAAGAAGCTCTCGCTCCTCGCCTACTACAACTGCAAATGCGCGCCTGACGATCCGCGCTGGCGCCTGCCCGACAACGTGGAGGTGATGCTCTGCGACTCCCGCCTCCCCGCCCGCGTGCGCAGCGCGAAGGGGATGGAGAAGACGCGGCGGCTCTTCGGCGAATGGCGCGATGCGCTTGGCGGACGCGCGGTCCGCCGCGCCTGGCTCTACACGAACAGGACCAACCCGTTCGCGCGCGCCGTGATCCCCGAGTTCGTCGGCGAGGTGCCCAAGGTCCTCGGCGGACTCCTCGGCGAGGGCGGCGTGTTCTTCGACTGCGACGGCGGACACGACATGTGGAACTACTATTGGGCCATGTATGTCAACTACCGCGCGCAGTGGAACTGGCATCTCGATGTTGACGCCGCGATCGACGAGCACTGGGACCTCTTTTACGGCCCCGTCGCCGGCCCGCACCTCAGGGAGTTCCACCGCATCCTGAAGAAGGCGTATCTCGACCATTATCTCGAATCGGACGAAGGCGCGCCGCTCTATCCCGTCGAGGTGGTGGATTCGCTGGAAAGGGAGATGAACGCGGCGGCGGACGCGCTCGACCCCGCCACGCCAGAGGGCCATCGCATCCGCCTCTTCACGGAATATTGGCCGACGGCGTTCCGCATGATGCGCGCGCGAGCTGCGTATAAGGTGCCTGTCTACTGTGCGCCGCGAGCCGTAGCTGTTCTCGATGACGCCTTTTGGGGCGGCGTGCCCGACCTCCCGCTTTTCGACCCGCAGGGAAAGCGGGCCGACGTCCAGTTCCCCGCCTCCGTCAAGCTCGCCTGGCGCGATGATGGCGTCTATGGACGCTTCCGCGCCGCATATCCGCCAGCCGCTGACCCCAAGCGCGACATCTGGGCCGTGGACTCCTGCGAGATGTTCTTTATGCCTGGCCTCAAGAAGGAGGTGGAGTATCAGATGGTGTTCGACGTCCTCGGCCGTCTGTACACCCACAAGCAGCGCTGGCTCCCTATCCCTCAGCCCATAGACGGCTCGTGGCGTCCGCCGGCGTATTCCGCGAAGGCGAAGGCCGCCCCCGACGGCTGGACGTGCGACTTCTTCGTCCCGTTCGCTGGGTTCGAGGGCAATCCCGTCCCGAAGGCCGGCGACGAATGGAACTTCAACTTCGTGCGCAACAAGCTCTCTGCGCCGCGCGAGGTCACGGGCAATTCGCTCACTCTTGGCTCGAACCACAACCGCGCCATGTTCGGCATCCTGCGCTTCCTCTGAGTCAAGGACAGGGGTAGAGGCGAATGGAATGTAGGATGTAGAAAGGTGGGCAAGGGTCATTGAAAGATGCGCAGCTATATCTGACGAACGTCCATAGTGAGATTCCTCCAGGCGCTGATATGGGCAGCTTCCCTTTGACGCTCCCTTTTGTGAGGGATCTTGATTTGGATTTTAAGACTCCGGTCACATTTCTTATAGGCGAGAACGGGTCAGGGAAATCAACGTTGCTCGAGGCGTTGGTTGATATTGCAGGATTGCCGGTGCGAGGCGGCGGCAGACAGGATATCATGGATCATGGAGGGGAAAGCGAATTGGCGCCGTATCTAAGGTCTGGCTGGGCGCAACGCCCCGGGCACGGATTTTTCTTCCGCGCGGAGTTTGAGGAACGGTTTGCGTCGTTGCTGGACAGCCGTAAGGATGATGTTTACTTCAATGGCGATCCTTATCAGCAATATGGTGGCCGATCCCTTCATGAACGGTCTCATGGTGAGGCGTTTCTTCACATGATGAAGGCATGGATGTATCCTGGCATACTGTTCATGGACGAACCTGAAAGCGCGCTTTCTCCACAGAGGCAGCTTACGCTTCTTACGCTCATATACGATATGGTTGAAGATCGTGATACGCAGTTTGTCATCGCGACGCATTCCCCTATCCTTATGACATTCCCCGGCGCTACGATACTTTCGTTGGATGGAGGCGTGATCCATGAGATCTCCCTATGCGAGACAGCACACTACCAGATAACAAAAGGCATACTTGATGCTCCAGAACGCTATTGGCGGCATCTGAGGGGTGGTTGACTTGAAAACCTATGCGAAGCATAATGGCGGCTAACCCGCCTTGGTGCCGACCTTCCTTGGTTTCTTCCTTGTGCCCGCCACGGCCATTTGTGGCGCATAGTCGCTAACCCGCCTTGGCGCCGACCTTCCCAGGCTTCTTCCTTGTTGCCGCCACGGCTATTCGCGGCGCGTAGTCGGGATGCAGCCTGGCGTAGAGCTGCGCATCCAGGCTCACCAGCGTCCCCTCGCAGGCCTCCAGCACCTCCTTCGCCCGCTCCCTCGCCCCCGAAAGGCCGTCCGCAGGAACTTCGTCCGCAACATATTCTCGCGGCGCGCCATCCGGCGCGTCGCACCCTCTGGGCGCCGCCCCGGGCGCATCCGCAGTCTCGTGCCGGACGGCCTCCGCCCCGCGCGACGGGAGGAGCCGGTCCGCCGGGATCGGGTCCGCGACTCCGGCCGCCTGGCGGAACCTCCTCGAGAGCGCCTTGTAGCGCATGAGCGTCTTGTAGCGGCGGTATAGGTCCTCGGCGTTCTCCTGAAGGTAGCGGCGTATGCCGCCGCGCCGCCCGACGATGCGCCCGCAGCCGTCGAACCTGAGCGAGTTGTCCACATAGCACTCGAGGTCCTCCAGGAGCGCGCCAAGGCGGATCGCGTCGGCGGGGGAGTCCTTCGCGCGGGACAGCGCCTCGCGTATCGCGTCGAGGGACGGGCGCTTGTTCAGCGTGCGGCGGCGGCGGATCCTCCGCCGCTCCGCGGAGAGGGCGCGCCGACGCTCGCGCTCGCCCTCGTAGTACATCGGGCGGCGGAGCCCGTGGAGGTAGCGGTCCACGACGCGCATGGCGGCCCAGACCGCGAACGCTCCGCCCACGAGGAGCCCCAGCTCGACCGCGAGCGTCACGCCGTTGCCGCCGTAGGAGCGCGTGCGGCTCCTGGCGTACTCCCTGAAGCCGTAGGGGAGGTCGCCTATGGTGTGGCCGGCGGTGTTCACCTCGCGCCAGAACTCGCGGCGGTACTCGTCGGAGTCGAAGCGCATGACGTCCTCGCGGAACCACTTGAAGAAGCTCGGGTTCTCCTCGGAGAAGGTCGACGGGCCGAGGCTCCCCCACTCGCGGAAGACGTGCCGCCTGTGGAGATGCTCCTCAAGCGCCTTGTTCGCGGGCTGGGCGCGGGCCCTGCCGTCGGAGACCGGCCCGCGGACGGACCCGCCGCCGGCCGCGCGCGAAGAGGTGGCTCCGTGTGGCGAGGTGGACCGATCGTGCCGCTCGGCATCGGCCGCACGGGAGGCGGTGGATCCGCGCGACGCGGCATCGGCTGTGCGGGAGGCGGACCGGCCGCGCGGCGCGGCGGGCCTTTGGGATTTCGGGGATGGCTTCTTCTTGTCCTTCATGGCGGGAGAGATGATACCAGATTCCGGCGGGAAGGTCAATGAGAATATGTTGCGGACTGAATTCTCACGACATGACCTCTACACTTCCCTTTTAGTTCTCGTTCACTTCTCGTTCTCGCTGGGCTTGGCATTGTTTGGACTCGCCCATGTTCGGAATTGATCTTATAAACAAGAGCTGGGGGAATAGGTAACCACCAGGTTGCCGCATGGTATTGCATAGCAGTATGGGAAATGGTATAATGCGCGCCAGGAAAAACAAGATGGAGAGGAAATAACTGGAATGATGGCCGTGGTGCTTCTGGCCGCGACAGAACTGATTGCGGAATTCTGTGAGCGGATGCAGGCGAAGTGGCCGGAGCGGACGATTCGCCTGGCCTATGCGGGCGGCGCGACTGGCGCGCGGCGCCCGCAGGCGCTAAATCCCCCGATGCTGAACGGTTCGTCCCTGAATGAAAGGTGCGCTAAATGAGGAACATACTCCTGCCGGCTCTTGCCATTCTCCTGTCCGCCGCCTGCGGATGCGCTTCGACGGGCGGACACTCGAAGGTCGCGCTGATCGTAGACTCCTGCTCGACGAACAAGCAGATCATCGTCAGCCGCGGCATGGTCGACGCCGTGAGCA
>JAEEGG010026306.1_pt1 | contig 11124 bp, 4 predicted proteins | sample 9134161 | NCBI WGS metagenome assembly JAEEGG01 (sample SAMN16246543, study PRJNA631951) | gut metagenome | biome: gut microbiome; feature: rumen; material: CR-attached | host: Bos | place: Iran: Karaj | collected 2018-10
GCTTTTCTCGGGTGGCGATCCTCTCCCCGATCCGGGGCAGGACGATCCGCCAGTTCCCCCGGCCGGCGAACCGCAGTTTTCGGTGTGCTGCGTGGGCGATTCCATCACCGAAGGAATGACCCAGAACGCCACCTTGCAGCGGTGGACCTACCGGCTCTACCTTCCCGACGCGCTTGCGGCGCTTGGCTACACGAACGTCGCGTGGAAGGGCTCGCACGTGTCGTCCTATTCGGGTTCGGCGCTTCCGAGCGAGGGTTGGAGCGGGCAGAATGCCGCGCAAGTTGCGGCGAAGTACATTGCCAACGCCGAGGGCGATCGCGCGGACTTCCTCTTGCTCCACTCCGGTCACAACTACGACGCGTCGGACGCGGCGAACGTTCCGTCCGTCGTCGCCGCGGTCACGAACGCGCATGCGCAGATCATCGCCGCGGCGCGCGCGAAGAATCCGAAAGTCGTAGTTCTCGAGGCGAAGGTCATCACGAGCGGGAAGCTTCCGAAGTACCAGTACATCCCCACTCTCAACGAGGCGATCGGCGTGCTGGCATCCCGTCTCAATACGGTGGATTCGCCGGTCGTCGTTGTTGACATGGCGGATGGATGGGACTACGAGACATATTGCATCAGCGACATGGTCCATCCCAACGAGACGGGCGCGCGCCTGATGGCGGAGCGCTGGGCGGCCGCAATCCGCGCCGCGATCGAGTCGGGACCCGCCAGCGTTCTCATAGAGGCGGAGTCGTTCGACGAGAAGGGCGAATGGGTTGTCGATCCGCAGTTCGTCGACGTCATGGGCTCGCCGTATCTTCTGGCACACGGAAGGGGCGTGCCTGTAGCGAACGCGACGACGAGGGTGCGCCTTGGAGCAACTGGTCCTGTCCGCGCCTGGGTGAGGACGCGAGACTGGACGCCCGACTATGACGGCGAGAAGCCGGGGCGCTTCGCCATTGCGATCGACGGCACGGAGTTCCCCAACGAGCTGGGCGTTGCGCCGCCCGACTGGGGATGGGTCGACGCGGGCGTTGTGAATCTGGAGAAGGGTTTCCACGCGGTTTCCCTTGTCGACCGCACCGGTTTCGCGGGCCGTTGCGACGCCGGCTATCTGACATCCGACACTTCGGCCGCCGCGCCGCCGAACGAAGCCGCGGCCTTAGCTGCGTGGCGCGCGGAGAAGCGCGGCGAATCCGCCGCGCCGGAGGACGTCGTCGAGGCGGATTTCGTTGTCGTGGGCGGTGGCATCGCGGGAACGTGCGCGGCGGTCGCGGCGGCGGACGCCGGGATGTCCGTTGCGCTCGTGCAGGACCGTCCCATGCTCGGCGGAAACGCGAGCGACGAAGTGCGCGTCAGGACGGAGAAAGAAGGCGACGAATACCACTGGATCGTCAATGCCGTGAAGAACAAGTCGGAGAACGCGAAGGACAAGAAGACGGACGACGCGAACCGGCTTGCGTATGTCCAGGGCAAAGGCGTCGCCACTCACCTTGGCTGGCGCGCGTACGGCATTGTGACGAATGCGCAGAGGAAGATCGTCGCCGTCGATGCGCGCCATGTCGAGACGGGCGCACGGCGCAGGTTCGTCGCGCCGCTCTACTGCGATGCGACGGGCGACGGATGGCTCGGCTACTGGGCGGGCGCGGCGTTCATGCTCGGGCGCGAGGCGAAGACGGAATTCGGCGAGCCGACGCACGGGCAGGATGTCGCCGACACGAGCACGATGGGCAACAGTCTTCTTTGGACGACGAAGACCGGTTCGCAGCCCTACGAGTTCCCGTCCGTTCCGTGGGCGACGAAGGTGAGCGGCACACGCGCGGACACAAGCGGCGGCTGGCAGTGGGAGGCGGGACTCGATCCGTCCGAGGACACGATCTACGACGCCGAAATGCTGCGCGACCGGCTGTTGCGCGCGGCATACGGCAGCTTCTCGAACACCAAGGCGAAATCCGGCAACGAGAACCTGCAACTTGACTTCCTGCACTACATCGCGGGCAAGCGCGAGAGCCGGCGCATCGTTGGCGACTATGTCGTCCGCGAGAGCGACGTCATCCGCAAGCGCAAGTTCGAGGATGCCATAGGGATAGCGACGTGGTCTGTCGATTTGCACCGTCCCGACGGCGACTCGGGCTTCATCGCGGCGACGACCCACTACCGGTACGGACCGTGGTGGATGCCCTACCGTTCGCTCTGCTGCCGCGACGTGCCGAACCTCTTTCTGGCGGGCCGGTGCGCGAGCTACACGCATGTCGCCTTCGGCTCGAGCCGCGTGATGCACGCGGGCGGACAGCAGGGCGTCGCGGCGGGATACGCGGCTGCGCTCTGTTTGAAGTACGGCTGCCGCCCTCGGGAGATCTACCGCGACGCCGCGAAGACAGCCGAACTGCAGGCGCTCATAAACAAAAAAGGCGAGTACGCGTGGCCCGAACGGGAACTCCCCTACAGGGAAGTCGCGTCTGTCGTCGTCGACAACGCCGATTCCTCCGGCGTCACCGTCTCCGGAATGTGGCCCTCCAGTTCGTACAACGCCGACCGCCACGGCGACGACTACCTCCACAACAACAAGGCTGCATCGAACGACCTCTGGGTGCGATTCACGCCCGACATTCCCTCAAACGCCACGTACATGGTTTCCCTCTTCTGGAACGGAGGAGACTCGCGCAGCGGTTCCGTCCCCGTCGAGATTGTCTACGATGGCGGCGTCGTCACGAACCGTGTCAACATGAAGGTTCTTTCCGACACGTGGAACCCGATCGGCAGCTGGCCGTTCAGGAAGGGCTCTTCCGGTTCGGTCCGCATCATGACCGCAGGGCAGAAGAACCTGACCGTCATCGCCGACGCGGTGAAGTTCGCGGTTGTCGAGGAGGCGTCTCCTGGCGAAGACAGCGACGGCAACGGATTGCCTGACGAATGGGAGCGCAGGCACTTCCTGCAGACTACGGGGACAGACCCCGACGCCGACCCCGACGGCGACGGACGCTCGAACTTGGAGGAGTATCGCGCGGGGAGCAACCCGAACGACGCCGCCCTCCCTCCGCGCCTATCCGGCATCGACGCGTCTGACACGGTGGATATAGCGATATCGTGGGAGGGTCTGGCCGGGCGCATGTACCGCGTGTACCATTCCGGGACGCTGGAGCTTTCCACGTTCAAGCCGCTGGGAGCCGCAATAGTGGGCGTCGACGGCGAGATGACGACCAGGCTGCCGCGCGGGTCGGCGCCATCGGAGTTTTACCTGATCCGCGACGAATCGGCGATTGACTGGTAAAGGAGCTTTGCTGTCCATGACTGCGCTTCTCTCCTCCCTGATATTGCCTATCGCTGCAGCTGCGGCGCAGCCTTGGCTCGACCCCGGGCAGAACTCGGAAAACCGTGAGCCGTCCAGGACGTATACTGTTCCGCTGGCAGACGAGAAAGACGCGCTTGCCGACGAGTTGGAGCCGCCGAGTCCGTATGTGAAGTCGCTCAACGGCGTATGGCGTTTTGACTGGTGCGGATCCGTTGCGTTGAAGCCGGAGGGGTTCGAGGCCGTTGGCTTCGACGACTCCCGCTGGTCGGAGATTGACGTCCCGTCATGCCCGGAGATGCGGGGTTGGGGTGCCCCGCAGTACACGAACATCCGGTATCCTTTCCCGGCCCGGCCGCCGTTTGTCCCCGAGACGACGAACGCTGTCTGCTCCTATCGGACGACGTTCGTAGTGCCGGAGGGCTGGGGTGGACGCGAGGTGTTTCTTCGGTTCGAAGGCGTGGGCTCTGCGGCCACGGTATGGATCAACGGTCGGAAGGTCGGGTATACCGAGGATTCGTACACCCCGGCGGAGTTCAATATCACGCGATACATCGCACCGACAAACTGCCTGGCCGTGCAGGTAATGCAGTACTGCGACGGAAGCTATCTGGAGGACCAGGACTTCTTTCGCTTCTACGGCATATTCCGCGACGTGTCTATCTGGTCTATGCCGCGAGGAGGGATATGGGACTTCAGAGTTGCGACGAAGCTTGCCGAGGACTTCTCGTTTGCGGAGGTCTCCGTGGAGGGGATCGGCGGGGAATGGTCCGCGACGCTCTACGACGCGGCGAACAATGTGGTGGGGGAGCTGTCCGGCGGACGGCGTCTCGAGGTACGGAATCCGCGGCTCTGGTCGGCGGAGGACCCGTACCTCTACACGTTCGTGCTGCGCGCGGGGGAGGACATCAGGTCGGTGAAGATCGGGATCCGCGAGGTCAGGATAGACGGCAGCGTGATCAAGGTGAACGGACGCCCCGTGAAGTTCCACGGCGTCAACCGCCACGAGACGAATCCGTTCAACGGGCGCACGGTCGGCAGGGACGAGATGCTTCGCGACGTTCTCATGTTCAAGCGCTACAACATCGACACCGTGCGCACGTGCCACTACCCCGACCATCGCCTATGGTACGCGCTCTGCGACAAGTACGGCATCTACGTTATGGCCGAGGCGAACGTCGAGTCCCACGGAATAGACGCGAGCTACAGGGACACAGGCAGGATACTGGGATACAGGCCGGAGTGGCGCAAGGCGATAGTCGAGCGCAATGTGAGGAACGCCCTCAACTGGCGGAACAACCCGAGCGTATTCGCCTGGTCGCTCGGAAACGAGTCTGGCGCTGGCGAGAACTTCGCCATTGCAAAGGCCGCGGTGAAGGAGGTCGACCCTACGCGTCCCATCCACTACGAGGGGTTCAACGAGGCGATGGACATGGACGCCCGCATGTACGGCTCGGTTGACTGGACGAGGTCGCGCGCCGAGTTCGGGGCCGGGAGGGCGGGTTCGTGCGAGCAGTCGTACGGCGGCGCGCCGGGGCGCGGTCACACCGCATCGAAGCCGTTCTTCGCCTGCGAATACTCGCACGCCATGGGCAATGCCCTGGGCAACTTCCAGGAGTACTGGGACATATTCGACGTCTACGATTGCATGGCCGGCGGGTGCATCTGGGACTGGATCGACCAGTCGATATGGAAGGAGCTCGACAGGCCTGGCGGCGACGGAAGACGCGAGCGCATCCTTGCATACGGTGGAGACTTCGACGAAACGCCGAACGACGGTCCGTTCTGCTGCAACGGACTCGTAGGTTCCGACGCCGGCGAGACGCCGAAGCTGATTGAGGTCGCGCATGTGCACCGTCCGCTCGCGATAGTGCCCGGTGCGGACGCGGCGACAGGCAGGGCGACGCTGCGCAACAGGTTCGCGTTCACGCGCGCAGACGAATACGACGGGAAGTGGGAGCTCCTCGAAAACGGGCGGCGAATAGCGGATGGAGCGCTCACAGTTCCGCCCGTGCCGCCAGGCGCGTGCGGCGAAATCGCGTTGCCGAGGCCTGACCACTTCTGTGCAAAACCAGAAGCCGAGTATTTCTACAACGTGGCGTTCTCCCTGAAGCGGGACGAGCCCTGGGCAGGGAAGGGCCATGTCGTGGCGCGAGACCAGATACCTTGGCGGAACGCAGCGGCGGATGCGCTGTCGAACGAGGAGCCCGGCGTCTACGCCATCGCGGAGACGGAAGACGCGGTTTCCGTCTCGGGCGAAGGGGTTTCTGCGGTGTTCAGCCGCTGGAGTGGAACGCTCGAGTACCTGGAGATGTCGGGGCGGAGGATAATCGGCGAGTCGCATTCCGTGTCGCGGAACGGGATGCCCAGGGGGCCTCGCCTCACATGCATGCGGGCCTTTACCGACAATGATGCATGGATGCGCAGGGACATGTACGCCTCTGGGCTTTCGCGCCTTGCGTACCACTGCCGCGGAATCGAGGTGTCGAAGCTTGAAGGCGGACTGGTCAAGGTTTCTTCGCTGGTGAAGGTCACCTCGGGGAAGTCGGCTGGATTCATGCATAAGTTCATTTGGACGTTCTTGGCGGGCGGACGGATGAAGCTGGAGACGGACGCCGTCCCGTTCGGCGATTTCCCCGGCTTCCTGCCGAGGCTCGGCGCGAGCATGCGCCTCGACCCGGAGCTTGAGAACCTCGAGTGGTACGGAAGGGGGCCTCATGAGAACTACGTCGACCGCTGCACGTCTGCCTTCTTCGGAGTGTACCGGTCCACAGTTTCGGAACAGTATGTAGACTATGCGCGTCCACAGGAGTGCGGATCGAAGACCGGCACAAGGTGGCTGGAGGTGACCGACGGAAGTGGGCGCGGCGTAAGGATTTCCGGGAGGACGCCGTTCATCTTCAAGGCGCTGCACTACGACTGGGAGGATCTGGAGTTCGCGCGCCACGTCAATGGCGAGCGCAGGCGCAGCCAGCCTCTGCGAGCGCAGGTCGACACGCTGCTTGACATCGATGTCGGGCAGATGGGGCTCGGCGGGGCGAGCTGCGGGCCGCGGCCGATGGACAAGTATTTCCTCAAACCCGGTCCAGTTAGCGCTTCCTTCGAGATATCCCCTGCGTCCAACGCGTCGTTCAGTGCTTTGTCCACTGCGGCACGTTGATGCTGGCGCGGGAGGCTGGTTCGGAGACGTGACGGTCGACCTATGCGCGGCATGTACTCCCCCAAAAACCTCAAACCCTCTTTTTGATATAATACCAGTAAATGACTACATACGTCTGCGGCCACAGTCTCCTCTCGTGCGACCCCGCGCCTCGCGCCCTCCGCTTGATTCATAGCTCTGCTCTCTTGTGAGTCGACATGGAACGGGAGTTGCGTTGGCGTCGGCGGACGCGAAGGGAGCGCAGCGAGCGGAGTGTCCGCGCTCACCACCCTCCCTTCACAATCTCCCAATCCTCCAATCCTTAGCCGCCCGTCACAGTGCGGCGCCGATGAGGCCGCCCACAAGGGCGCCGAGGAGGGCTCCTACGCCAGTCTCCTCGTGATGGACCACAACCGTGTGCGCAGGCGGCGGCGGTGGGGGAGGCAGCGGCCTCACGACGACGGGCGGCGGCGGAGGCGGCGGGGGTGCCGGGTGGTGCGCATGGTGGCGCATAGGCGCTCCGTGGCGCGCTCCGTGGTGCTGTGCATGATGCTCCGCTTTGGGCGCGTGGTGCGCTACCTGCGGTCCCTTGGCGGGCGCGCGGCCGGCAGGGGCCTTCTGGTGGACCGCCGGACCCTTCGGCGCGGGGCCGCCGTGTCCGCCTTTCGGCGCGGCGAGGGCCGTTCCGCAGAGTGCCATGCATGCAAGGCCCGCGACCATCAGCTTCATGTAGTTCCTGTTGTCCATAACACACCTCTTTCGACTTTCTTTTTTCGTTGTTGCGCAGGAGCCAATCTCCCGCTTACGTCAAGGTAGGCGAAGCCGCCGCGTAGTTCTGACAGGGGAAAATGATTTTGTGCTTCCTCGCGCGCATACGCATACGCGCGCACGCGCGACGCGAAATTTGGTATAATATATCATTATGAGCGAAGAGAACGAGAACAGGGAAGATACGGCAGTTTCGGAAGACATTGCAGCGGCGGCCGCGCTTGAGGACATCAACATCGAGGAGTCGATGTCCCGCGACTACATCGACTACTCCATGAGCGTGATAGTGGGGCGTGCGCTTCCCGACGCGCGCGACGGCATGAAGCCCGTCCACAGGCGCTGCCTCTTCGCCATGCACGAGCTCGGCACGACGTACAGCGTGAAGCACGTGAAGTCCGCGCGCGTCGTCGGCGAGGTGATCGGCAAGTACCATCCGCACGGCGACTCCTCCGTCTACGACACGATCGTCCGCATGGCGCAGCCGTTCTCGCTCAGGGTCCCGCTTGTGGACGGACACGGCAACTTCGGCTCGATTGACGGCGACGGCGCGGCCGCGATGCGTTACACCGAGGTGAGGATGCAGAAGGTGGCGGACGAGCTTCTCGGCGACCTCGAGAAAGACACCGTCGACATGATGCCGAACTTCGACGAGACGCTCCAGGAGCCGACTGTCCTCCCCGCGAAGCTCCCCAACCTCTTCCTCAACGGCTCGTCCGGAATCGCCGTCGGCATGGCGACGAACATCCCGCCGCACAACCTCGGAGAGCTCTGCGACGGACTCGACTACTACGTCCAGCACCGCGACACCTGCACCGTCGAGGAGCTCATGCAGTTCGTAAAGGGCCCGGACTTTCCGACCGGCGCGCAGATATGCGGCTACAACGGGATCGCCGCGATGTACAAGCTCGGGCGCGGACAGCTCTGCGTGCGCGGCAAGGCCGAGGTCGTCGAGGAGAAGGGCGGGCGCTCGAAGATCATAATCCACGAAATCCCCTACGGCGTCAACAAGCGCGAGATGATCGAGCACATGGCCGAGCTCGTCAAGGACAAGGTCATCGAGGGCGTAAGCGACATCCGCGACCTCTCGGGCGGACACACCAAGGACTCCAAGGGCAAGGTCAAGAAAGACACCAAGAAGGACGAGATCTGCATCGTCGTCGACCTCAAGCGCGACGCCGTCGGCGAGATAGTCCTCAACCACCTCTACAAGCACACGCAGCTCCAGACCACTTTCGGCGCGATCATGCTCGCGATCGTCGGGGGGCGTCCGAAGATCCTCAACCTCAAGGAGTACTTCGCCTGCTACGTGGACCACCGCTTCGACGTCATCACCCGCCGCACGCGCTTCGAGCTCAAGAAGGCGCAGGCGAGGAAGCACATCGTCGACGGACTCCTCCTCGCGATCGACAACCTCGACGAGGTCGTCTCGATCATCCGCTCCTCCAAGACGCGCGAGGAGGCGAAGACGCGCCTCCAGGAGCGCTTCGGCTTCACCGACCTCCAGGTGAACGCGATCCTCGAGATGCGCCTCTACCAGCTCGTAGGGCTCGCACGCGAGGCGCTGCAGGAGGAACTCGCCAAGCTCGTCGCCACCATCGCCGAGCTCGAGGCGATCCTCGCCGACCCCGAGAAGGTCTACGCGATAATCCGCGACGACCTCGCCGAGCTCAAGGCGAAGTACTGCACGAAGGAGGATTCGAAGCGCCGCACCGAGATCGTCGCGGACGAGAACGAGGTCTCGATGAAGGACCTCATCCCCGACGCGCCGTGCGTTATCACGCTCTCCAACCGCGGCTACGTCAAGCGCGTGCCGCTCACCGAGTACCGCGAGCAGAAGCGCGGCGGACACGGCGTCCGCGGCGCGCAGGTCAAGGAGGAGGACTTCATCCGCCTCGTCTTCGTCGCGCAGACGCACGACTCGCTCATGTTCTTCACGAACACCGGCAGGCTATTCCTCAAGGACGCGTACCAGATCCCCGAGGCGCCTCGGACGAGCTTCGGGCGTCCGCTCATCAACCTCCTCAACCTCCAGGAGGGCGAGCAGGTCCTCAACCTCCTGCCGATCCGATCCTTCGAGGGAGACATCGACGTCTTCTTCGCGACCGTCAACGGAACGGTCAAGAAGACGCTCCTCGGCGACTTCAAGAACGTCAACAAGGCCGGAATCCGCGCCATCAACATCGAAGAGGGCGACTCGCTCGTCGACGTCAGGCTTGTGAAGCCCGACGACGACGTCATCATGCTCACGAAGAACGGACGCGCCATGCGCTTCGCCGCGACCGACGTCAGGCGCATGGGCCGCACCGCGACCGGCGTGAGGGGCGTGAGGCTCCTCGATGGAGACCGCGTCGTGTCGCTCGACGCCGTCGACGACGCGAAGACGCTCTTCATCGCGACGGCGAACGGATACGGCAAGCGCTGCGAGTTCAAGGACTTCACGCGCCACGGACGCGGCGGACAGGGCATGATCGGCATCAAGGGCGCGGACCGCAACGGAGCGGTCGTGGCGGCGCACGCTGTTTCGGACGACGAGAGCGTGATCTCGATCACGAGCGACCAGCAGATGGTGCGCAGCGCAGTCTCCGACTTCAGCGTCCAGGGACGAATGGCGCAGGGCGTAAAGCTCGTGAGGCTCTCCGAGGGCGCGACGCTCGTCTCCGTTTCCGTCTGCGAAGGCGAGGAGGAGGCCGAGAAGGCTCCGGTTTCTGATGGCGTCGATCAGCCCGCCGCTCCCGCCGAAGGCGTTGCGCAGCCGCCTGCGGAGAATTCCGAGGCTCCCGCGCCGTCCGAAGGCGACGCCGAACCCAGGGAATGACGGCTGCCGCGCCATGCCTGTTTTCGTTCTGAACGGATGGGCGGCGAGTCCGCACGCGTGGGACCTTTGCATGTTCCCGCGCGAGCGCGTGTTCGGATACGTCGAGCAGCTCGACGGCGAACCGGAGCGCGCGATCGAGGAGGCGCCTGACGGCGCGGTGCTCGTCGGATGGTCCATGGGCGGAAGCGGCGCGCTGAGGCTTGCGCTGAAGTACCCCGAGAAGATCCGCGGACTCGTCCTCGTCGCGGCGACGGCGCGCATGATGAAGGCGCCGAACTGGAACGGGATGTCCGAGCGCCGCCTCGCTGCGCTCGAGATGGGGCTCAAGATGACGAAGGGCGAGGGATTCTTCGGGATACCCGAGGACAAGCCGAACCCCTACATGACCGACAGCGAGGAGAACCTCGCTCGCGGACTCGTCTACCTGCGAGAGACGGACCTGAGGCTTCCGCTCATAGACCTGATGGCGAGCGGACGCCTGAAGTGCCCGGTGCGGATATTCCAGAGCGAGCGCGACGGAATCGTCCGCCCGGAGAACGCGAAGTTCCTCGAGTCCGTCTTCCCGGGCTCGCGCGTCGACATGGTGCCGGGCGCGGAGCACGCGCTGCCGATAATGATTCCCGAGGCTATCGACTCCGCCGTCGCGGAGTGCCTGCTGAAATGATATAATACCCGCATGCGAATACTTTTTCTCAGCGACATACACGGAGTGCCGTCGGCGCTTGAAGCCGCGCTCGCGGCGGCCGACACTCTCGGCTACGACAAGATTGCGCTCCTGGGCGATCTCCTCTACCACGGACCCCGCAACGGCGTGCCGCACTTCTACGATCCCGTAAAGGTCGCGTCAATGCTGAATGGTCTCAAGGACAAGATAGTCGCAGTGCGCGGCAACTGCGACGCGGAAGTGGACCAGATGATGGTTGAGTTCCCGATCACTGCGGACTATCAGGTCCTCGACGCGGGCAACAAAAAATTCTTCCTTACCCACGGACACCTCTGGAACGAGTGGAAGCTTCCGCCGATCGGCATCGCCGACGCGCTTGTCCATGGACATACCCATGTGCCTGAACTCAAGACGCTCGAGTGCGGGATGACGATATTCAACCCGGGCTCGGTGTCGCTTCCGAA
>JAEEGG010026307.1_pt1 | contig 11124 bp, 6 predicted proteins | sample 9134161 | NCBI WGS metagenome assembly JAEEGG01 (sample SAMN16246543, study PRJNA631951) | gut metagenome | biome: gut microbiome; feature: rumen; material: CR-attached | host: Bos | place: Iran: Karaj | collected 2018-10
TCGACGTTGATCGCCATATTGTTTTCGCCGTAGATGTTGCCCTTTGTGCCTTCTCCTGCGCTGGTTAGCTTGCCGTTGATCACGATGCGGCCGTTCTTCGCCTTGATGAAGGCATCGCGCGTTCCGTCGTTCGTGAGCGTAATGTCTCCGTCGAGCCTGAGCTCGCGTCCGTCCGTGGACTCGATGCCGCCAATTCCGACGACAAGGCCTCCTCCGCCGGCCGGGAACTCCGCCATGTTGAGCTGCGGCCAGTTGTCGCCTGTCTCGGCTGTGAACGTGAGGGTGAATCCCTCGCCTATGATCAGCTTGTCGAGCCTATGCTCTCCGTTGTCAACCGCCGTTGCGGTCGCGCTGTTTGTGAACACCGCGCACTCCGTCATTTTCGGTATGCCGAACTCCCAGTTCGCGTCATCGTTCCACCGACCCGACTCGCCGCCGACCCAGTGGTTCTGGTATGTCGACTTCGGCGTTGCATAGAGCTTGCCGTCCTGTCCTACGGAAGCGGTCCAGTCCCATGCACGGGAGTCGGAGAACGAGACGTTTGCAGCATCTCCCGAAAACGCAACGTCAAGGCAGATTGCGACGCCATCAACAGGCTCATCCTCGCCGTTCATGTTGATCAACATACCGGCGCCATCGGAAAGAGAGACGCTGCCGCCAGCTGCAAGTGCGCTCCTCGGCACAGACGCCGTACCGGCCAAGACTTCAATCGAAGCCCCCTCGGCGAAGGCGACCGACGCATTCGCGCCGTTTAGAGCGAGAGAGCCGCCGCTTGTGAACACAAGCTTTTTATAGAATGTCGTCTGACCCTGAACCTCGAACTTAGCTCCGTTTTTGACGGTGACATCGTCGTTGAACACGACAGCGCCGCGCGTTATGAAGTAATTCTCGTTCGTGACAGTTCCGTTGACAGTAATCGTTGCAGTTGCATTGTTGTCATTTAGCCAGGAACCATTCGCCGTGGCACTGCCGCCGTTGTTGCACGTCACGAGCGTAATTGTCGCAGGGATGGTGAAATCGGTGGTGTTGTCGACAGCCCTCAGTCCGCAGCGCCTGAGGACGAGCGTTCCATTGCCCGAGATGCCGTCCGCAGGCACTATGTAGTTCGGATGGTTGCCGTCGTTGCTCTTGAATTCAACTCGCGCGTTGTTCTCAATGACAAGCTTATTCCAGTACTGCTTCTGGTTGTTGTCGCTGCGTTTGACGACGGCATCCGATATAAACTTGACGGTCTGCGTGGCAGTCGGCACGCCGCGCGTCCAGTTCTGGGCAACAGAGAGATCGCCCTCCGCGCCGCCATACCAGACGTTGGCATCGTCATTGGCCTTTTGCGAGCCCCTCGTCGCAGTGAGTTTGCGCGTATCCGAGTCGACAGACAAAGTCCAATTGTATTCGGTGTCCGTCACAACAAGGACATCCTCGGGATTGACTCCCTCCGGAATCGTGATGCCGCTGAGGTCAAGTGTCTCGTCACCGTTATCCCCCTTCGTCTGCGATACGCGCAGCAACCCGCCCTTCACGGTGCAGTCCTCATTGGCAATCGGAGCCGTGCCATAGACATAGAACCCGTTTTCGATCTCGGTCTTCGGCCACGCGGCTATATTGTTCGCATTTATGACGGTCCCGCCCAAGAGAACAAGCCGAGCGTCCTGCCCGAACGTAGCGGTTTTGCCATTGCAGTTGAAAGTCACGCCGTCACTAATCACGATGTCGCCATTAAAGGAAACCCCGTCGGCGTTCAAATACGACTGGTCCGCAGCATTGCCCAAATATACGGTTCCGTTGAGGGCCACGCCTGCATCTATGCGCACGAAGCCGTTCGTCACGTATACATCGCCATCCACGGAAACACTCGCAAGCCAAGTAGTTGCAGTTCTCCCGGCATTTGCTCCAACTCCAGACAACTCTATGGAAACACGGTCAGATATTGCCGTCGTAGTCCCTTCGACTCCAGACTGCACCAGCCGAAGCGTACCGTTGCCCGCAATGACCTTGGCAAGCAGGACAGAGGACCCTCCGTTGCGGCTGTCACCCGTCCAGCCAAATGTCGCCGTACCGCCACGGACAACGAAATGCCCCATGTTGCGGTTGCGGAAATATTGATTTCCTTGTGCATAATAATATGAAAATGTGTTCAACGTTCCATCGCCACATACGATTACCACATCGAATCCAGGACTGTCGGACGGCGCTCCGTTGCTATATGCACCTCCCTCGTCGATTCGCTTTGATGATGCATTGGTAACAGTCGTGACCTTGCGCGTGGAGGCAATGTTGTCGACATTCGTGACCGTGGCGTAAACCGTTGTCACGCCCTCCGAAGTCGCCTGCGAAAGCGTATACCCCACGACGGGGCCAGTCAGGAAGACGGACGTATCGAGCGTATCCGTCTGCTCGTCGAATCCAAGGGCGTCGCCCTTGAACGAGAAAAGCGCGATCTTGCTGTCGACAGCAAGCGTTGAAGCTGTATTTGCCGCAGTGATGTCGACGGTGATTGCGCCGTTTCTGCCGACCTTTACCGGTCCCGCGAAGGCATAGCCGTTCGTAAGCGCGAGGACGCCGCTTTCGACGTATGTCAGGCCCTGGTAGTTAGCCGCTCCCTTGAGTTCTACGATTCCCTTGCCCGTGAAAGTCATGCCGCCGTCCGTCTCCGTCTCGGTCGTTTCGGGATTGTCTTCTACACCAGAATCAAGGTTTTCGTATATGGCAGTCTTGAAGTTGTAACTGTCGATCGTTCCGCCTTTTGCCCCAACCTTAACGTAGAGCTTGTCGTTGGCGGCGATCAAGTCGTCACGCGTCTCGGATGCAACCAGGGTTCCCCCGTTGAACGTAACCGTTGTCGTCGCGCTCCCGGTATCCTTAACTATCTTTCTTGTGCGGAGCGCCCCGCCGTTCAGGTTCAAATAGCAGTTCTCGCCATCTGCTGCCGACACCTTCATGCAGTGCACCCATCCCCTGGCAGCATCTACAACGCCATCGTTGATCTCAAGTGTTGCACTGGCGCTCTCTCCAAGATAGATGTCCTGCTTGCAGTAAAGCTCACCTCCGTTGACAATCATCTTAGCCTCGCTGCCAGGCTGTCCATAGCAGCCGATGACAACCTGGTTCGCCTTGTTTGTCACCGCACCGCCGTTGAGCGTAAACACCGCCTTGTGCGAACTGCAGTCCGAGCGCCCAACGACAAACCAGGAAGCGCACTCGATAGCGCCGCCGTCCTGAGTCCAGGTGGATTTGGTACCCGCAGAACCACTGTCCTTGTCAGCCAAATACAACTCGTTCACTTTGAGCAATCCGCCCGTCATCTTTCCGGTAAACACGCCGCCCTTGCTGCCAAAATACGCAGTACCGGATGAATGTACAGAACCTCCGTTCAGCTCGAAGTATCCGGTTCCAACGCTGTTTCTGCCCACGTATATCTTGCCACTCGAAACATCCAGCGAACCGCCGTTCTGGACATACGAGCCAATGCCGTTCGCCTCTGCGCCGACGGCGAAGTTCTTGCTGTTGCCGACCGTAATCGCCGTAGTTTTGTTGGTGACGTACATCGTCTTGCCGCTGTCGCCGATGCGGAGGTCTACGTCATATTCAATAGACTCCTCTGTAAACGTATGCGGCGATTCCGTGAAGGTGTCGGCCGAATAGGCCGCGCCGCCGAGCGTTGCCGCCGCGCAGGCGAGAAGCGCCCTTGCGCCAAAATGAAACAATTTCGAGAGTTTGGTTGACTCCATAGTGCCTCCTGTTTGTTACTTCAAAATTTCATAATTATTATAGCACCGCCCATTGTCAAAGTATATACCCCTTTTGGGACATGCGCGGCGGCGAGAGCGCCTCTATCGTGCCTTCACGCCTTCGGCGGTTGGCGTTATGAACGGGATGGAGCCGTCGGGGTTGCGCGTATAGCGCTCGATGCGCACGCTCCTGCGCTTGTCGCCTCCGCCCGGCTTGTTGCCGTCGTGGTAGAGCATGTACCATTCGCCCTTGTGGAAGACGCTGCCTCCGTGGATCGTATGCGTGCCGCCGGCGTTGTCCATTATCTTGCCGCCGAACTTCCACGGACCGTGTATCGACTTCGCCGTCGAATACGACCACTTCTCGGGGAGTCCGCCGGAAGCATATTCGAGGTAGTACGTGTCGCCGACCTTGTATATCCACGGGGCCTCTACGAAATTAGTCTGCGGCGATCCGCGTCGGTGGTTCCCGCAGTTGTTGGGCCACCTGAGCGGCTGTCCGAACGCCTCTGCGTCAAGAAGGCCGGGAACCGGCTTTATCTCGCCCTCGAACTCGATCATGTTGTCCTTGAGCTGCGCGTACCACATGCCTGGATCGCCGCCGTGGTTGCCCCAGAAGAGATACGCCTTGCCGTCGTCGTCGACGATAACCGAGGGGTCGATGAACCCGCGTCCCTCCGCCATCGGACCGCCGACCGGGTCCTTCCACGGGCCCTTCAGGTCGTCCGCAACTGCGACTGCGATCGCATCGCCGCGCCGCCCGCGCGCGCGAGCCGTCGCGACGTACCAGTACCACTTGCCGTTGCGCTTCACGGCCTGGGACGCCCACGCCATGTCGTGCCGCGCCCAAGGGAACGTCTCGCGCAGGGTCATGACCGTGCCGAGGTCCTCCCACGCGACCATGTCCTTCGTGCGCACGACCGACCAGTCGAACATGAGGTAGCCCTTCGCGCGGTCGTCGTCGTGCCCCATGAAGACGTAGAACCACTCGCCGTCGGAATAGCCCGCCGGATCCGCGGTGAACCGCGTCTTCACGAGCGGGTTGGACCCGTCGATCCTGTCGACGCCGGTTTCGCCGGCGCACGCAACGGCCGCGGCGATTCCCGCCGCAATCACTGCCAGTTCCTTCATCTGTACCTCCGTTTGCCTATGACGTTTCCTGCATTCGTCCCGCCGGTGAATCGACAGCCAGTCCGGCGTGCCGAAGTGGTCGTGCTCTATGAACGGCTTTGCCAGACGCCATCAGGGGCTGCGTGCGCCGCTAGGGCGAAAGCCGAGACAGCCATCATGATAGCCCTGTCGATACGCACGTCCATAGAGAAGTCCTTTGTGTGGCGTTACTTCGTGAAATGCGCGGTGAAGCCCCCGCCCTGCGCGAGGCGGAGCGATATCTTCTCGCCAGCCTTGGTCTTCTCCTCCAGACACTTCCACCCAGTGGATATCCTTGCTGCTGGATTGGTCAGGAACTCCATGTGGTCCTCCATCGTCTTGCCACTGTCGCCGATTCGGAGGTCTACGGTATATTCAATAGACTCCTCAGTAAACGTATGCGGCGATTCCGTAAATGTGTCGTCCGCGTAGGCCGCGCCGCCGAATATTAGCGTCAAGACAAGAGGGATCTTAATAATAGCGCCCGCTCTCAGCGTTTTTACACACCGATGGATCATTGACGTGTCGCGTACCGCCATGCAGCAATCCTCCACTGTTGCTAGATTGTTTTATAGTTTGTCCTTCATCAAGAAGTTCACTGGTATTTTACCACATTCGACTTGTCGATTCATATTCCCCTGTTGGGGTATAAGACAAAATGACGAAAGCTAGGCTTTTCAGCCCCGCTCATGAGCGACAAAACAAAAGCCACTTATTCCACTGGTCCGTGGCAAACCGCAGACATTAGAACCGGTGGTCGATTCGCGCGGGACGACCGGACCACGCGGCACGCTGAGTCCAGTCGCTCTCAGGTTCCGTCCAGAAAGCGCTGTCAGCGGGAAGGCCGAGCGGAAGGAAAACGGCGGCGCACATATAGACGCTGCCGTAGTCGATGTAGCCCTCGGCCAGCATCTGCTGCTCGCCGTTAAAGCCTACGCGCAGCCATCCGCCCGGGAGGAAGTTCTCCGCCCCTGTCTGCCGCCGCAGGACCGCCGTGAGCGCGCCCCTTACAGCGCCGGGCTTCGCAGGATGGTTTTCGGGACCGAGAAGCGCCGCAAGGGCAAGTCCCTGAAAGGTTCCGAAGCGGTAGGTGATGGAGCGGCCGAAGAGCGGATACGTTCCGTCGGGACCAATCATCCGCTCCTGTATGTCTGCTAAGCGGCGCAGCCGCGCCTTTGCCTTCTTGACGTATTCCTCACCGTCCTTCATACCGTGTCGCGCGAGGACGTTCGATACGTCCCAGATCATCGGCTGGATGACGAATGAGTTGTATCCGTCTACGGCAAAGTCTTTTCCGTCGGCGTAAAGTCCGTCGCCTACATACCACCCCTTCCGCGTCATGAACGCATCGATTCCGTACCTCAGGCGATTCTCGTCGCATTCTCCCGTTGTCTCAAGGAGGAACGCTTCGATTTCCGACGCGAAAAGAAGCCAGTTCGACTCGTACGGCTTCATCTTGCGCGTTGCCTTGAGGGAATCGACGACATTGCTCTTCACGCCGTCTGCAAGTCTGTCCCACACCATGGTGCGGCACCGCATGAGCCCCTGCGCAAGGAACGCAGCGTCGACTAGAGTCTGACCCGGCTTTTCGAACGGCATCCGGTCCGGCGAATCCGGACGTGTTATGTCGTCGATCGCCTTGATGACGTCCTCGCGCATCTTCGCCCTAAGCGCCCCTTCGCGCGTCGCATCGTCGGGGAGCTCCAGCCACGGACCGATTCCCGTCATGACGCGTCCGAACGCCTCGAGCTCTGCAACTTGGTCGGTCCACGTCTTCGGACGCCTTGGCATATTTTGGTGGAGCGTGCCCGCCGCGAGATTCGTCACGACGGGATTCACGATGCGCACCATGGTGTCGACCCAGAACTCCCTGTCGGCAGACGCGTCAGATGCGCTCGCCGTACCGTGTGCGAGAACCAAGGCAGCGCAAAGAACAATACCGTTCGATTTCATGTCTTCAGGAAATTCTGATTAGCACAATCAGCCGAGGTCACTCGCCGAAGACATACCAGTTGACTACGGACTTCGGCATGAGCGAACGGACGGCGTAGACTTCGGCGAGCTTCATGGAACGCGGCGCGTAGATGAAGCATGTTTCGATGTCCGTCCTGTCCTTCACGGACTCAAAGGTCGCCTCGGAGACGTTGAGCTTGGGGTCCGTCGCGTCCGGATCGCTCCAGTCCTCCTTGATGACGGTGAGCTTCGGCTTGCCGTCGGCGAAGCGCACTTCATACGGCTGCGTGAGCCGCTCCTTGCGGTCGCGCCAGCTCTCGCGCGGAACGAACGCACGGAAGAAGAACTGCCCTTCCTTGTATCCGTTGACCTTCGTGTCGGGCGAATCGAGCTGCGCAAGCGCGGCAGCGAGCTTCGCGGCATCCGCAACCGTCATCTCGGGCGGGAAGTCGGGCGTCATGACGTGCTTGCCGCCGTTCGTGTCGCCGGGCGTCCAAGAGAACTTTATCGTGCGCTTCTCGCCCTTCGGAATCTTCACGGCCGGCTGGAAGCGTCCGTACACCACGGACTGCTCGAGCGAGTCGTCGAACTGCATGAGCGACTGCGCGCAGTTGTAGAACGAAAACACGGAAAGCGGCATGTTCGTCGCGGCGGCGGCGGAACCGTCCGCCTCGCGCGTCCCGCCCGTCCACACCGGCGAACGCTTCTGCTCGTTGCGCATGTCGCGGATAAGCGTCCAGAGGTCGGGCTCGAGCGTAACCTTCGTGCCGATCGGCCAGAACTTGCATTCCTTCGGCGATATCGGACTGCCGAGCGGAAGCCCCGCCTTCCTGAACGCCGCGTCGATGTCCGCAACGGAATCCTCGGCGACGAACATCGCCTCGTATGCGTTGTCGGAATCTGGACCGACGACCAGGAACTCCAGCGGGCAGTCAAGTCCGGGATCGGGCGACACGACGGATATCGTGACGGAATTCGTTGCGACGACGATTGATGCGAGTAGAGGGATGATTGTCATTGGAACTTCTCCGTTGCGCGTTTAAAGCCTTCTGCGGACCTTGCGATGATCTTCTCGTCGACTGCGCAGCTGAGGCGTATGTGGCCCGCGCGTCCGAACCCCGAGCCCGGCACCGCGAGGATACGCTCCTCTAGAAGCGCATCGACGAACTTCGCGTCGTCCCCGCCTGGTGCCTTCGGGAAGAAGTAGAAGGCGCCCTTCGGCATGACGAACTCGATGCCCGCGTCCGTAAGGACCTTCGCCATCAGGTCGTGGCGGCGCTTGTAGATCTCAAGATCCACAGTCGAGTCGCAGATCGCAGCCGCGAGCTTCTGTCCGATCACCGGCGCATTGACGTATCCGAGCGTCCTGTTGACGAGCGTCAGGGTCGAGACGAGCGTCCCGCCGTCGTCTTCGCTGAGCTTCGGGTTGACTGCTATGTATCCGATTCGCTCGCCGGCCATCGAGAGAGTCTTCGAGAAGCTGCCGAGGACGATGGCGTAGCGGGAGAGCGGAAGCACCGCGGGCACCTCCGCGCCGTCGTACGCGAACGCGCGGTAGGGCTCGTCGGAGAGGAGGAACAGCGGACGCATCCCCTTCTTTTCGCGCCTAGCATTCTCGTCCTCAATCGTGCGCACGAGGGCGTCGAGCTCTTCCTTGGAGTAGATCGCGCCAGTTGGATTGTTCGGCGAGTTAATGATGATGGCGCGCGTACGGGAGGAAATCGCCGCCGTGATGGCGGGAATGTCGAGCGAGAAGTCGTCCTTGCTCGGAACCGGCCTCAGCACGCCGCCGAAATGCCCGCAGTAGTTGCCGTATTCGACAAAGTATGGGCTCGGGACAATCACCTCGTTGCCGCGGCTGAGCGTGGCCCTGAAGAAGCAGACGAGCGCGCTCGCCGCGCCGACCGTCATGATGACGTCCTTGCCCTTCAGCTCCATGCCCTGCTGGCGCGACAGATGCGCCGCGATCGCCTCGCGCACGGACGGGATGCCGGCGTTCGGGCAGTATCCGAGCCCGAGCGGACGCATCGCCTCGTCCGCAATCCTGTGGAGCACCTCGCGCGCGGCCTCGGGCGGTGGAACGTCCGGATTGCCGAGAGAGAAGTCGCACACGGCGTCCTCTCCGAACTGCTGCTTGAGCTCGATGCCCTTCTCGAACATCTTTCTAATGAAACTCGATTTCCCCGCCGCGGCGTGGAATGCGTCTGTTACAGTCTGCATCTTCTTTCTATTCACCTTTCGCGCAATATTATACCAAAGTTTGGAGATGGCAGACGTGTCAAGACCTGCAAAAAGATTTCTGAGGCCACCCCTCCGCGGCACATCTGCCGCGCACATGGAGACGCGGCTTCCAGCCGCGTCATTCCTGGACTGTGACGCGGCAGGATGCCGCGTCTCCAATGGTTCACGAGATTTTCGCGCCCTTGACGCGGCAGGATGCCGCGTCTCCTTGGTTCACCCCTGCGGCCGGGACAGAGCCCGGCCATACCGGATATTTAAAGCTCCTTGGCGAGCGCGAGCGCGTGCTCGGCTGTGAAGCCGAACTCCTGCGCGAGCACCTTGTACGGACCCGACGCGCCGAAGTGGTCGAGCGTGAGGAAACGCGTAGTGTCCAGGTCGCGCGCAAAGCGCAGGAGCCCCTGGAACGAGCCGGCCTCGGCGAGTACGCGCTTCTTCATCGAGGCGGGAAGCACCTCGGCCTGGTACGCCGCGTCCTGACGCAGGAAGAGCTCCACGCACGGCATCGAAACGACGCGCGCACCGCGTCCGGACGCCGCCAGCTCCTTCGCCGCGGCAAGGCACAGATGCACCTCGGAGCCCGTCGCAACGAAGAGAACCGGATCGTCCCCCTTCGCGTCGAAAAGGACGTATCCGCCCTTCGCAACCTTGTCGGGCGTCGCCTCGGGAAGTATCGGAAGGTTCTGGCGCGTCGTGAGGATGCAGCTCGGACCTTCCGTGCGCTTGAGCATCTCGACCCAGCATGCGCCCGTCTCGTTCGCGTCCGCCGGACGGTAGACGTCGAGATTCGGAGTGACCCTGAGCGAGGCGATCTGCTCCACCGGCTCGTGCGTCGGTCCATCCTCGCCGACGTAGAAGCTGTCGTGCGAGAAGACGAACATCGACGGAAGCCCCATGAGCGACGCAAGACGAATCGCAGGCTTGCAGTAGTCGCTGAACACGAAGAACGTCGCGCCGAACGGACGAAGCCCGCCGTATGCCGCCATGCCGTTGACGATCGACGTCATCGCGAGCTCGCGGATTCCGAAATGGATGTTGCGTCCGGAGAAGTCCTCGGCAGAGATCCAGCCGTACTTCTTGAGTCCGGTCTTGTTCGACGGCTCGAGGTCCGCACTGCCTCCGACGAGCTCGGGGCAGCCCTCGGCGAGCGCGTTCATCACGGTTCCGCACGCGGCGCGCGTAGCGACCGCCTTCGCCGGATCGAACGCGGGGAGAAGCGCCGTGAGCTTCGCAGCGTCGATCGCCGGCGCGGCAGATGTGCCGCGGTCCTTCGCGCCTTCCGCCACCTCCGCCGCGCGACGCGCGAACATCGCGTACGCCTCCTCCGGAACGGCGAACGTCTTCTCGGGATCGTACCCAAGCGCCTTCTTCGTCGCCGCGAGTTCCTCCGCCCCGAGCGGCGCGCCGTGCACTCCGGCCGTGTCGTGCTTCGTCGGAGCGCCGTTGCCGATGTGCGTATGGGAGATGACGAGGACGGGCGCGCCGGATTCCGCGACCGCCGCATCAAATGCGCCGCGGATCGAGTCGAAGTCGTGTCCGTCGCACTCGAAGACCTTCCATCCATACGACTCGAAGCGCTTCTTCGTGTCGTCCTTCATCGCGAGCGTTGCGTGTCCCTCGATCGTGATGTCGTTCGAGTCGTAGACAACCGTGAGCCCGCCGAGCTTGAGTGTTCCCGCAAAGGAGCACGCCTCGTGCGAAATGCCCTCCTCCATGTCTCCGTCGCCGCAGAGGACCCAGGTGCGGTTCCTGGCGGACTTCATCTTCGCCGCAAGCGCAAGGCCGACGCCCATCGCGAGGCCCTGTCCGAGCGGACCCGTCGTCACCTCGATGCCGCGGATGAGCTCGCGCTCAGGATGCCCAGCAGTGCGGGAGCCAAACTGACGGAAGTTCTTCACCTCGTCGAGGGAGAGCCCGTCCATTCCGGAAAGATGGAAAAGCGAGTACACGAGCGGCGAGCAGTGTCCGCCGGAAAACACAAGCCTGTCGCGTCCCTCCCATAGCGGCTCGGCCGGATTCACCTTCAAATACTCAAGCCAGAGCGTCGCCGCGACAT
>JAEEGG010026314.1_pt1 | contig 11120 bp, 5 predicted proteins | sample 9134161 | NCBI WGS metagenome assembly JAEEGG01 (sample SAMN16246543, study PRJNA631951) | gut metagenome | biome: gut microbiome; feature: rumen; material: CR-attached | host: Bos | place: Iran: Karaj | collected 2018-10
CTCTGGCCCTGTTTTATTCTCTGTACAAAACTTCCCAGATGAACGGACTGGATTTTAAGTATTATCTGAGGGAAGTAATAACCACCATGATGAAGCACATAAATCAGATTGACTTCGAAAAGAATGAGAAGGGAACGATTACAGGATACAGGGGACACAGTATCTCGGATGATATTTTGGATAGCGTTGCCCCTTGGAATTTAGCCAAGAAATTTGACGATAAAAACGAGTAGTCGGAAACCATTTCCGACCATTTACAATTAATTCAGTGCGCTGTCAATGATGCTGATCGTTGCCGAAGTGAGCTGATCACGGCGGTCTGCCGCTGGGATACTGGATTTTCTCCTGACTGGTTCTGAGCATCCGCCTGCGGAAAAGCAGTCTGGAGTACATTAAACTGCGAACATGCGGGGCTGCCCGGTCTAACTTGCCGGGAGGAGTTTCATCTGCTCAAATAAGAGACGGGAGCATTTGTTCCCCTGTAACTTTCCGTTCAGATGAACGTTTCCCAGAAAATACGTGGTTTTTTAACAGATATGCAGCAAAAAAGCCGTCCCGAAGGTGTTTTTTTTGTCATAGGATTGAGGATCATGGTGTCACAAGAAAGGATGATGTCATGTTTTTTATAGAGAGGTGAAATGAAATGACTGGTCTTAATGTAATGGTTAACAACAATTTGGTTAACAATGATCAGAATAGCAACATAGTTCAAAACGGCCCAGCAGGTAGTGTTCACAATGCTCCGTTGGGTAATCCTGCGCAGAATTTTAAAAGTGCGGTTGATGAAGGTTTTGTTGTTTTTGACAATCATGGATCAGTTATTGCGTCAGATGAGGAAACTCCGACTCTGACGATTTCAATGAATAAAAAAATTCAGGACATTAAGGAAACAGTCGCAGAGGTTGCTGACGGCAGCAGAAATATGACATTTACAGAACTGATGCAGGAGCTCATTTCCTATTCTGAAAAATCTCCCGACAATAAGGAGGAAAGTTCCAAATGCCTCTTCCGTAACGCTGACGGCGCCGTTGCTCTTGATCGACTTGCTCTGTCAATGACAAAGTCGCTTATTCAGACCTACTGCTTTTCCGGTAAAAAAAATCTGGATGGCGCGGAAAACCAGCTTAAAAATGATCTGAACGCTATTCTTGACAAAATCATGAAGGGAGATTATCCGACAGGCAGCGGCAAGGAGCAGATTCGCATTCTCAATGAAAAAATCGATGCTTTGAAAGCTCAGATTGGCAGCTCTCCAAATCATCCTAAAAAAGCCGAAGCCAGGGCGCTTCTTGATGATGTCAAAGCCAAGTTCGGTTCCATTGTTTCTGTCCGAAACAGCGCATCGTTAAAGCTGCGTCGGGCTCTGCAGTCGGGAAACCCTGTTTCCTTTTCCCGTCCGGAAGAGTTTATCGGTATGGGCAGTCTTCTGAAGAAATATGAAAGAAGTCTTTCGAAAATAGTGGATCTGCCCAAGGCAGATGCCAAGTTTGTGGCTGACAGCATCATTTCGGGTCAGAAATCTCTTGATGATGCCATTTCAGAAAATCCTCATTTAAAGAGCTTTCTCAACGAAATGTCTGAAAAGAACTGCCTGAAGCTGAAGGATCAAATCAAGGCTCTTGAGGACGGCAGCGGGCAGATCAGACAATCATGTGACGAGCTTAAGGAAAATATAAGAGCTAATGGTGCAGGGGATGATGCAGTAAAGCTCGGAGCCGAATCCCTGTGCTCTGATGTTCTTGATCGCATTAAAGAGCTCAGTCTGATCAGGGATGATTCCGAGAATCTTGTCAATGAGAAAGACAGAAATGAGCTTTACGCCGGGGCCGGTAAAGATCATGATTCGCTTGTAGGAAAAGAACTTTCAATGCTCGCTGACGCACTGAAGGACATAAATCCAAAATATGCCGAGTCCATCGGCAAACTTTCTGAAAACATGGATCTGCTCTCAGGAATACTTACAGCTGTAGATTATTCTCCGTCTCTTTTTATGCAGATTCTGAGTCAGCCGAAGATCGCAGACGCTCTTATAAGGCTTTCATCGCCGGAGTGTACTGATGCGCAGGTGCGTGATTCAATAAATTCGCTTTCCCAGGTTGTGTTTGATTACTGCAAAACTGCCGATAACTCGCTTCTGGTTTCCCTGCTTAAGGCCGTTCCGACGGATAACCTGTCTCCGAGCGGCAGGGTGATTATGGATAATCTCCCCGTTAAGCTTGAGCTTACAAAGGATGCACTGGCATGCATTAATTTCATTATTCACAACACCAATGACATTGACAATGCTCCTATTGTTATTGATTTTGACTGTCTCAAGACCGCCTATCACAAGGTATGCAAGTCGGGTCCTCAAATTGAGAAGCTCTTAAAGCAGAATCACTGCTATTCCGATTTGAAAAATGTGGAAAACATTCTTCTCAAGGCTGCATATCATGATTTTCTTGCAGAACATCCCGATGACGCCGCTTCTTTAAAACCGTTTGCCGAAAACGCAAAGTTTAAAGCGGCCATGGGAATTTCAGATCATGATTCCGACGTCACTGTTGATGTTGCTCGCTACAAGGGATTTGATCCTACCAGCGTCAATATTAAAAATACCGAGGTATCGGCATTTCTGAAAGCATTCAACATTATGATGAGCCACAGCGACTTTGTTGAAAGCTGCAGCAAGATCCCTCCTGTTCATCTTGCCAACAGAATAGCCGAGTCTCTTGACCTGAACATTCTGAATTTTCTCGATGATGTTCAGTCCTTTTATGATCGTGAAAGCGCCAGGACAGGAGCCAAGGTTGAAGAGATCAGGAAGCTTGTAAATCCGAATGATCTCGAGATGCTTCGCAATTCTTTCAATGCCGCCCAGACAAGCAAGGAGAAGCTTCAGTGGTTTAATGACAACATGGAGAAGCTTGCCAGTCTGTTTATCAATACCCATAAGACAACTCTTGGTCAGATTGAGAACAATAATAAAACCTTTTTGAATGAAAGCAGGCATATACTTGAGAATCTTCATCTTGAAAAGCTTGTTGAATTCAGCAAGGTGTCGTCCCAGGCCCTTGGATCGGAGATCAAACCGATTGCCAACGTGGAGGAGCTTCTTCGGGATGTTTCAAAGATACAGGGCAGCGAATCCATCGGATTCATGGTTACAACTCTTAATCAGATATCAATTCGCAATGTGGATGATCTTTTGCCTAAGGGACGTACGTTCCTCGGTCTTACCAGAGATGATTTTCTCAACACGGATAATACGGGCAAGATTGCGGAGGCTCTTAAGAACGCTCCGGCTGAACTGACCGAATCTGCAGATTATAAATTTGCGTTTTTCTACTATGCGAAGCTTGAATCCCTGAAGGCTTCGAACAAGGGCATAAAGGCCGTTACGGTTGATCAGCTCGCTTCCGCCGGAGTAAGGGTTGGAATGGTAAAGACTCTGATCAAGAACATTGTTCAGGACAGATTTCGCAACGTCAGCGGTTTTGCGGCGGCGGGAAACGTACCAATGGATGGAACCGCACTGCTTAAATTCTGCAAAAATCAGAGCAAAATGAAGGATCAGGACAGACTGAGAATGCTGGAGAATTTCACTCTTTCCGACGATATGTTCAGCCCTGAAAACAATATTTTTGTAGGAAGCAAGGAAGCCGGAATAAAATTAAAGCAGACAATTCAGAAGCTTGTGGCTAACACTGTCAATGCAATCAAGCGCGGAGCCGATACGGGAGAGGCGCTGAGAACTCTTAATTCCATGATTGCAACAAATCTGGCCGGTGACGCAACCAGGGATATTGCAAACGCTCTTGTTTATCTCAGTCCGTATTTTACCCGGGAGTTTGCAGGAGACAATGAAAGTTCACATGAAAAAATCGTGACAGAGAAGTTTGGCAGGTTTTTCAAGTCCGGAAGCAGTGCAGACAAGGCTTCTCTTGTTCTGCTGAGAAATGCTCTGACAAGCAGCACGATCGAAACCTCCCGTTCTCTGTCAGGACTCATGCTGGCATTCCGCAGAAAGAGTCTCAGTGATGACACGTCAGTTGATACTCTTATGCAGAATCCTTTTGCAAAAATGATGGCCGACAATGCTCTTCGCCAAATTGCCTATAACAACGATTTTTCAACATATGCCGATTTCAAATACCAGTTCTCCAATGAGGAAACCGTCGCAGGAAAATCCAAAAACGAGATTATTCGCGAGGCTGTGGACATTCTTAAATCAAAGATGGCCGTTGACGACGTCGTTCTAGAAAAGATGTTAAGACAGCTTGTTTCCTCGGATCTTTACTTTAATGATACCTCAAGCAGGACAAAGCATGCCAAGAGGGCGGTGAGGAACTTCGGACGGGCGGTCAGATCAAGCAAGGTGGTATCATCCATCGGCAGAGGAATCAGCGCGGGATTCGGATGGATCAGGGGAATTTTCGGCACAAGAAGAACGAACGGGGCATACAGTGCCATAGCTGCCAATGTCATCTCAAATATGACCGCCGGCTCCTCCATAGTCCACACAAAGGACAACAAGGTGGAGATCAAGGCCGGAAAAAATCTGAAGGTTGGAAGGTTTGAGGCCGGCGTGTCAGTCGGAGTAACCATCAGCGCGGGAAGCAATCTTGAAATAGAACGCTTTGAAGACAACCGCTTTACATTTGTCATGTCTGCCGCGCTCGGAGCCAAGCTCGGACTTACGGCAGGGATAGGCTCGGTCAATGATCCTACGATCTCCGTTACAGGAGAGGCGGGAGGACAGTACCAGAGAGGTGTTGCCGTCACGTTTGATTCAGAAGAAAAGGCATCAGATTTTTTAACCAAGATCATTGAAGCGGATGTTCAGTTGACCGATCTGCAAAGGGCAAGTATGCTAAGAAGCGAGACCACCAAGGTTTTCGAGTACGGCATCGGAGCCGAGGCGAATATTATGGGATCCGTTCATGAGTTTTCCGGTGAGAATGACACAAGTGAGTTTGATGTTCTTCAGCTGAAAGCCAAAGCGGAATTCGGTCAGAATTTCGAATGGAAGCAGGAAACAGGAACTAATTACCACAGGTTTTCCAAGACCGTCAATACCACGGCGTCCGTCGGAGTGGAAGCAGGCATCTCCCTGAAGAATGCAATACTTGGAAATTCCTTAATCAACTCCCGAAATCCTGACGAGATTCAGGACGAGTCAAAGAAGGAAGAGTATGACTCCAAAAAGAGTACTATTGAGGATTCGGCCAACATGTTTGCGCATATGCTGACGAATCATGAGAAATTGCTGGATGACGTGTTTTCCAAGAATATTATTTCCGAATTTTCGGATCATGAGTATTCCGAGGAGGAGGATAAGGAATGGGATGGTTCTGATGATTTGCAGAAGTATGAAAAGGATCCTTCAAGATTTGTGGCTGAATCCATAGTTAACCTGGCCAAGGACAATGTTGCCGTGAATGCCGTGTCTGATATGGATTCCATGATTGAGTACATCGCCAGGAAGATCCCCGGCGTGAAGCAGGTTGTGGAGGTAAAGGATAAGCTCACCGGGCTTGTAAATTCCTTTAACGGACTGTTCAACAAGCTTGACACCGCAAATTTAAGACTTGATGCCGGCATAAATATCGGTGACGACGCGGATGAGATAGCAACCATCAAGGTCGGTGCAAAATACAGCTGCAATACTTCGACCAGCTACGAAACAAACCTGATGCAGAATGATCTCAGAAGTGTTGAAAAGACAATCAGCATTGAGCCGGAAAACAGCGGAAGTGAAAGCACCCAGAAGACAAACAATGTCAAATTCCTGTCTGCAACCATGAAGAATCTTGGCTATACCGGCGCCCAGATCAGCAAGGCCGTAAGCATGCTGAACACTATTCAGCAGAGAGGTGAAAAACTGGAATCAATGGAGATTGTCCGAACTGCAAAGAAGGAATCCCTGGCGAGGATCAAATCTAAAATCAGAACTGATCGCAATATTTCAAAGCAGATCAACAAACATGTTGATAATATGAAGGATTCCGATTTCAGACCGGTTAGAATAGTCTTCAATACATCCAAAAATATAGATTCCACTTCTGCCTCCATCGGAGGAGGGGCTTTCATCAAGGTTAACTTCTCTTCAGAGGAGCAGTTGTCCAGTAGGAAATCCTACGAGATTGAATTCTGATTTTGTCTGTTTCTTGTCGGCACGGCATCATGGATGTCCATGATGCCTTTCCTTATGGAGTTTTAAATGAGCAGTGTTTCAACAATTAATGAGCTTTTGTTAAAGTGCGGGATAAAAATCAATCCGCTTGATTCTGATACTTTGGTTTCTGAAAATGATTTGAACGGACTTCATATAGTAATTTCCTGGAATTCCGAGGAAATGACTCTTGCGGCAAAAAGCAATATTCTTGCCATTGATGATTTCTATGATTCCATATTCCAGAAATTCCAGAAAAATATTCTTCAGCTTAATTCTCTTGATTATCTTCCGGAGGACTTCCGCATTGGAGTCAGTCTGATTGATACAGCTGTTCAGATTAAGGGCTTGGCTAAAATTGATCCGAATGCGGATGGAGAGGATGCAAGGATAGCGCGTTTGATAAAGGCTGTTATTTATTACGGTCTGGAAAGCAGAAAAAGACTGATAGAGGAATATTACCAGCTTGATCAGGAATGAATTATGGATCGGTCCTCTCATTTTTCCTGTTACATCCTGAATGGATGTAACTTTTTGTGTGCTCGGCATGCACATTTTCTATAGGGTGAAAGTCCCGAACTCGGCATCTAGTGGCAAGAGTTAGCGAATCGCAAGGTGGTCACAGTAATGTGATAGCTGAAAGAAGCGATAGCAAAACTTCGAACTGACGAACAGAAATCATCTTAGGCAAATATGGTGGGTAAGCATGCAAAATAATGTGAAGCCCTATAGCTAGACGGAACCATAGGTGTAAAGATGGCAGCAATGAAGTGAAAGGAAATGAGCTTACCCGAGGAGGTCCTGTTAGCCGAAAGGTAGTAACAACGAATAACAGGAAGTCAGCAGAGGTCATAGTAGCGATGAGTATGCGTGAAGGACTGAACAAAACAAGTGTGAAAATTTAGAGGAACGCAATCTTGAGCACTGAAAATAAGGCATAAGGTAGAAGCGAAGGCCGACCGGAAGGGAGAGTAGCGGAGAGCGTGAGGGTACCGGATGGGGAGTGTGATGAGAGCAGTGATATAAAGAAATGAGTAACATGAACGAAAGCAAGCCGATAACATTAGAGAGAATACTCGAGAAAGATGTGCTGATGGAAGCCTATAAACGAGTGCGTTCCAACAAAGGAAGTGCAGGGATAGACGGGATGAAAACCGAGGAACTCCGAGACTACATCCGAAGCCATCCGAAAGAAATCTCTGAGTCGGTACGCAATGGGACGTATAGACCAAACCCGATAATGAGGGTCTACATTCCGAAAGACAATGGGGAGAAGAGACCGCTGGGGATACCAACGGTAAAAGACAGGTTTGTTCAACAGGCAATAGCCTTAGTGTTGTCAGAGGAATATGAAAAAGTATTCTCAGATAACAGTTTTGGATTCCGTCCGGGACGCAGCTGCCACGATGCAATAAACCGAGCACTAAAGTACGTAAATGAAGGTTTTGAATGGGTCATTGACTTAGATTTGAGCAAATTCTTTGATACGGTAAATCATAGCAAGCTATTGCAGCTTCTGTCTGACAAGATAGAGGATGGCAGGGTGATATCGTTGATACATCGTTTCTTAAGAGCCCCGATTTGTGAAAACGGTAAAGTGGGCAAGAAGAATACAATCGGCACTCCGCAAGGAGGGGTAATCAGTCCGGTACTTGCAAACATACTGCTTAATGAGTTGGATCAATTGCTTGATTCAAGGGGAATAAGGTTTGTCAGATATGCTGATGACATGGTGATACTGTGTGGAAGCAAAAAGGCGGCAGAAAGAATCCTTGCAAATGTAACAAAGTTTGTAGAGGGAAAACTATTCCTTAAGGTGAACACAGAAAAGACCAAGATTTTGCAAGCATGTGAGGACTCTCAGTTTCTGGGATTTGCATTCACCCAAAAGGTGAAGGCAAGGAAGAAGAAGGAGTTTCCCACGCAAAGATTCTTCGCAGTTGTCCATAAGAAAAAGCGAGTTAAGCTCGCTGAATCCTTGAAAACAATCCTCGACAGGAGAGCTAAAGGAGGAGTGGAGACCGTCAAACGAAAGCTACTGTTAAAACTGCGTGGCTGGTGCAACTACTTTAAAGGTGCGGTACCGGAAAAGTGGAAACAAGAAACAGACACGTGGATACGTAGAAGAATTAGACAACTTCTGTGGAAACAGTGGAAGAAACCGGGTAAACGCTGTGAAGAGTTTAGCAAACGACTCAACAAGCCGCTCAGCATTAATGCCTGTGCTTTCTCGTCAAATCGCTACTGGTACATGTCTAAGTCACATGATATCCACAGGGCACTCGGAAACTTCAGATTGAAAAGTGAAGGGTGGACTTGGATCTCTGTGTTCGAATCCTAACCTATGATGGGGTGAGGGTTTCTTTGTTTTGAACCGCCGAATACGGATCCGTACGTTCGGTGGTGTGGGAGGCGTGGTTTTCCCGCCTACCCGATTTCAGCATTCGTTTTCCAAGTAGCGCATATTGCTGTTTCCGGGGTGAATATCATGCAGATTCCCCAGTGATAGTTGCTTTACTTAAGTTTTAACTCAATAAGCCTTGTCATGGTTTCGGGATACCGTTGATGCAGAGGAACAAAATTTGTGATTTTTCTGCATTTATTGTAAAGAACATGTGACCTGGATAGGAGTTACCCGGGATTTTGACAGGAGATAATTGTATTTCGGACATTGACGTCAGATTGTCGCTGAACAGGCGTTCGTCCCCGGATTATGATGTTAAACTGGTCTCCATAATTTATGATTGTTATTTGAGCATTTTCAGCATTTGCAAAGTTTCTGTGTGTCAGAGTACATGAGGCGCTGTGGGTAAAAGATGGTTTTAGTTTGCAGAAGGATATAAGCTATGACAGGGTTGGTAAATAATAACAACAATATACTTAATCAGCCGATCGATTTAGTCAACGCCAATAATGGAGTCAATCCTGCTCCAAATCCGGCTCAGAACGACAGCATGAGACTTCGTGAAACATTTGACAATTTTGAGGTTTTTAATCTTGACGACGAGATTTTCCATAACACTGATACAAATTTTACTCCTTCAGCTTCAATGGCCAAGAAACTGGCAAATATTGAGACTCTGATTGGCAGAGCAGTCGACAGCGGCAGGACAGATGTAACTCTTGATCAGCTTTTTTCATATGCCAGCTCCTTTTCAGAAACTAAAACCGGCGGTTCGGAAAAGATAATTTTCAATAACGGGGATGAGGCGCGGGAGATAGATGCCTGCGTGGCCCGCAATACAAATCTTCTTCTGGGAGCCTACTGTTTCAAGGGCAATGCCACCGAAGCGCAGAAGACTCTGAGAAGTGAACTGGAGATGCTGATTCAGAAGATTATGTCAGGCAAATATCAGCCGCAGGAAACAGAGCAGATGCAGCAGAAGCTGTGAATAATCTTACTGATCGTCTCACTGCCGATATTGCTGCAAGAGACGTAAACCAGATGTCGCAGCAGGAAAAACAGAAGGCAACAGCTTTTGCAGCCGAGGTCAAGGCCAAATTCAGCCGTATCCTGGACAACCAGGCCTCCATAAAGGAGCAGCTCAGGTTTTTGAGATCTCTTACGGAAACCGGCAGACTGGCCAATAAAATTCAGCTTACATCCGCCAAGGATCTTATCGGGATGGGGCATATCATCACAGCTGACTGCGAGGAGGTTTCAAAGGCTTTCAGCATACCTGAGGATGATTTTGAGTCAGTTCTCGGACAGATTGAGACGGGAGAAAAGGATCTTGCCAATGCTGTAAGCGAGAGGCCCAATCTTAATGCCGGCCTGCAGGCTTTTTCCAGAGAGACCAAGGAAGAAATTACCGGTGAAATCGGTGAACTTATGAAAAAAAATAAATCCGCTGTGAAAAAGTTTGAAGAAACCTGCGATAAAATCCAGCATCTCAGAGAAACAGGAGGTTCGGCAAATAAGATCTCCATCGAAAATGACAAGAAAGAACTGCTCATTGCTGATTCAATGGAGAGCATCCGCCAGATTATGCATCTGTCAAACAGGTGTGCATCGCAGCTTACCAGGGAAGATTCGGAAGCTCTTTTCTACAGAAATGAATACAGACCTGAAAGTCTTGTTAAAAAAGAACTTGAACTGCTGAAATCGTATTGCAGAAAGATGGAGCCGGCCCAGGATGCGGCAACGGCGGTTGCAAACATTGACAAGCTTATGCGTCCTGAAAATTTTGCAATGACCATGAATCTTATTAGGGAAACAGGTTTCTCGACCAGCATCATCAAGGACATATTGAAGAACGACAGCATAGTTGATCTGATGATCGATTTGAAAAATGGTGCGAATCTGACAAATGAGCAGCTCAGGGAAAAGATCTGCATGCTGTCCAATCAGCTCTGTGACGGAGATTTGTATTCTGACAATACTTTGCTTTCCGCCGTCGTAAGAAGTATTCCGCAGGATGCTCTCGGCGACAGAGCAAAGATTATAATGGATCATTTGCCTGTCACTCTTAATCTCATTGCCGATTCTCTTGTCTGCATTGATCATGTAAAGAAAGCCGCAAACAATCAGCTGGCCGGAAATGAACCTTTGAAGCCGGCCTCAGTAGATTTTAATGATCTCAAGAATGCATATCAGAAAGTCTGCCATCCTGACAGAGAGCTAAAAAAGTTTCTGTCAAAGCAGAAGTTCGACGCTGATTTAAAGAACGTTGAAACCGTACTTCTCAGAGCTGCATATCATCAGTACATTGTTGAGCATCCGGAGGATCCTGACAACAGAAAATCATTCAGGGAGCATATGGGATTTAAAAATGCAATCGGAATACTGGATCATGACGACAACAGGAATGATACCGTAGGCATCGGAAGATACAAAAATTAGTAAATGGTCGGAAATAAAAAATTCTGACCGTTTTTGAGGATATAACATAGGTTGAAAAAATTGATGAGCGACATCACATTTTAGTAAGTTTTTATGCAATAACATTTTTTCAAAAAAACTTTT
>JAEEGG010026317.1_pt1 | contig 11119 bp, 6 predicted proteins | sample 9134161 | NCBI WGS metagenome assembly JAEEGG01 (sample SAMN16246543, study PRJNA631951) | gut metagenome | biome: gut microbiome; feature: rumen; material: CR-attached | host: Bos | place: Iran: Karaj | collected 2018-10
CAGGGAAACAACCCTGTAGACCGTGTAACCTTTCGCCGCGCGGCGTGTAGACAGGACGGAAACAATTTCAAGACAAACATCTGAAAAGGAGTAAAACAATGATAACAGCAGTCAGCTACCAGTTCGAAAGATTCCTGGACTTCGCCGAGGAGCGGGTCAAGGCCGGCAAGGAGTCGGCGATAGCCAGGACGGGCGAAGTGCGGGTCGGAGAAGGCACTCCGCTCGCGGAGCGCGCCATCTACTCCACCGACAAGACCGACTTCGTAGGCATGACGATTCTTCGCGGCGGCGACACCAAGCGCGCCAACGACGAGGTGCGCGAGCTCTTCAGGAAGTCCATCGTCGACATGTTCGGCGGCGAGGGGAACATCCCCGACAGCGTCAAGGACGCGATGCTCCTCAAGGACTACGGCCAAGGAAAGCCCCTCACCGCTCGCCGCATCCTCGAGGTCTACAAGGCGATAGAGGCCCTCGACCGTACAAACATCTTCCATCCCTGCTCCGACTCCAAGGGCGAGCTCGCGAAGATGGCCTTGGAGGCGGGCTACACGAAGCTCGACTTCGGCAGGCTCAACACGGCGGCCAACTTCCTAATGAAGGCGCAGGGCATTGACGCGAAGACGGCATTTGTGGAGGTCGCCTTTAAGGGAACGCCCGCCAACCGCGCAATGAACGCCGGCTCGTTCTTCATGAAGGACGAGAAGTCGTTCATGCTGGGCTACGATTTGTTCAACAGCATGAACAACTGCCACGACAGGTGCAAACATGCGCTCGCCGAATACGACGGATCCGCCAATGTGAAGCCGCTTGCCGTCGTCGCCGATAACCTCAAGGGGAAGTACGACCAGGTGAAGATATTGCTCCAGGTCTGCATCAGGGAGTCGAAAGTGCCCGAGGAGCTCTTCTCCAAGACGCTGTCGCACCTGGAGAGCACCCGCGGCGACTTGAGGAGGATCGCCGATTCCCTCTCCGACAATCCGCCGACAAATCCGTCGGATCCGTCCGCAAACCAGTACGACCGGGTGAAGATGTACAAGGAGCTTTTCGACAGGCCTTCGGCGCAGTACTTCAATAGCAACTTGAACGAACTCAAGGTCAAGCTTCGCGAGAACAAGCAGTTCACGCCTGAGGTGGAAAAGGTGTTCGACTATATCAAAGGCATCGCCGAAGATATGATCGCGGAAGAGAAAGAGCTTCGCGCCGCTTACGAGGCGGCCGTCGGCAGGAATCTGTCCTCGCGCAAGGGCCTTACCGAGATAAAGGCCAAGATCATCGCCGCAGCGAGGGAAGGTGGCCAGGCGAAAGGCACGCCGGGCATGCTCACGGAGGGCGTGCTTGAGAAACTCGACCTTGCCGAAAATCTCCGCAAGGATCCGTTCGGCGCCATGCAGAAGATCGACAAGCTCTGCGCTGACTTCAAGAGGCACGGCCTGAAGTACGTGAGCTTCAGCCAAAAGCAGAAGGCCGACCTCAAGGCGCTCCTCCTGACCTTCCTCCAGAAGGAGAAGGGCGAGAAGGCGTTTAAGCGCCTCATCGACAAGTGCGAGGCCGAGTTCATCAACCGGCAGATGTTCAATCCGTATGAAAGGTGGAATCCCATGCGCAGCCCCGATGACGCCTACAAGCACTTCATGGAGAATCGAGAGGAGCTGCTTCAGTTCGACCCCTCGAAGAGCGACTCTTGACATGGCGCGGAGATCGGCAATCGTGTCGTCAGGAAGGAGCGGCGGCAAAGGAGGATAGACCATGGCACTCGACATAAACGGATACAACAGCGCGTTCAAGTCCTTCGTGGACTTTGCGGAGGAGAAGTGCGCGAAGAAGGAGACGACGGCGATAGCCGACGCGACTCTTGAAAGCAGCACGCTGGAAGGGCGCAGGATCGTCGCGGTCACGGATGCCCAAGGCGACTCGCTCCACAAGTGGTTCCGCGGCCAGACGCGGACAACAGCCAACGACCGCACCCGCAGGCTCTTCATGAACGCGGTCGCCGATATGTTCGGCGGCGAGTCGAAGATACCCAAGTCCGTCAGGAAGGCGATGATCCTCTCCGACTACGGCGAGGGAAAGCCCCTCACGGCGCGGCGCATCTTGGCGGTCAAGGTCGCGATCGACGCGGACGGCACGATGAAGGCGCGCGGCATGAAGGAGGCCTGGGCGGAGATCGACGCCACTTACGGCAGGTTCATGCACGAGGAGACGGAGACAGCGGCGCTTGCGGACGGCTTCACGCGCGGCGAGCTCAAGAACCTCGCAAAGGCCGTCAATTTCCTGAGGGCGGCGAATCCCGGCATGTCCGAGATGGACGCCTACCGCGAGGTCTCGACGCCGCACTCGAAGTCCAACAGGCTTTTCCAGTATGGCGGGATATTCCTCCGCTCGTCCGACGACTTCGCGCGCGGACTTCAGCTCCTCGACGACTTCAAGGCGTGGCACGATGGCCTCGTCCAGTTCAAGAAGAACCACGCCGGCGGGCTGAAGGTGGACTTCAGGCACGCCGACACGCCCACCAAGCTGAACTTCGGCTCCCACATCGCGCTCTCCGGGTCCGCGGCCGAAGGGCTGGAGACGTTCGTCTTCATGGAGATAGCCGGGAATCCGAACGCGGACCTCTCCAAGACGGGCGAGGACCTGTTCGGGTACGCGAACAACGCGGCGATGCGCGCCTGCATCCGCGGACTCGACTCGCGGGCTTCCGGCACGCTCATATCCCTCCCGACGAAGGTTCGCCATACCCTGTACGCCGCGTTCGACGCGCTGATTACGTCCGCCAAGAACGTGAAGCAGGCCGAGGCGCAGAGTCGCATGCACAAGTTCGACCTGAAGCTCGACTACAACCTGCTGTTCATCGCGCGCGTCGTGAAGAACTTCGCCGCGCTCGACGCGAAGCTCGCGACAGGCCCCCTGACGGCGAAGGACGTCATCGAGATCTGCTACCCGGAGATCAAGAATCCCGCCCGCTACAACCTGCGGACGATCAACGAGTTCACGAACACCTTCGAGGAAGCCATCGAGGAGCAGTGCGGCGAAATGGCGATAACGGCCGTCCTGGACAGGATGTACGCGTCCGGCTGCACGCTTGAGGAGGCGATCGACAGCTTCAACAACTCGAAGCCGCTTCCCGCCCTCCCGCACGTCGCCGGCCATTCGTTCAAGTACGCGGAGCATCGCAGCGGCGGCGAGAAGCAGATGGTGGCCGACCTCTCGCGGGTGCACAACTACGGCAAGGCGGACAAAGACGGCCAAGGAATCGACGGAACGCATCTGCTCGAGGAGGCGGACTACAAGAACACGATGATGTTCCCGGACGGGGAGACTGTCGTCACCAGCCCGAGAGCCGAGCACGCCGGTGGCCTCGCGCGGTCGGTGGAAAAGGTCAGGGCGCTGTGCGGCAAGGGGCATACGCTGCAGATGAACGCCGTCGCGTACAGCCTCACGCAGTCGGCCAACGGTCCGCTGAACCATGCGCTCGGCAAGTACGGCGTCTATGCGTCGGAGCACGTGGCGCTCAACTACGAACTCTCCAAGGACAACGAGACCGGCGCGGTGACAATAAGGTACTCCAATCCGCCGGCCCTGCCGATCAAGTTCTCCTGGACGACCACCGTCGGCGTCGACGGACACTGCTCGTCGACCCTGATCGCCATCGAGCCGTAGCCGGCGCTGCCTCGACCCACGCCACTGAAATTAACGGGCGAATACACCGAGGTGGGTGAATATGATATAATTTCAATGCAGACAAGAACAAGAAACGGAAAACGACATGGAATTCGAAGAACTCATCTCTGACTTCGCCGAGCGGCACAGCGTCGCGAATCTCGCGGCGGAGAACAACGCCGCCGCGCTCGAGGTCGACGGAATAGTCGTCACGCTCGTCACGGCGGGGGACGCGCTTTCGGTCTCCGCCGAAATCGGCGAGCCGCCGTCCGAAGGTAGGGCCGAATTCGCCGAGCTCATGCTCGAGGCGAACCTGCAGTCCGGGGCCTTCTTCGCGAAGAAGCACGAAAGCGGCGCCTATGTGCTTGTACGCCGGCTCCAGCTCCCGGCGCTTGACGCGGAGTCCTTCGACACCGCGCTCGAGGAGCTCGTCAACCTGTCCGAGACGTGGCGCCGGCTCCTCGCCGACTTCCGCCCCGTCGCGAAGGCGGCCGCGGAGAGCACAGAAGGGGTCCCGCAGTTCGGCGCCAACGGCTTCGTCCAGGTGTAGGGCGCCAGGTTCGTGCCAAGAGCAGCCCCGTCAATGGGCGTCGCCGCCGCGAACGAGGGCGGCATGGCGACTGGCACTTCGAGCGAGCTTCCGGCGGTAATGCTGGACAAACTCGAAGATTTCCTCGCCGAAGACCCGTACGGCAACATGGAAAAGTTGGGCAAGTTCTGCACCTACCTCGAGAACAACGGCCCGGCGGCTCTCCACGTCGCCGACGGGAAGAACGTCGACCTCAACTGGCTTTACAGGGAGGTCATCGGGTGAGGCATCGGCTGTATAGACGAAATCAGGAGTTTCGTATCTTCAGCAGCCCGCGCTTTCTGAGGGCGTCGAGGGTTTCGGAGAGTCGCTCGCGCTTCCTGCGCGATTCGTCTGCCGGATTGGCGAAGAGCATCGGCTCCGAATCTTCGGGATAGTCCTGCAGATTTGCGACGCCGAAGCCGATAAGGCGCACGGTGTACTTCGCGCGCCCCTCCGGCCATTCGCGGTCGAAGAGCTTCAGCGCCGCCTCGCGGAACGCGAAGTCGTCGCGCGCGGGGTGCGCGAAGGGCATCTGCCGTGTCAGCGTCTCGAAGTCGGCGTCGCGCAGCTTGAGGCGCGCGGTGCGCGCCCAGCGCTTCTCGCGGCGGAACCTTAGCCCGACGTCGGTGACGAGCTCCAGGAGCTTCTCGCGCACCGCCTCGCGGTCCGAGATGTCCTCGTCGAAGGTGTGTTCGCGCGAGACGGACTTTTCCTCGCCCGGCTCCCAGTAGACTTTGTCGTCCGACTTCCCGAACGCCATGTCCACGAGATCGTCCGAGACGAGCGCGTTGCCGCGTCCGAGCCGCTGGACGTCTCCGCACGTGGTGATTCCGTACGGCTTAAGCGCCTCGATTGTCTTCTTCCCGACGCCCCAGAGGATTCCGATCGGCTTGCGCGCGAGAAAGGCCGCGATCTCGTCCGGCTCGAACGGCATCAGGGTGAGTCCGTCTGGCTTGTGCTGTTCTGACCCTATCTTCGCGAGGAGCCTGTTCGGCGCGATTCCGACGGAGCACGTCACGCCGCAGACGCGGCGTATCTCGCTTCGCAGAGCCTCGCCGAGCGCGACAGCACGTTCCGCGGCGGATGTGCCGCGGAAGAGGTGGAGCGAGCCCGCGATGTCGAGGAACGCCTCGTCCACAGAAACGCCCTCGACGTAGGGCGTGTAGTGCGAGAAGACCTCGAACGCCTTGTCCGACACGGCCTGGTACTTCGCCATGTCCGGATAGGTGAAGATCGCGTGCGGACAGAGCTGGTAGGCCGTGCGGGAGGGCATCGCGCTGTGGATTCCGTACTTCCGCGCCTCGTAGGAGCACGTCGAGACGACGCCGCGCTCGTGGGGTCCCGAGCCGACGACGAGAGGCTTCCCACGCCATTCGGGGTGGGATAGCAGCTCTACGGATGCGAAGAACGCGTCCATGTCGACATGCAGTATCACGGCCATGCGGCAATTATACCAAATCTGGCTATGCCCGTGGAAAAGGCGCACCCATCCCCGTTGTGGGGGAAGGAAGTATACCGTGGCAATATACTTCGGTATAGTGCTTTTGTGGAGCTTTCGCATAATTGAGATTTGCAACAGCTTTAGGTAGAATATCCGGCAACTACAAAGAAAGGTCTGCCATGTCTCTGAAATCGAAATTCCAGTCCGTACTTTGCACCTTCGCCGCCTTGCTGGCCGAGGCCGCGCTGATGCTGCCGATGGCCGCTTCGGCGGACATTGTCATCAACGAGGTGATGGCGAAGAACGAGGCGACGCTCGCTACGCTGAACGGCACGCAGGGCATTGACTGGGTGGAGCTCTACAACTCCGGTGACGAGGAGGTGGACATCACGGGATGGTATCTCTTCAACAAGCCCAAGAAGTCTCCCGACGAATGGACGCAGATACAGGGCGAGTGCCGAATCCCGGCGAAGGGCTATCGGATCGTGTGGTGCGACGGAGACGGAATCTGTACCTCGTGGGATGCGTCCGAGCCGCATGTCGCCTGCAACATCTCCACCGACGCCGGCAAGCACACGGTGTTCATCGCGTCCGCTGCAGACAAGGATGCCATCGTCCATCGCGTCGAGATGCCCCAGAGCCACGCGGACATCTCCTACGGATTCGGCCATCTTCCTAACATGCTCCTCGGCGAGGACGCCCCGGCGCAGTACAAAGTCGGTTCCGGCGCATGGAAGCAGGCGAGCGGTCCGCTCGGCATGAGCGCCTCCGCAGGCGTCCTTAAGACAGTCGCGTACAACCTTAACTACTACGGCGACCTCAGGATAAACAACCTCGAGGACGCGGAGCGTTACGCCGCCGATTCGAGCTACTGGCGCACCGATGTCGCGAAGCCTGTCGCGGACGGAACCGTCGACTCGTTCGCGCTCCGGCTGAAGGGCGTGAGCCGCGGGGACTTCGGTTCGTACAACGACATCCCGGGTTTCTCCAAGGCGAGCCTCGTGTGCAGGATCTCCGGTGCGGTGAAGATTCCGGAGTCAGGCGAGTGGACCTTCTCGACCGGATGCTTCGGAGGCGCCGTCGTGCGGCTGAAGCGGCTTGGCGTCGTGTGGTCGCTAGGCGACACTGACAGCGTGCCGTCCGGCTATGCCCGCTCGCTCGACACTCTCGATCTCGATGCGGGTGTGTATGAGATCGAGGTCGTGTGGTTCAAGGACTCGCGCGACGGACTCTACTACGTGCTGGACCTCAGCGCGGCGAAGGGACGTCACGAGTCCTTCAGCACCGATGTCTTCAAGGTGATCGGCAGCGCCGGCAGCGACATCACGGTGGCGAGTCCGCTTGGCGCGCAGATCGCGAACGACATCAGCGGCGAGATGCTCGGCGTCTCCCGTACTCTCTCCTGGAAGTCGACGTTCTCCGTTGAGGATCCTTCCGCAGCAGGCACCGCGAAGCTGCGCATCCGCTATTCCGATCCGTTCGTGGCGAAGTTCAACGGCACGGAGGTCGCCTCTGTCGCTGATGTCGGCCAGCGCACGGCGGAGGAGATGGCGAAGGTCGTGGAGTTTCCGATCGACGCGTCGCTCATGCGGACCGAGAACACGCTCGAGGTCACGATGACGAACAGCTCCGCCGGCGATTCAGAGCTTCTTCTTTCCGCCGGCGTCGCGAGCATGGAGGACAGACTCGTCGGGCTTTACTTCGAAGAGCCTACGCCGGGCGCGGCGAATTCCGACGCTGGGCGCACCCCGTACACGCCGGAGGTGGTCTTCAGCGAGCGCCACGGATACAAGACCGAGCCGTTCCAGCTTGTGCTGAGCTGCGCGGGCGATGGGAACGCGGATCGGAAGATCTACTACACCACGGACGGGACGAGGCCGGATCCATCCTCGTCCGCTACTCGCCTGTACACCTCGCCGATCGCCATCGACAGGACCACGTGCGTCCGTGCCTGCGCCTGCGACGCGAACAGTCTTTTCGAGACGCAGTGGTCGGCCACGTATCTCTTCCTCTCCGACATCCTCCGGCAGGACTCGTCGGTTCCGGCGGGCTTCCCGGCCGACAAGGAGGTGAACGGGCAGTACATGACGTACGGACTCGACAATGCGATCCTCGGCGACTCGAAGATGCTGGCGAGGTTCAAGAAGAGCTTCACGAACGGAATCCGCACCGTCTCCATCGTGATGGACCCGAAGGACCTTTTCGACGGCACCAAGGGAATCTACTGCCACGCACAGAACCGCGGCCGCGACTGGGAGCGTCCGACGATGCTCGAGCAGATACACCCCGGCGACCAGGAGGATGAGTTCACCGCCATTTGCGGAATACGCATCCGCGGCGCCTACAGCCGCAACGCGAACTACAGGAAGCACAGCTTCCACATGATCTTCCGCGGCGAGTACGGAATGGACCGCCTGGAGCATCCTCTCTTCGGCGACGAGGGCGCGGAGAGCTTCAAGCGAATCGACTTTCGCACCGAGCAGAACAACGCCTGGGTGAACTACGATGCGCACTCGAGGAAGGAGACGATGGTCAACGAGGTCTTCTCGCGCGATTCGCAGCGCGACATGGGCCAGCCCTACAACCGCAGCAACTACTACCACCTCTTCATCAACGGCATCTACTGGGGAGTGTACCAGACGGAGGAGCGAGTCGAGAAGAACTACGCCGCGGACTACCTTGGGGGAGACGACGACAACTACGATGTCATCCGCACCACGAGCATGAACGGCGGCAACTACCACAACGAGGTCGCCGACGGAAACGAGGACGCGTGGAGTCTGCTGCATTCGATCACGCTCGAGGGCTACGGCGCGGACCATCCGGGCAACTACAACCGCGTGCGCGGGCTCAATCCCGACGGAACGCGCAACTTCGACTATCCGATCCTGCTCGACGTCACGAATCTCGTCTGCTACCTGCTGACCTCGCAGTGGGGCGCGGACGGGGACAGTCCGGCGAACGGACACAACACCGTCAACAACGTCATCGCCTACCGAAACCGCGTGGAGGGCGACTCGACGAGCGAGGGCTTCAAGTTCAACCGGCACGACGCGGAGAACTCCATGTCGTCGCGCAAGCTGACCGACGGGTACACCTCCGGCGCGCACTACCTGACGTACGGCAAGATCACGCCCGGCACAAGCACCGCCGACCTCAAGAACTTCAACCCCACTGCGCTGCACGTCGCGCTGATGGAGAACGCCGAATACAGGCGCACGTTCCAGGACATCGTCCAGAAGCAGTTCTTCTCCGCCGACGGAGCGATGACCGTCGAGGCGTGCGAGGCGCGCTACCGCGCCCGCATGGCGGAGGTCGAGGACGCGGTGGTCGCAGAGCTCGCGCGCTGGGGCGACGGTAGGTTCGGCTACTCAACGTGGGAGAGCGCATGCAACTCCGACCTCGAGTTCATCGAGAAGAGGCTTCCGTACCTTATGTCTAACTACCGCTCGCTCAAGTGGTTCCCGAAGACCGACGCGCCGACGATTCTAGACAGCCTTGCGGAGATGCTCAGGAGCGGGACCTATGTCGGAGGGAACGGACGCGTCTACCTAAACGGAGGCGACCAGGGGAAGATATACTACACCACCGACGGGAGCGATCCGTGGCTCGCCGACGGCTCGCGCAACCCCGCGGCGATTGAGTTCACGGGATCCGCCCCCGGCAAGACGAAGGTGAAGATTGTCTCCACCGGCGATGTCTGGAGGTATTTCGAAGGCGATGCCGCGCCGACCGGGGAGTGGACGTCTGCAGGCTACAACGACTCGCTATGGAAGGAGGGCAGGAGCAGCTTCGGATTCGTGAACACGGCGTCGTCTGACAGGACCTTCGCGACCCAGCTCAGCCGCTACCAGTCCAACGGGACCAGCAACATCAAGGCCTTCTTCTTCCGCCGGAAGTTCACGCTCCCGGCGGAGGCGAACGCGGAGTCGCTGACGAAGCTTTTCGTCGACATCGACTGCGACGACGGCTACATAGCCTACATCAACGGCGTGGAAGTCAAGCGCGAGAACGTCGACACCGCAGGCTATACCTTCTCTGGCAACGGACAGACGAACATCGACCTTCCGTCGCCGGTGACGCGCTGGGACTTCTCGGCCGGACTCCTCAAGGAGGGCGAGAACATCCTCGCCGTCGAGCTGCACCAGTGCCACGGCAACTCGTCCGACGCGTGGTGGAATCTCGAGGCGTCCTACGAGAGCGCATCCGGCCAGAGCGAAGGCGGCATTGCGGTTCCCGTCGGCGGAATGGTCCTGAAGGCGCGCGTCTACAATTCGTCGCGCGGCGAGTGGAGCGCGCTCAGCGAGGTGAGTCTGCTCGGGGCCTACGGCGGCGGTGGCTCGCTCAACCAGGACCAGCTGCGGTTCTACGAAATCTACGGCTCGACGAAGACGAACGCGACTGAGGCCACGGGTGACGTCGGCGAGTACATCGTCCTCACTAACATCTCCGCGAAGACGGTGGGCCTCGTGGGGCTTAAGGTCAACGTGGAGAAGCTGAAGGACTGGAACAAGGGCGGAGAGGAGGCTTCGAAGTGCCTGTTCGTCCTCACGAGCGGGTCCGTCGCCCCCTACGGATCGGTCCGCCTAGACCAGGATGCATACTGGGGCGGCGATCCCGTGAACAAAAAGATCACGAACGGCGACGTCTACGTCTGCCTGACGGACTGCGCCGGCTCGGTGGTGCAGAGCGGCGAGGCGGCGTTCGACGGCGTGCTGTATCCGGGCGTGGACATGGAAGGCGCCGCGCTGAGGGCTGTGTCGTTCGAAAGGGAGATGACGAACGACGCGGACCACTGGTGTTCGTCCGAGGGTTCGTCCGTTCCGCCTGCCCCTGTCTGGGACGTCGCTTGGAAGTCCGGCGGCATCGTGGGCCTCTCCGATGGCCACGGCGGAAAGCGCGTGTCGTTCAGGTCGATTTCGCTGAAGGACGGGAAGATCGCTGTTGAGTTCGCCGCGGGGAGGGTAGATGCCGACGGACAGAAGTTCGCGCTTGTCTGCAAGCGCAGGCTGACGGACGCGGAGACGTTCACCGTCACAGTGACGCTGTCCGACGACAGGAGCGGAACTGCGACGATCGGGGCTCTCGAGGGGGCCACCGACGAGCCGTCGCTCTTCATCCTCGGCATAGGCCCGGCTGCGGCGGAGTGACCGCCGCGCCGTAGCAGCGCCGCGGGCGGCGGTATTTTTGATATAATATGCGCCATGAGAGTTTTGACAGGCATACAGCCCTCGGGCAAGCTGCACTGGGGCAACTACTTCGGCGCGATGAAATCGATGTTCGACCTTCAGGAGAAGGGCGAGAACTTCATGTTCATCGCGAACTTCCACGCAATGACGACTGTGCGCGACGGCGCGCTTCTGAGGGAGGCGACGCGAGACGTCGCGCTCGACTACCTCGCGTGCGGACTCGACCCCGAGAAGTCCGTCATATACAGGCAGAGCGACGTC